>QWBZ01000604.1_pt1 | contig 12563 bp, 10 predicted proteins | sample 1972441 | NCBI WGS metagenome assembly QWBZ01 (sample SAMN09866721, study PRJNA288562) | Human oral metagenome isolate term6_saliva, whole genome shotgun sequencing... | isolation source: mouth | host: Homo sapiens | place: USA: California
GTGGCGTGTCCGCAAGTTTCGGCCATGGTGCACAGACTTCCCGGCACGCCCATCCATCCGGCCAGCGTGGCATCGAACATTTGCACGAAGAACGTGCCCACATCGCGGCGCACCCATTCGTCGAAGAGCGTGCAGAGAAATTCGCCCCAGGCTTCCGGCCCCACACTGAAGGGGGCCATTTCGGCGGTGGTGAGCCCTTCGATGGGCGAAGCCAGCAACCTTCCGTCAGCATGACGGTAAAAGCGCTCGACAATGGGGGTGAACTGCAGGAAATCGCAGCCAATGCGTTTGAAAAAGCGGTAGAATTCGAGGGGTTGGCGCACGTTGAAGTCGTTCACCACGGCCATGGCGTTCCATTCCACGCCGTGTCGCGCCAGGAGTTCCACGCCGTGCATTACTTGCCGCCAGGTGCCGCGCCCCGACCGCGAGAGGCGGTAGCGATCGTGCATCTCTTCGGTGCCGTCGATGGAGATGCCCACCAGAAAGTGGTGTTCAGCCAGAAATCGGCACCAGTCATCGGTGAGCAGCGTGCCGTTGGTTTGCAGGGCATTGTCGATGTGCTTGCCGGCCGCGTGCTTTTGTTGCAGCGCCAGCGCCTTCTCGTAGAACGCCCGCGAGCGCACCAGCGGTTCGCCGCCGTGCCAGGTGAAAAGCACGTCGTCGCCGGGCTGAATGGCGATGTAATCGTGGATATACCGCTCGAGCGTCTCGTCGCTCATCTCTTGTTTGGGCGATTGCGCGTAGAGTTTTTGTTTTTCGAGGTAGTAACAATAGGCACAGTTCAGGTTGCAGGTCGAACCGGCCGGCTTGGGCATGATGTGTACGGGGTGCATGAGACGGAGAAGTGACGTTGGGCTCGGAAAAGAGGGGAGGGGCCGGGCAAAACGTAAAAGAAAACGTGCGTCGGTGTCGGTGTGCGAGACAACGACACGGACGCACGTGTTGAGAGGGGGAAGGTTCGGGAGTCAGATCAGAGATTGTCTTTCTCGATGTCCTTGAAATACTTGTAAGTGCCGACTTTGATTTCCTCACAAGCGGCTTCGTCGCACACGATGATGCCGTGGGGGTGCTGCTGGAGGGCCGAAATCGTCCAGGCCTGGCACACGGGACCTTCGATGGCAGCCTGGAGTGCACGGGCTTTGTTGTGGCCGTTGCAGAGAATGAGCACTTCTTTGGCCGACATCACGGTGCCGACGCCGACGGTGAGGGCGGTGGCAGGCACAGCCTCGGGATCGCCGCCGAAGAATCGGCTGTTGGCGATGCGCGTGTCGGTGGTGAGCGTCTTCTGACGCGTGCGGCTGGTGAGCGAAGAGAAGGGTTCGTTGAAGGCAATGTGGCCGTCGGGGCCGATACCGCCGAGGAAGAGGTCGATGCCGCCGAACTCGCGAATCATCTCTTCGTAGTGTGCGCATTCGGCTGCCAGATCTTTGGCGTTACCGTTGAGAATGTGGATGTTCTCCTTCGGGCAGTCGATGTGATTGAAGAGGTTGGTGGCCATGAACGAGTGGTAGCTTTCGGGATGTTCCTCGGGCAGACCGACGTATTCGTCCATGTTGAAGGTCACCACGTGCTTGAAGCTCACGCGGCCGGCCTTGTGTGCCTGAACAATGGCGCGATACATGCCGATGGGGCTGGATCCGGTGGGGAGTCCAAGCACGAAAGGCTTTTCTGCCGTGGGGTGAGCGGCGTTGATCTTGTTGACAACGTAGTCGGCTGCCCATTGTGACAGCTTGTCGTAGTCCGGTTCGATGATAACTCTCATGGGGAGGAGATTATAATGTTAAGAAATATCGGGTTACTGGGCGCCACGCTGCAAAAGTGCGGACGTTTTGCCGGTTCGTGCTTACAAAGGTAGTACTTTTTTTCTGTTTTTGCAGTTCCGAAGGGGCTTTGTTTGGTCTTGGAGCGAGTTCTGGGGAATTTCCCCATCATTTTCCTGCGCTTTTCCCGTCGAAAAGCCACTTCCACAGGGGCATAGGGGACGTTGACTCGGGCGAGTTGGACGGTTATTTCAGCATTTTCCCTGCGTAGAAGTCCATCACGTCTTGCCGGTAGCGCGCTTCGTAGTAGGCCGTGATGCGATCCACGGCGGCATTGGTCTGTTTGTTGCGCGCCTCATCGTAGTCTACGTAGGTACCTTTGCCGGCTTCGTACTTCTTCTGTGCGAGTTGTGCGGCGGTCACGGCGGCGGAGTCGGCCACTTGCGCAGCTTCCCATTTGTGGCGCGAGGTCACGGCGGCGTAGTAGGCACTTTGAATCTCCTTGTAGAGCGATTTGCGGGCTTCCTCTTCGTCCAAACGGGCGTTGGTCGCCGCCAATTGGGCCTGTGCCACGCTGTTGCGAGTGGCCCGTCGGTCGTAGAGCGGCACAGACAGCGAGAGTCCGATGTTTTGCGAGAAGTTGTCGCGCAGTTGTCGGCCGATTGCGGCGTTGTCGATGCCCGAAGTGTGGTAGTAGCTGGTGCCGAGACCGGCATTCAGGCTCAGTGTGGGGCGCATGCCCGCCCGCGCCAGCTCAATTTGCTCGTCGGCGGCTCGCGAACGCAGCTGTGCGGCTTGCAAGGCCGGGCGCTCGGTGAGACTCAATGCGTAGATTTCTTCCGGATTGCCCGGCACGGCAGGCAAAGTGTGGGTGGCGGGCGGTGCCACCGCGAGGCTGTCGGGCGAAGGATACTCGAGCAGTTGCGAAAGTTCGAGCAGGGCGATCATTTTGTCGTTTTCCGCCTGCACCAATGCCAGGCGATCTTGTGCCGTGCGCGCCCGGGCTTGAGCCAAATCCACCTCCGGCAAGCGGCCGGCACGGATCTGTGCTGCCATTCGCTCCTCTTGGGCCAGCGTATTGCGCAGGTTGGTCTGTGCTTGCGCGATGAGGTCCATGCGAAAGAGCACTTGATAATAGGCTTGCGCCACCTGTAATTGGAGTTCCTCGGCGATGCGTTGTGCATCGGCCCCGGCGGCTTGCAGTTGGAGGGCGGCTTGTTTGCGGCGGTGGGCGATGCGTCCGCCGGTATACAGGGGCATGGAACCCGAAATGGAGAGCGAGGTTGAGTTGGTGTTGCGAGTTTCGTAGGTATTGTTGGCGGTGAGTCCGCGGCCGAAGGAGAGATTCTCACCGGCCGACCCGCCGACTTCGGGCAACATGGCTTTGCGCGCATCGTCCAACTGAATTTCCTGTTGCCGGCGCGCAAGATCGGCTTGCTGCACCTTGATGTTGCGCTGCTGTGCCCGCTCGATGCAGTCACGAAGGGTCATGGTTTTCTGGGCCGAGAGGGAGGCCACCGCGCAGAATGCGAAGAGAGAAAGCAGAAGTTTCATGAGGAGAGGACGATTATTGCTGTTGATTGATTTCGTTGCCGCGCACGCGCTCACCTACCCGGAGGCCGGATCGAATTTCGATGTTCACGCCGTCGGAAAGACCGGTTTGCACGACGCGCCGTTCAAAGGTTTGTGAGTCTTTGCCGCCGGTTTGCACGTAGACCACCGACTTGCCGTCTTCGATCTTCACAGCCGATTCAGGAAGCGCGATGACTTGCGAGCGAGAGTCGAGAATGATTTCGGCATTGGCGCTGTAGCCCGCGCGAAGTGTGGTGCCTTTGGTTTGCAACAGGGCCCCTTTGATTTCAAACTGGTTGCCTGTTGTGCCGGAACTTACCTTCGGTGCGATAAATTCGAGGCGGGCGGCGAGTCGCACATCGGGGGTCGCGCCGACGGTGATGGACAAATCCATGCCTTTGCGGAGCTTGGCCACTTCGGTTTCGTCGATATTGCCTTTGAAGAGGAGGTCGTTCATGTTCGCCACGGTGGCAATGGTCGTTCCGTCGTTGAAAGTGTTGCTCATCGTGACGGAATTGCCGACTTTCACGGGGATGTTGAGAATGGTTCCGTCGATTGTCGAGCGTACCATGGTGGTGGAGTAGCCCGCCATGGAGGCACTCACGCCTTCCTTCACGATTTTGAGCGCATCGTTGGCGTTGGCCAGCTCTTCTCGCTGTTGGCGAAGCACAAGTTGGGCTTTTTCGAGTTCTTCTGTCGAGACGAGTTGCTGATCATGGAGTTTTTTCGTGCGTTCGTAGTCGCGTTGAGCCTGCGCCGCGGCGAGTTGGGCGAGTTTCACGCGGTTGCCGGCGCTATTGAGCTGAGACATGTCGGGAACCACCTTGATTCGCGCAATGAGTTCCCCTTTTTGCACGGGTTGCCCCGCTTCTTTGTAGATTTCGGCCACGATACCGGAGATTTGCGGCTTGACGTCTACTTCAACTCGCGGTTCTATGGTGCCGGTGACGATGGTTGAACGATGAATGTCGGCGCGCGTCACTTCAATGACGTCAAATTGTTGCTCTTCCGGGCGCGATTTCTGATAGAGGAAGACAAATGTGCCGACAAAGACGGCAACCAGGAGCACGATGCCGAGGATTTTGAAGATCTTTTTCATTGTGATTGGGGTTTTCATTCGCGAAGGCGAGCGTTGGATGGGAGATTGCTTTTGAAAAGTCGCGCGAGCTGTCGGAGGAGGGGCGACAAATTAAAATGAGATAAGGTGTGAGGGGGAGCACAGCGCGTGCTGTTTCCGACGAGCAAGGGGGACTTGCGTGAGGCAAAGCGCGATTCTCGGCAGGCAAAGCCTTGTTCGAGAACGCAGCGCGTGCGTGCCGGGTGAAACGGTGGGGGCGCGGCGCCCGATGCTGAAGTTTTATTCGTCGCGCATGGCATCTACCGGTTTTATGGCCAGTGCACGCAGCGCCGGCGCGACACCTGCCACGGTTCCCAGCGCAGAAAGTGCCAGTGCTGAGCCGATGGCCATGGAGAAAGAAATGAGGAAACTGCCGGGAGCCAGCGAGGGAAAATTCGATCCGATGCCGGAATCGGCTGCAGCAAGGATCAAAACGGCGAAAACAATGCCGGTGAGGCCTGCCAGGAGGGTGAGAACAGCGCTTTCGGTGAGGATCTGAACGAGAATGTGCTTCGGATGCGCGCCGAGTGCCCGGCGGACGCCGATTTCTGTGGTGCGTTCCTTGACCACCACCATCATAATGTTCGAAACTCCGATGCTGCCCGAAAGCAACGTGCCGATGCCGATCATCCACACGAGGATATTGATGCCGTCGAACAGCGATTGTATCATTTGGAACATAGATTCCACGTTGATACTCATGAGAGCTTGCTGATCGCTGGGATCAATGCGATGCAGCTTCTTGACTTCCAATTCAATCTTCCGCTGTATCGAGGTCACTGTGTGCCCGGGACGTGTGGTGAGTGCCAACATGTCGAAGTGATCTCCGCGTCTCAGCAAACGTTGTAGGGTGGTGTAGGGCATGTAGACCGACCTCGAGGCCGGTCCTCCCACGCCAACGTTGGAAGTGAGGGAGGAAATGCCGACCACTTGGAGATAAATGCCTTGCATCTCGACGTATTTCCCCACCGGATTGCTTTCATTCGGGAAAAGTTGGGAGGCCATTTTTTCTCCCAGCACACATACTTTGCGGCAGTCCCGGAGATCGGCCTCCTGAATGTAGCGTCCGTGAGAAAGTTTGGGGTTTTCGACGGCTACATAGTCCGGGCTCACTCCTTTGGCGGTGCCTTGTGTTTTGCAGTCGCGGTGTTTGAAGTCAGTCCAGTTGAAAATCACCGGCGTCACCACGGCTGCTTCCGGAATGTGGCGGCGCAAGACGTCAAGGTCGCCCGTTTCGAACGACCACATGCGGTCGGACGAAAGCCCGTCGTAGGGTTTGGTGGTTTTCTCGGGGGCCGCGCAATAGGCATTCTGGGCAAAACCTTCGAAGTTGCTTTGCATCATGGCTTTCATCCCCTTTGCCCCTCCCATCAGGAGGACTAACATGAACACCCCCCAGAAGATACCGAAAGCCGTTAGGAGAGATCGCGATTTATTGCGCATCAGCGTTTGGAAGATCTCCCTCCATTTGTCAATATCGAACATGATCTTGAGTTATTTAGCGTTGAGAGCCACAATAGGTTTGATGAGAACGGCCTTTCTTGCGGGGAAGAAGCCGGCCACAAGTCCCGCGATGAGCAGCACAGTCAGGGCGCCGACAGCGATACTTAGGTCGATTGTGGGATTAAGGAAGAAGTAAAACTTCGTATCCATCACCTCCAAAGTGCGTTTTCCGCTCACATAATTCATCCATTCCGTGGCGGCGATGCCGGCCACAAGCCCGACATAGCCCGAAAGGAGGGTGATCACCACACTTTCGGCCAACACGCTGCGCAAAATGCTCCAGGGGCGCGCGCCGAGTGCCTTGCGAATGCCAAATTCGTGGGTGCGTTCTTTCACGGTGATGAGCATAATGTTCGAAATACTCACGACACCACTCAACAAAGTGAGGAGTCCGACCACCCACAAGCCGGTTCGCAAGATGCGGGTGGCGGTGTTTTGCTCTTTGGCCCCTTCTGCCTTGTTGTCGATCCAGAGCGTCGTCTGGTCCTCGGGATTAAACCCGTGGCGGTGGCCGATGGTGTTGCGAATGTTGTGCTCGAGTTGCTGCATCGTCTCCTCTTTTTTGCCGGCCTCGGTGCGCAGTTCGATGGAACCCACCGCCACGCCTTCGTTAAAGGCCGTGCGCAGCGTCGAAAAAGGCACTTGTGCCTTGTTGGGCTCCATGTCGTTGGCCTTAGCGCGCACGCCGATGATGTGAAAGGCCATCGAATCGACATTCACCACCTGCCCAACGGCAGCCGTCGCCGATCCGAAGAAATCTTCGGCCATGCGTCCCGAGACCACCATCACCTTTCGGCGTTCGCGCAAGTCGTTTTCGTCGATAAAGCGCCCCGCGTTCAGCACAATGCGCTGCATTTCGGCCGCGGCAGGCATCACGCCGTCGAAACTTCCCTCGAGGCGGTGTTTGCCCGCCACCATGATCAGTCCCGATCGGTAAATCGTCGGCACGGCTTCGCTGATTTGCGTCCGCGTCGCCGAACGCGTGTTTTCAAAGTCCCGGTCGTCGATCTTCACATCCCGTCCTTTGCTGTATCCCTCGAAGGCTTCCGAAGCATAGCCCGGCACAATCGAGACCACATCGTCGGCAAAGTGCGACGAATTGTACTCAAAAGCATGGATAAGTCCGTTGCCCGCACCGAGTAAGAAGACGAGTAAGAAAATTCCCGTCGAGACACTCAGTCCCGTAAGCCCCGTGCGGAGTTTGTTTTGCGCCAGATGCGCGAAAATCTCTTGCCACATCGTCTTGTTTATTTCATGAGTTCGCCGAAAGGCTTCGTCTGTTTCGGATCGTTTTCCTCGATGCTTCCGATGACGCCGTCCTGAATGTGCACAATTTTCTTCGTGCGATAGGCCACACCACTCTCGTGGGTGACCACCACCACGGTGCGTCCTTCGGCATTCAGGTCGGTGAGCAGCTGCATCACCTCGCCCGATGTCTTCGAATCCAGGGCTCCCGTCGGTTCGTCGGCCAGGAGCACTTGCGGATTCGTGATGATGCTGCGCGCAATGGCCACACGTTGTTTCTGTCCGCCCGAAAGTTCGTTGGGATAGTGGTCGGCCCATTTGTCCAAACCGAGGCGTTCGAGATGTTCCATGGCGCGGCGATTGCGTTCCTTGCGCGACACGCCTTGATAATAGAGGGGCAAGGCCACATTCTCGAGCGCAGTTTTGTAGCCGATGAGATTAAACGACTGAAAGATGAAGCCAATCAGTCGATTTCGGTAGTCAGCCGCCTTCGTTTCGCTGAGGTTTTTCACCGTCACGCCGTTGAGCGTGTAGAGTCCCTCGTCATAGTTGTCGAGAATGCCCAAGATGTTGAGCAAGGTCGACTTCCCCGATCCGGAGGCCCCCATGATGCTCACAAATTCTCCCCGTTCGATGTCGAGATTGATGCCTTTGAGCACGTGCAACGGCTGAGCGCCCCCATAGGTTTTGTGGATGTTTTCGAGGTGTATCATAAGATAATGAGTGAAAGATGGCTCCTCCTCTCGTGCCGCCGCAGGCCGTGCATCAGCGCTGCGGGGCACGAGCGGAAGAGAGGGCTTATTGGCGTGCCACGTTGCGCACGGTTCCGTTGGTGGTGTCGTCGTCGACCACGAGCGTGGCTGCGTTGCACATCACTTCTCCGCCCGATGAGGCTTCGGCTTCCGCGTGTTGCGCCGAGAGTCGCTCAGCTTTCAGCGTGGCACCGCTGCTGGCTTCGAATTTCGCCCGTTGTGTGCGCCCGCTCAGCGTGATGCTTGCGCCCGACGAAGCGTCTGCCTCCATGAGATCCGTCAGTACATTGTACAGTTTCACCTCGCCGCCCGACGAAGCCTCCACTTTAAATTTCGGAGCTTGGACTCGGTCCACTTGAATGTCGGCGCCCGACGAGGCCTCGAAGCTGAGTCTGCGATCCAACTTGAGGGGTGCGCCCACGCGGATGGAGGCTCCGGAACTTGCCTCGTAGCCGTAGAGCGTATAGCCCGTCACGGTGACCACGACATGCGGCTGGCGCATGAAATTGTGATACGCCATGCCCACTCTCAGTTCCCCATCGTCCACATAGAATTGGACGAGGTGATCGTCTTTGCGGTCCATGCTCACCGTCACCGTGGGGTTGCCCGTCGGAATGTGGCGGAGGATGATGCCACTGCTCACGTCTACCGATTCGAAGTGCGGCAGATTGTTCACCGTGTAGGCGTAGGTGCCGTTGGCATTGGCGGAGTCGGCAGAGAGATTGGTGCGATTTTCGCGGGACGATTCGTTATCGATGTAGCATGCGTCGGGCGATTGGCGAACGTGCAAGCAAGAAGCGCTGAGCATCAACGCAGCCGCAAGGAGTGCGGAGGAAAGCAATACCATTTTCATAGGGATAAATGGGAAGATAAGGGTGAAACTTCAGGAGAAAGAGGAAGTGAATCAACCGACAGTTGGGGTCGCCATCTCCTCGTTGACGAGTTGTTGCAAGCGATCGGTGACCTTTTCCATCGGAATGCCGAGCAGATACATCTGTTTCGCCAGCTCTTGGAGCATTCCGTTGAGCACATCGTCCGAACGTAAGCGGCGAATGATCTTGACCGCATCGGCGCTGACAAAGGATCCGAGTCCTCTTTTATTATAGATAATGCCTTGGCGTGCCAAAATGTCGAATGCTTTCACCGTGGTGTTCACATTCACTTGCAGCAGCAGGCTGTATTCGCGAACGCCCGGGATACGCTCGTCGGGAAGATACTTCTCGGCCAGAATTTCGTCCATCAGGCGATCGGCTATTTGTTGGTAAATGGGTAGTCCGTCTCGAAAGTTCATGTGTCAGTGGGGTTAGAAGCCGAAGCGACCGCGGGGAATCACCTGCGCACGGGCATACATGCGATAACTGTAGCCGATGCAGAACACAATCCAACCCAAGGTCAGCAGCCAGAACAGCAAAAGCGAAATGAAAATCACGCGTTCGACGCTCTGTTCGTTGAACGAATGCGGGAAGGGGCCCATCAGACTGACCAAACCCAGGGTACCCAGCAGAGAGAGGAGGGTGAAACCGGCAATGAGAATCACCGCGGTGAGTACAAAAGATTTGCTGCGAAAGAGGAGAGCTCCCAGGAGGAACGTGCTCCACAGCCCGCAATAGACGAGCGCGGGAATGAATCGGGCCATGAACAGTACCGGTGCCGATGATAGCGGCAGGTCGATGTCGCCCATTTCGGGGTTGGCGATCGTTGCCAGGAAGTGGGGGGAGCTCCACACATAGGGAACGGAGAAAATTTGGGCCAAAGTGGCCGTCAGTGCGTCGGCGCAGAGGAAGAGCAGGACAAAAACGACGGCGGCAAGCACGGTGTGTCGAAGCAGCGCGGAGCAAAAACGCTCGAAAGTTGAGGCGGGCAGGAGCAATTGCCGCATGCGGCTGTGGAGAGAGGAGCGTCCCGAGGCGAAACTGTTGCCGATGCTCACCAAAAGGAAGAACAAGGTGAGCAGAAATCCCTCGCTACCCAGCATCGAAGCCATTTCTTGTAGCTCTTCCGGTTGGGGATTGTCGGCGTGATGAACGACAAAAGTGGGAATGGCAAGGAAGGCCAGAAAAGCCAGAAAGGCGGATCCGTAGTGTTTGAGTGCGCTTTGCGTGCCTTCGACCAAGTCGAGACGCAGCACTTGCCAGAAGCGGCGTGGAGAGAAGCGGGTTGAATTAGTCATGGTGGGGGAGTGCGGCTGAGGGTTGGAGTTGAGCGGCGCGTTCCAGCAGGTCGGGATGCTGAGTCAGCGCATTGAAGAGCAATTCGAGGTTCACCTGTGAGGCGGTTTCTTCGCGATTGGGGACAATGACCGCCATGCCCGCCAGCGAGTTCTCGGTATAGAGGACGTCGCTCAGGTCTTCGCCGTAAGCGCGCTGTTCAAAACGCAGCAGACGTCCCAATTCGTCGAGGTCGATGTTGAGGCCCACCTGGCGTTCCTTGAGCATAACGATGTGGTCCACGAGGTTTTCCACGTCGTGCACCTGGTGAGTCGAGATGATCACGGTGCGTTCTTCGTTCATGCTGGCCGCGATGGCCCGCCGAAACTGGGCTTTCGAAGGGATGTCGAGCCCGTTGGTCGGTTCGTCCATGAGGAGAAGGCGCGTGCACGTGGCGAGGGCGAAACTGATATACGCCTTTTTGAGTTGTCCGGTGGAGAGGGTGCTGAAGTTGACGTCGGGCGACAAATCGAATTGTCGGAGGTTTTCGAGCAATAGCTCATCGGAGAAATGCGGATAGAAGTCGCGATGCAGCGACACGTAGCGCGAGAGTTTCATGGAGGGCAGCTCGATGTGCTCGGGCACCACAAAGAGATCGGCGAGCACCGCCGGAGTTCGATCGCAGACCGGGCGCTGTTCGAGTCGCACCTCCCCTTGTTGTGGGCGCAGCAATCCGGCCATGAGATAAATCAGTGTCGATTTTCCGGTGCCGTTTTTCCCGAGCAGGCCCACAATTCGCCCGGCGGGGAGGTGGAGGGTGACGTCGCTGAGCACCTCTTTCGGGCTGTTGCTGTAGCGAAAATGGAGTTGTTGCAAGTCAATCATATCGTCATCGTGTGAAGTGTTTCGGTGTAATACTGTTGTAGTACACCGCAAAAGTAGACATCTCTCCCTTGTTGACCAAATAAAAAGGAGACTAATTTTTTGTATCCGCCTCGGATTAACACACCGACGGTGATATTTGAATGAGAACTTGTTGTTTTATCGATTTTGTTGGAACTGAGATGATGCATGAGCGAGGATATTGACGAAAAGTTCCTGTGTGTTTCAAAAAAGTTCCCCGCTTTTCGCGAAAACACGGGGGCTTTCGCGAAAGAGCCCCCGTGTTTTTCTCGTCGGGCGGAAGGGACCATTGCGCGCCGCGAGTGAACGAAGGCGCAGGTGGGGGAGCGTTCGTGCACGGTTGGGGCGAGTGGTCGGCGGTGTGCGGGGAGCGGGCGGAGTGCCGGCGGACGCGTCGCAGTGCATCGGCGTTTTGAGTTGAGCGCGTGGGTTTTCGCCGTGAAGGGGCGGCAGCGGTGGGTGGCGCCACGGCATCCCGTGCGAAAATGGGCGCTTTCGCTTCGTCGCGCTTCGGGCCGACACCGCTCGGTCGGCTGATCAGAGCGAGCGCCGCGCACCGAATGGCGCTCCATTGCCCACCGCGTGTGCGCCGCGCGCGGGGTAGCGGTCTTTGCCGCTCAATTATTCGCCGACTCAGTTTGCTATATCACGCAGAATTTCTAATTTTGCACCCTAACGGCGAAAGTGTGCCGTTTCCCCCGCCGTTTCCCCCTACATCTCGTACAAGATTCCCCACCTATATGGAAAAAAGAAAAATTCAGTTCTCGCTTGTCTATCGCGACATGTTCCAGAGTTCCGGCAAGTTCCAGCCCCGCAAGGACCAGTTGGAACGCATTGCACCGGTCATTGTCAAAATGGGTTGCTTTGCCCGTGTTGAGACCAACGGCGGTGCCTTCGAACAAGTGAACCTTCTGGCCGGTGAGAACCCCAATGAGGCCGTGCGCGCCTTCACGAAGGCGTTTAACGAAGCGGGCATTAAGACCCACATGCTCGACCGCGGTCTCAACGGCTTGCGCATGTTCCCCGTGCCGGCCGACGTGCGTCGTCTCATGTACAAAGTGAAGCACGCGCAAGGTACCGATATCACGCGCATCTTCTGCGGACTGAACGACGTCCGCAACATCATTCCCTCGATCAAATACGCCATCGAGGGCGGCATGACCCCCCAGGCCACGCTGTGCATCACCACCTCGCCGATCCACACGGCCGAATACTATGCCAGCATCGCCGACCAACTCATCGAAGCCGGCGCGCCCGAAATCTGCCTCAAGGACATGGCCGGTATCGGTCAGCCCGCAATGCTCGGCAAACTCTGCCGCATGATCAAGGAAAAGCACCCCGAAGTGATCGTGGAATACCACGGCCACACCGGCCCCGGCCTTTCGATGGCTTCGATCCTCGAAGTTTGCCGCAACGGTTGCGACATCATCGACACCGCCATCGAGCCGCTCGCTTGGGGTAAGGTGCATCCCGACGTGATCTCGGTGCAGAGCATGCTCAAGAACGCCGGTTTCGACGTGCCCGAGATCAATATGGACGCCTACATGGAGGCGCGCAAACTCAC
>QWBZ01000789.1_pt1 | contig 12562 bp, 17 predicted proteins | sample 1972441 | NCBI WGS metagenome assembly QWBZ01 (sample SAMN09866721, study PRJNA288562) | Human oral metagenome isolate term6_saliva, whole genome shotgun sequencing... | isolation source: mouth | host: Homo sapiens | place: USA: California
TCTCTTGCTTGAGATGAGGGTATCTGAGCAAGTCATCAGCTTTACCAATCCGAAGAATAACAAGACCACTTTCTCAAATGCCAAAGCGCTTGAAAACCGTTTATCTCAGGGCATTCAGCAACAGCTAGACAGGATGATAGAGGACGCTAAGCCCTACACTATCAAGCTAGCCACTGACAATGGTATAGCATTCAAGAACGGCCAAGGTCAGACCATTGTGACCCCTACCTTAATGCGAGGGAACAAAGTCATCAACAGCGGATGGCGTTGGGTCGTTGATGGTGTAATCAAAGCCACAAGCCCTAGTTATATTGTCCGAGCCTCGGACATCAATCAAAAAATGGTATTGACGGTTTCGGCTTGGATTGATAACAAAGAGGTAGCGTCCGAGCAGTTGACTCTTATCAATACGTCTGATGGCCTGCAAGGTCAAAAAGGGGATACAGGACCGAAAGGAGATCCTGGCCCTAAAGGCGACAGAGGAGAAAAAGGCGAAAAGGGGGAACGTGGGTTACAAGGTCTACAAGGCTTGCAAGGTGCCAAAGGTGACCAAGGCATTCCTGGAACTAAAGGAGCGGACGGTCGTACACAGTACACTCATATAGCTTATGCTGATACTATCTCAGGTAGTGGATTTAGCCAGACTAACGCTGACAAGGCCTATATAGGAGTGTACGTTGATTTTAACTCAACTGACAGCGTCAATCCTGCTGACTATCGCTGGACGAGATGGAAAGGTTCAGATGGCCTAAATGGTAAGGACGGCCCTCAAGGTATTCCGGGTAAGCCTGGAGCAGATGGACGGACTCCATACTTTCACCGAGCCTGGGCTAACTCCGCTGACGGTCGTGATGGTTTCAGTACAACTGATAGCACAAATAAGCGCTATTTAGGGACGCTAACGGATTTCACTGAGGCAGATAGTCAAAATCCTGAACTGTACAAGTGGACAGCTCTCTTTGATAATGTCCAGGTTGGCGGAAAAAACTATATCAGAAATGCCTCATTTCTCTCTGGAGAGAATAAGTGGAGCAGAGCCTCTGTAAATGGATTAGCGTATAATTTCACTCATTCTGCAGCTAATAAGGGCAGGCCAGGCTTACATATGTTTAGCGAGAATGATACGGTCATTCCTCGATGGAAAGGAATTTACCAAAAAATTCCATTGTCTCAGCCGGCCGACACTCCGGTCACTGTTTCAGCATTGTTTGCAAAAGATGGAGCGCCTCAAGAGGCCCACATTGGGATTCACTTCTTAAAAGATGGAGTCATCACCAGACAATCATGGCTTGATATACCTACTTCCCAAATAACCGACAAATACCAGCGTTTCTCTCTTTCAGCAAAGCACGATGTACCATTTGATGAACTCAGAGTCATGCTCTATGTCGGATATGACAAGATTGTCAATCTGTATGTTACAGATGTTCAGCTTGAAATTGGCAATGTAATGACTGATTTTAGATTGTCAGATGAAGACGTGCAAGAGACTATCAACTCTAAAGCTGACCAAGCACTAACTCAGGAGCAACTCAATGCTCTAAATGAGAAAGCTGGAATTATTCAGGCTGAGCTTGAGGCTAAAGCTAGTGCTGACACGCTTGATAACTGGATAAAGGCTTACAAGGACTTTGTCAACGCAAACGAGAGCGCAAGAGCACGAGCTGAAAAAGATTTGATTGCAGCTAGTCAGCGTGTTTCTAATATTGCTAAGGACTTAGGAGAATTGTCTGACCGCTGGAATTTCATCGATACCTATATGAGTTCCTCAAATGAGGGGCTTGTGATTGGTAAGAATGACGGTAGCTCTAGCATGATGTTCAATCCTAACGGACGAATTTCAATGTATTCAGCAGGGGTTGAGGTCATGTATATTTCACAAGGGGTCATTCATATCGAGAATGGTATTTTCTCTAAAACAATCCAGATTGGACGTTTTAGAGAGGAACAATATCATATCAACCCTGACATGAACGTCATTCGTTATGTAGGATAGAAAGGAGTAAAATGGCTAAATTTAGTAACTCAAGTGGGAGCTTGTATCTCAATGTTTATGTAGAGCAGGGCTCTCAGAGTATCACGGCGAACACCTCAACCGTCAACTGGCGGATGACAGTTAGCCGTACAGGCGCCTACTACACTCATAACCATCAAGGAGACAGCACGTTGTCTCTCAATCTTGATGGTCAAAATGTGCATTACAGCTACCCGACGTGGGAGACATCAGGCGAGGAGTATACGCTGGCTAGTGGATCAAGTACAATCAGCCACAATGCAGACGGGACTAAAACGCTCCCTATTTCTTGTACGTTCAACCCCAATAACGGGCTGCATGGGACTATTACAGTATCAGCAAGCCTCAGTCTGACGACTATCCCACGCTCTAGCTCTGTAAGCGTGAGCGCTGGAGTTATTGGTAGTTCAGTTACTATCAATATTAACCGTCAAAGTTCAAGTTTCAAGCATACAGTACGTTATTCTTGGGCTGGCAAAAGTGGAACGATTGCAACGAATGTAGACACATCCACTAGCTGGACGATCCCTCTTGACTTTGCAAACGACATCCCAAACTCAGCGACAGGGACAGGTACAATTTACGTTGATACCTACTCAGGATCTACCAAGACAGGCACACAGTCAACCACATTCACGGCAAGCGTGCCAGCAAATGTGAAACCCACATTTACAGGAGTTTCCCTGTCGGACCTAAATAGTGCGGCTCAAAACCTCATCCCTAAGTCTGATACGTTCATCCAGGTAATCTCTAACATCAAGGTAGCTTTTAATGGTGCGGTCGGCTCTTACGGCTCATCCATTACTGGATACTATGCCGAAATCGTCGGCAAAAACCAGTCTACAAACTCAAACGGTGGCAGTCTTGGCATTATGAATTATCACGGCACCATCAAAATCAGAGCTAGCGTGTCTGATAGTCGTGGACGCTGGTCTGATACCAGAGAGGTATCTGTCACAGTGCTTGAGTATTTTGCTCCTGCTCTTAGCTTTAGCATAGCAAGAACAGGCTCAACCTCTAGCACCCTAACAGCTACGAGAAATGCCAAGATCGCTCCTCTGACGGTTGCTGGGAGTCAGAAAAACATAATGTCGCTGACTTTCAAGGTTGCTCGACTTGGGACTACTAACTTTCAAGCAGACTCAGGACCAGCCACTGGATCCTGGACAAGTATCTCAAATCTAGTCAATTCTCAGGCTAATCTAGCAGGCAATTATCTAGCTAATCAATCGTGGGTTGTAATCGGAACACTTGAGGACAAGTTCACTCGTACTGACTTCATGGTCAATGTGCCTACGGAGAGCGTGGTTTTGTCTTATGATAGGTCAGGGGTTGGTGTCAACAAAATCCGTGAGCGTGGGGCTCTTGATGTAAAGGGTGACATCTATGCGAATGACAATCCTATTCAGCAGTATCAGCTAACCTCTAACAATGGAGGTCTAGGTAGAGGTAGTGCTCAATGGGATGATTTTTGGAACAAACAGGCTACAGAATTTGGTTGGAGATCTGGTAAATACGATGACAATCCAACAGGGAAAAATGGCGAGTGGGGTCTGTATCAAAATTTTTGGCTTGATAGTTGGAAAGGCGTCCAATTTTTCACCTCAATAGGGACGGGTCGTGTATTTGTTAGAGTCTATAACAATGCCAATAAATGGGCTCCAACACAATGGAAAGAGATTACTACCAAAGATGACATTCAAAAATACACTCAAGGAACGCCTTGGCAAAATGCCAATTTACAAAATGGGTGGAGTCATCATAGGGACTATGGAAATGTCCAATTTTCAAAAACTTTTGACGGTATTGTGTATTTAAAAGGGACTTGTAAAGGCGGAAAGACTACCCGTGAGTCAATTATCTTTACTTTGCCTGAAAATTTCAGACCATCTACAACGCTATTCAAAACCGCTTTGAATAATGATTACGGTTCTGCCGTTATAGGAATTTATCCGAGCGGTAACGTAGTCGTTAAGGGTAACGTTGACGCCACTTGGCTCAACTTTGACAATATTTCATTCAAAATTTAAAAAGGAGAAAGCATGAAATTAGAGTACGGGACAAAGTCCCAAGAATTTGATGCGAGCGGAACAGCATCAGCTACCAAGGTCACGCTAGTCAATGCAGACAGTGCTATCGTGCCAATTTTCTTACCAGCTGACAAAATCAGCTTGTCCAATACTGAACTTTTTGAGTTAGCTCTTGAGGCTCTTTACCAGGAAAACTTTCCTTTGCGTGCCGAAAAGGAGAAATTCAACCAGGTAGAGGCGCAGCTCAAGCAAAATAAAGAAATGGCAACTAAGGTAGAGCAAGCGACAGTAGAGAATAAGGAAAACCTCGACATGGTGTCAGCTATCACTGAGGTCTTGAGTGCCGTGGTAGTATCTCAAAATGGTGGCATGCCGACCTTTGCCTATGTAAAGGTAGCAAATTTCATCAAACCGCTTGCTAAGGACAAACGTTACAACAACGGAGACATCATTGCCATGCCTTATCCGTTTGACACTAATCCGAAATGGCCAAAGGGCACGCTGACCATTTTCAAGTTCCAGATGCAGGCCACAGAGGGCTACACTTGGAAAGAGCAGTTGCTATCTGATATGCTGCAGCAAGGTGTGTTGACTGTGGTCATGCCTCGTATTGATTAGACAAGGGGGAGGTTATGACATGGGTTGATATCTTTGAAAAAATGATACACGCTATCGCTCAACTTGCTCCCACGATTGGAGTCATCGCTACTGGCTGGTTTGGAATGCGTGCTAGTAAATCAGGAGATTTGAACAAGAGACAATTTAATGACCTAAAAGATGAGCTAGGCACCATCCAATCATCAGTGAATGACATTCGAGTTGTCGGAGAGGATAACAACAGGAAGATAAGTGAAGTTAACGATAAGCTAGTAGTACATGATGAGGCTCATCTAGTCACAATGTATCTGAGACTTGAAAGAGACATGACTACGGCAATCAATCGTGGATATACAACAGTCCATGAGTCTGACATCGTGCATAAAATGCACTCAAGCTACAAGAAGTTAGGAGGCAACGGATACATCGATAGCCTCTACAATAAATATGTAAATCTAGAAGTGAGGAACTAAAAATGAACAAAATTAACTGGAAACTTAGACTACAAAGCAAAGCAACACTTATTGCTTTGCTTGGTGCTATCTTCTTGATGGCTCAACAATTTGGATTGGATATCCCTAAGAATATCCAAGATGGTGTGAACACGTTTGTTTACATCCTTGTACTTATTGGTGTTGTCAACGACCCGACAACTGCTGGGCTTTCTGACAGCAAACGTGCTCTTGACTATCAAGAGCCAAGCGAGGATTAGGAGGGAAAAATGAAGAAAAACGACTTATTCATCGACGTATCCAGTCATAATGGATATGATATTACAGGTATTTTGGAGGATATGGGTACACAGAATACTATTATCAAAGTTTCTGAAAGTACAAATTACCTAAACCCTTGCCTGTCTGCTCAAGTTGAGCAATCCAATCCTGTTGGATTCTATCATTTTGCTTGGTTCGGTGGAGACGTAGCAGAAGCAGAGCGAGAAGCACGATACTTCTTGGACAATGTTCCTAAAAAAGTTAAGTATCTTGTGCTGGACTATGAAGACCACGCAAGCGACGACGTGCAAGCAAATACTGATGCTTGTATTCGCTTTATGGAAATCCTCAAAGAAAACGGCTATGAGCCAATCTATTACAGCTACAAGCCATTCACACTCAATAATATCTATTATGAACAGATTCTTGCGAAATTCCCAAACAGTCTTTGGATCGCCGGCTATGGGTTGAACGACGGAAATGCTGATTTTGAATATTTTCCATCCATGGACGGGATTCGATGGTGGCAATACTCTTCAAATCCGTACGACAAGAACATTGTTTTACTAGATGATGAAGAAGCTAAGCCTAAATGGAAAAAAAATGATACTGGTTGGTGGTATGAATACCCCGATGGTGCTTATCCAAAAGAAGAGTGGGAAAAGATTGATGGTACCTGGTACTACTTCGACGAGAGAGGTTATTCAATAGCTTCTCGCTGGTTGAAAGATGATGGAAAATGGTACTACCTCAAAGAAAATGGAGCTATGGCCACTGGTTGGGTGCTTGTGAATGGTAAATGGTACTATCTTGATGCTTCAGGAGCAATGATCACTGGCTGGGTTCAATACAAGGACAAACTATACCATCTCAAAGAAGAGAACGGCGAAATGTCTTCAAAAGAACTTGTCAAAGTCGAAGGAGGCTGGTACTATGTCAACGAAGATGGTAGTCGTTCAGACAAACCAGCATTTGATGTATTACCTGATGGACTTATCACCACAAAATAAATTTTAAATAAAGAAAGGAGATTCTATTTTTCTTCTTAAACTAACCGCAGGCATTTGCTTGCGGTTTTTTTGTTTTTCTGAAAGTACTTTTTATCAAAAATTTTAGTATCCTTGGTAGAAATGTAGGTCACTAAAATTATTTATACTTTCCACTTGATAACAATTTTATCAGCCGTGACCTGGACCTTGTTTATAAGCCCTCTAACAAGTACCTTTTGACCTTCGTAGTCCATTGAAAATACTTTTTCAGCGTTTAGCAGCTCCCTCATGTCAGCTTTTCTTTTGTCTTTTCCAAGAGCTGGATCGTTTTCTAGTTCAGTCTCAAGAGTCGCCCTCATGCTTATAAATTCAGCTGACTTGTCCTGTAGTTCCTCAAGAGTAATGCGATCATCTATGTAGAGGTCGTTTAGTCTACTGAGTTTCTTTGACAGCTCCTCTATTTGTTTCTTGAAGCTCTCACGGTCTAGGGTTTCGGCATTGTCATCTGAAAATATTTTGTCCAAATAACCAGCGTCATCTTGTAGCTTGCTGATTTCTGTCAGCACATAGTTTTCTATGTCATCTTTTTCGTAAAATCCTGAGTCACATTTTTCATTATTGTTGTATACAGTCACGCCCTTAGTTTTCCTAGGGTGTCTCTGATGGCATTCGTACCTGATGAACCTAGTGCCGTCTTTCCTCACCACTCCCATTAAAATTTTTAAAGGTGCGCCACAATATCCACATTGGGCAATACCTGATAGTATGTATTTTGCTTGGAATGGCCTAGGGTTGACGTTCTCTGCTGCCGTCCTTTGTCTAATCTTCAGTTCTTCCTTGGTCTTGTTGTATACCTCCTCTGTAATTATTGGCTCATGATTACCTGGATAAACTTCTCCCTTGAACTGATTGAAACCACAGTAGACAGGGTTATCTAGTATAGCCCTTACCGACCGATAACTCCAAGGCACATGTTTTGGGTATTTCTCATTTAGATCATCTCTCAGCTTAGTAATTGATCTCCCTCTCAGATAACTCTCAAATATAAACTTAATAGCCAGAGCCTGAGCCGGATTGATAGTAATGGTTCCTGTTTCTCTGTGGTAGTCGTATCCATACGACGTCCTAGCCCACATCATAGATTTTCCAGCTTTAGCCCGTCCTATTTTCCCAAGCTGCATACGTTCCTTGATTTGCTCCCTTTCTAGCTGAGCAAAGACGCTCAAGAGCCCAATCATAGCCTTACCAAAGGGAGTAGAGGTGTCAAAATTCTCTTGCAAGCTCAGAAAGGCTATATTATTCTTTATGAAAATATCCTCAATCAGGTAAAGCGTGTCTTTTTGACTACGGCTAAGACGGTCCAGCTTATAGACTAGAACCGTGTCAAATTTTCTTTTTTTAGCGTCTTTGATAAGTCCCTCTAGCGCTGGTCTGTCAGTATTTGCTCCTGAAAATCCCCCATCAGTGTATATCTTGTATACATTCCAGTCTTTAATATCGCAGTAGCTAGAGAGCTTGGCTTTTTGCTCGTCGATAGAGTACCCCTCCTCAACTTGCGAGGTGGTAGACACCCTGACATATATAGCCACTTTATTTGTAGTTTTCATTGTAGTACCTCTTTCAAAATTTCCTAAAAAATGATAAAATGGGTACAAGAAAAGACATCATGCGAGGTTATCTCCATGACAATCTTTTCCTGTCGCATGCCTCACGCTCAGAGTCGCCAAACTTTGAGAGCGTGGGGCTTTTTTTATTTCTTGGACTTAAAGACACAGCCACAGTTTCGACAGTGCCAGTTGTGTTTCCCTTTTTTACCAACTAGGCCGAGGAGGACGAATGGCCAGGCAATCATCCAGCCGATGCACCCAACACAACCATTGAAACCTTTACGGTCCTGCATCATGTATTCAATTTGATCACTGCCACATTTTGGACAACGTCTTACATATTTAGCCATTATTATATATTCCTTTCTTATTTCCGCTAAATTTTTTAAACCTTATAAATATCTACGACTTCCCCGATTGTTCGGATATCGTCGTTTTCTGTCAGATAGATTTCTTCGTATCCACTATTCAGACTTTGCAAGTACCAGGATCCGTCATAATCTCTTTTAAGCTTTTTGACGAAGTTCTTGCCGTTCACTTGGAAAATACCGATTGAGTTGACATCGATTTGACTAGCTACTCTGATAAATAATAAGTCATTATCTTCTATGAGTGGCTCCATGCTATCACCAGCAACCTTAGCGATAGTATCGTATTCCTCTGGTACATCTTCAGCTCTGAGTCTCACTTCCATATGCAGATTATCTTCCTGAAATGTTCCATGACCGGCAGCAACCAGTCCCTCGACGTAGTCAATGATATAATCTTCATTGCTTACCTTCTCAAAGATAGAAGCAACCTTAGAGCTTTCCTGCTCATCAAGTTGAGCATTGGCAAAGTCGAGGACTTTCTCTTGTCTAGGTTCTTCTAGTTGGTTGTAGATAGTTAGGATTTCAGGTTTTTCTTTATTCTCTTTTTGAATTCCTAAAAGAAATTCTGGAGTAATATTGAAAATTCTAGCGAAGTCATCAGCTTTATTGAGTGGGAATTCTCTAGTCTTATTGAAGTACCTAGACATTGTCGATTTAGCTATTCCAACACGTCTAGCTAGCTCACTCATAGACATCCCTTTCTTTTTTGCTTCTTCTTGGATTAGAGAAATGATTTCGTCATTAGTTCTCATGTTTCTTCGTTCCTTTTATTTGATAATTTAATTATACCATCGTTCCCAAACAAATACAAGAGAAACACAAAAAAACATTTTTTGTTATTTTTTTCAAAAAAATAGTTGACAAAATGGAACGACTGGAGTTATAATGAAATTGTTCCACATCGGGAACGAATAATACTAAAAGGAGAACATGTTATGACAGTTAATCTGAAACGATTAAAGGCTGAACGGATTGCTAGTGGTATGACACAAGATGAAGTGGCTCACAAAATGGGTTGGAAATCACGTACACCATACGCAAAACGTGAAAATGGCTTAGTTTCTATTGGTGCTGACGAACTTGCAAAAATTACAAAGATTTTCGGACTGCCAATGGAAAAAATCACTATTTTTTTTAGCGAAAACGTTCCCGAAATGGAACAAACAGCCTAGGAAGGAGAGAAAGTGATTGAAAATAAATGAAGAGAAAGGAGACTGTATGACAAACTTTAAAGATATGGATTGCCAGTTTATCTTTCAGGAATCCAACTGATGACTACACAGCTGTTAGTAATAGTTTTATCAATGATCCTGCGCTGGATTTTACAGCGGTTGGCATCATGATGGTTATTTTGGCCAATCACCCCAACTGGCAAGTCTATCCAGACGAAATAGCCAAGCGCAAAGGTGTTAGTCGTCCAACTATTAGTAAATATTTCAAAATCTTAGAAGAGGCTGGATATTTGCGTCAAGTTAGACGAAAACCTCCAGGCCGTGGAGGAAGTCACGTATTTCGATTTTTTTCGGATAGAAAAATATCTGATTTCCAGTTTGACATCATGTTGCAACGACTTGATAAAGCGATTAGTGATTCATTTTTTGAGATGTAAGTTTTTTTCATGTCAAATTTTTTCATGTCAAATTTTTTCATGTCAAATTTTTTACACTAACAAATATTAACTAACAACAAGTATTAAATAACAATAAATATTAACTAACAACAAGTCCTACTTCTCTTCCTACTTCTCTTAATAAATAAAAGAGAGAAATTTCAAATTTAGGACTTTGCAAAAATGGGAAAGGAGTACTCATGAAGCAATTAAAACTAAGTATTAAACCCAAGCAAGAACCTACTGAGGGTCAATCTCTTAATTCTTCAGGTTATTCAGTAAAAATCAATGACTGGGAGCTTGGCAGAGGGGTCACTGGCTTCAGACTAGAAATGCCTGCGAACGGAAAACCAAAAATCACTATTGATTTTACACCAGATATTATTGAAACTAATGGCGTGGTTGTGGATCCTCAAGTTTTAGAAGTGTTTGAGCAAGCTTACTCAGACTTTATTGCCAAAACTCAAAACGAGAAGGAAAAATCTGATTAGAAGACAACAAAAAGCACCTGACAGCAATCAGGCGCTCAATAAAATTATTCAAGGAAATTATAACATGAAGAGAAAAAAAGAGCAATGGAAACCAAAAATTGTAAACATCATGGCAGATGGTTCTCAAGTTGACGATCTGACAGGATATGTCATCCCTGCCGGTCATTCGTACTATGACATTATTTTAGGCATGAACAAGCAATCTAATGAGGAGGATGTAGCTTAATGAAATTACTTACCAAATTAAAACTCGGTCTTGAGGGCATCATCCATGAAGTGAGCCTTGACTGGAGAGTGGTCGCGGTAGAGCTTATGAATGACCTGAACGAAGAGCGCAAACGTCGCTTTGATTTCGAGCAAGAAAACTATAACTTGAAGCAGGAGCTTGCTGCCTACAAGTACAAAGAAAACTTTGATATCAAGGCTAGATTGCAAGGAGAAATGTAGATGTACATTATATCGATCTATGTTAAGAATACTGAAACTGGAAACGAGGATTTCAGTTTGATTGGACGTGACTTTTTGCCAATTGGCAAGCAAGATTATTCGGCTACTGTTTTCGAGACGAAAGAAGAAGCTATTGCTTATTTGAAATCAGCTTCATACGAAGCTGCGGGAGCTTATGGCAATGACTGGGAATTCCAAGACAAGACTTCTTCTGGAGTGGAATCCCGTTGTCGAATTTGGAAAGTCGGAGAATAAAGAAAAAAAGGAGAACAATATGTTTAAAGCACTAAAAACAATCAAAAAAATCAAACAACTTCAGAAAGAAATGCACGCTTTCAGCCTTGCGTTTCTAGCTCTACAAGATATGGGCTTGATGCCAGAGACTGAAAGAAGCAAGGCGAAGGCTCAAACAATGCACGATGTAAGCCACGTACTCAAGGACGTCCTGGACGGCAAGTCGGTAGATGAAGCCATGAAACGTCTAAATAGCGAAGTGAAAATTGAAGAGGTGGAGCAGGAAGATGACCAGAATTGAACTTGAAAACCGTGTGTGGCTTTTGGCTAATCACGAAGAAAAAAACGAATTACTGGATCTTGGGCTAACATCCAAGGCCAGATATGTGAAACGAGTTCTGGAACTTGGAAAGGTGTATGCTCATGTTTGATTACGACAGAGATATAATGCAACCGCCTGAACCACGAGAAGAACTTGACCCTAGCGAGTATGTGGATATCGGATGCGGTCGGCGTCGATATGTAGGTGATGAAATATGATTGAAGAATTACACGCAGAAATCGACCGATGGCGGTCTGACTATATCCATCTTGGAATTGAGCTTGGGAAAATCATTGACGAGCAACAAGATATTATTTTGAAATTGCAAAACAAAAATAGACGCTTGAAGCGTGAAAATTGGAATCTTAAGAAGACAAAAGGAAGAAGAAAATGACAAACGAACTAACACAGAAGCAAGTTACATCAAATGTTGCAACACGAATCGAAGCGATGAAGGGGGAAGGGCTCCTGATTGCACCGAATTATAGCGTTAGCAATGCACTCAGTTCAGCATATTATGCTCTAAAAAACTCCAACAGTGGGAATTTGCTCCAGCAATGCACTCAAGACAGCGTTTATAACGCGTTATTAGAAATGGTAACCCAAGGACTAAGCCCGGCTAAAAAGCAATGTTACTTTATCAAATATGGCTCTGACGTCCAATTGAGAATGTCTTATTTTGGGACCATTAAAGTTACTAAAGATTTGCAAGAGGTGAAAGACGTTACTGCTAATGTTGTCTACGAAGGGGATACGCTAGAGGTATCAGTTGAAAACGGGCGTAAGAAGTTAGTCAAACATGAGACGGATTGGCAGAACGCAGATAATCCAATAATTGCTGCTTATTGCATCATCACTCGAACGGATGGAGAAGAGTTCTTTGAAGTCATGACTAAAAAACAAATTGACAAGTCATGGTCTAAGGCGAAAACGAAAAATGTCCAAATCGACTTTCCTGACCAAATGGCTATGAGAACGGTTATCAATCGTGCTGCTAAAATGTTTATCAACACAAGCAATGACAGTGACTTGTTCGCTGGAGCAATCAATAACACAATTGCTGACGAGTATGACAATGATCGTCAAATGAAAGAAGCCGAACCAGTGAGAGAAGAGACTGAAACATTGGCCGGCATTC
>QWBZ01000546.1_pt1 | contig 12546 bp, 10 predicted proteins | sample 1972441 | NCBI WGS metagenome assembly QWBZ01 (sample SAMN09866721, study PRJNA288562) | Human oral metagenome isolate term6_saliva, whole genome shotgun sequencing... | isolation source: mouth | host: Homo sapiens | place: USA: California
CTTCAAATTATTTCAATTACCTTTGTTCCTCATTATAAATAGAGGATTAGACAATGGAAAAGAACTCTGAATTAAGGCATGCCTGGGACTTTGTAGAGCTTCCCCCATCTCAATGCTCACTGCACTAGAAGAGGTGGAAAAATCTCGACAAGAGTACACTTTGCGCATTCTCCTTCATCATTGATATTCAACAATTTGGAAGTAAACACACACGCATTGAGCCCAAAAAGTCCTTTCTCATTTTACTTTCGGCCATTCGGCGGATAATTAAGATAAGCATCGCAACACAACAGGGCTCCTCAAAACAAAAACCGGGCGCTTAAAATCATATTCCCGTATTCTTCAGGCGCACACGAGGAGTGAGCCCAAAAAAGTCGGCCGTTTTCGATCGAAAACGGCCGACTTTTCTTCATTTCTCCCCTTGTTTTTTCCGCAAGTCCACCACTTTTGTTCCGTTATGGCCATCCCAAATCGGGGCTTTCGCTTTTTTCGGCGCGCAGCGCGCAGGGTCGAAAGCGAAAAGCACCGCTCACCGACGAGCGTCGGTGGTCTACGACGTGGACACGTGAGCGATTTAGCGTTTCACGTGAAACGATTTACACGTATTCACCTTGTCCTCGCGCAACAAGTCGGCAAAGAGGAAGGCATGGGGGAGCCCCGCGCCGACGGCGAAGACAATAAGTGATGGGCACGCAGGAGAAAGGGCGCTGCCCGTACGCTTTCGCTCGGGGTTCACAGTGGGTTGGTCATTTTGTGGAAAGTGCGTAATTTTGTCGCCACAAGACTATTCTATAAGTACTCAACTTCCACTATTTTCATCGCACAATGCACTATGTCAAAACCTTCTTCCGCCTGCTGCTCGGCGTCTTCATGACCTACGCCGGCTTCAGTCACCTCACTTTCAACCGCCTTGCCTTCGTGGCGCAGGTGCCCATGTGGCTCCGTTTCAGCGACGGCTTCACCGACTTTGTCGTCGTGGCCTCGGGTGTGGTCGAAATCGCACTCGGACTCGCCATGCTCTTCCCCTTCCGCCACAAAGCCAAGGTGGGTGCCCTCCTCGCCCTCTTCTATATGCTCATCTTCCCGGGCAATCTCAATCAGTATTTCTACCACATCGATTCCTTCGGTTTGGTCACCGACACACAACGACTGATTCGCCTCTTCTTCCAGCCCGTACTCATCGCCTTGGCACTGTGGTCGACGGGCGGTTGGAGCGAATGGAAGGCATGGTGGCGCGCCATCCGCGGCCGCTGAACACGGCTCCGCACGCTCGCTGCGAAAACTCGAACAACTCGAGCACTCACCGTGTTCGCTCGCGGCAAAACGGGCGTTAGCCCACCGTTCCAACACCGCAACGCGCATATTTCTCCCCCATGACAACGAAAAATCCCGCTGACGATCGATGATCATCAGCGGGATTGCTTGTAGTTGGTTTTGTTTCACGTGGCCCCGTCAGGTTATCCCCACACTTCGCGGGCGATTTCTTGCACCAGGGCAATCTTAGCCCACTGTTGTTCCTCGGTGAGTTTGTTGCCGATCTCGCACGAAGCGAAACCACATTGCGGACTGAGGCAGAGGCGATCGAGGGGAATGTATTGTGCAGCCTCGTGAATGCGTCGAATCACGGTGGCTTTGTCCTCCAATTCGGGACGCTTCGTAGTGATCAGGCCGAGCACCACCTGCTTGCCGTCTGCCACATCGGCGAGCGGGGCGAAACCGCCCGAGCGTTCGTCGTCGAATTCGAGGTAGAAGGCGTCGACCTGTTCGAGGGCGAAGAGCGTCTTCGACACCGCATCGTAGGGACCTTGACACGCCCAGTCGGAGTGATAGTTGCCGCGGCACACGTGGGTGGTGATCACCACACCTTCGGGACGATCTTCGAGCGCCAAATTGTTCAGACGCAGGCTCGTGGCTTGCAAGAAAGCGGGATCTACGTCAGATTCGAGAATTTTGAGGAAGTTGTGATCGCAAAATCCTCCCCAAGTGCAGTCGTCAAACTGGATGTTGCGGCAACCGGCGGCGGCCAAATCGCGAATCACCGTCCGATAGGCGGCAGCGATGTCTTGAACCAGCTCCTCGTGGTCGGGGTAAATCGCGGTTGTCGTCTTGCCGTTATCACCGCGAAACAATTCGGCGTAGAACTGTGCGGGAGCGGGAATCGTTTGACGCGCCACAACACCCTCGCGCTCAAATTGTTTCACGAACTTGAAGTGCTCGACGAAGGGATGATTTTCGCCGCTGATCTTGCCCGTGAGACGACACGAACCACAAGTCGTTTCGATTTCGTGGAACTGATAGCCGTGTTCCAGCTCGATGTGTTCCACACCTTGGAAACCCCAAGTGAAATCGAGGTGCCAATAACTGCGACGGAACTCACCATCGGTGATCACTTGCAGGCCGGCGGTCAGTTGGCGCTCGATGAGGGCGGTGATGCACTCGTCTTCTACCTCGCGGAGGGCAGCGGCGTTGATTTCGCCGGCGGCATAACGGGCGCGGGCTTCGTGCAAACGGGCGGGACGCAGGAAACTGCCGACGATGTCGGCGCGGTGGGGGGCAGATAGTTGGCTCATGTCTTGTTTAGTTTTTGTGTTGGAACTGTGTTGTTTTGATGGTGCAAAGGTAGTGCGTCGTTTTTTTACCAACAAATTCTTTCTGCAATACAGAAGAATATCCTACTTTTGCCCCATAATCATCCCCTTTGCAGTAAATCATTCGGCAAAAAATCTAATTCACAGAATGACAAAAATAGACCATACCGACATCGAAATCCTCCGTGTGCTGCAACGCAACGGCAAACTCACGGTCAAAGAATTGGCCGACCGCGTGCACCTCTCGCCCTCGCCCACTTTCGAACGACAGCGCCGATTGGAGCGCGAAGGCTACATCGAGCGCTATGTGGCGAAGGTCAACCCCAAGAAGGTGGGCAACACGATTGTGGTGTTTTGCAACATCAAACTCAAACAACACAGCGGCCGCCTGAGCGAAGAGTTCATGGAAGCAGTACGCGGCATCGACGAAATCACCGAATGCTACAACACCTCGGGCGATTTCGACTTCATGATCAAAATTTTTGTCCGTGACATGGAGCACTACCAGGATTTTGTGCTCCACAAACTGGGACGCATTGACAGTATCGGTAGTTTGCACAGCGTTTTTGTCATCGGCGAGGTGAAAGCCCGCAGCGAAGTGCCGATTGCGGTGGATCCTCTGCGCTGACGAGGGCGAAAGGCGTTGCACGGAGCGACATTTCGGTGCGCTGTCGCCGAACGGACAAGTGTTTGTCCACGACTGAAAAGCAAAAACGGCGCGACCCTTTGTGGGTCGCGCCGTTCGTTTGTCGGTCAAATTTCGGAAATTGGGATATCTTCGGTGAACAAATGTCCCCAATCTCTGCGGAGGGTGAGCACAGTGCTCCAAACTTCGCGGCTTTCGGGCGTGCGCCCAAACTGAGCGGCTGAAAGTCCGGTGCCGAGGACGTCGAATCGCTGCAAAACCGCGCCGACCGTGAGGCGGTGCACATCGACATCGACCTTATACACCGCGCGGTGGCGGTAGGCGTCGCCGGAGTTTTCTTCTGCCGCGGGCACTCGATAGAGATAGCCCGCAAGGCGCAGACGTTCGAGCGCATCGAAGGTGGTGCGTACGGGAAGGCGCAGTTCGCGCGCCAGGCGATGTACCGGCCAAGAGGGCTGACCTGCCAAAAAGCGGCGGGCGAGCAATCCCATCAGGCGAAGGGCGACGACATCGCTCATTTGGCGGTTGAGCAACACGTCCTTTTCGTCCGCAAACGGCTGGGCTTGCTGCTCGAGGGTGTGGCAAAGCGCGACACCGCCGAGACAGATGCTCCAAGTGACGTAGAGCCACATCATCAACAGCGGCAGAATGGCAAACGAACCGTAGACGGCGTTGTAACTACTGATGAACAACTGGCTGTTGACATAGAGATCTTGCACCGCGCAAAAGAGGGTGCCGGTGAGTAGCGCGGGAAAATAGATGCTGCGCCAGCGAACGGGTACGAGGGGGATGTACTTGAACATCAAAGCAAACACACCGCTCACCACCAGGGCTTTGACGATCCAGAAAATGACGGGCGCGCTGTTATCGATCAACGAGACGTGGGGCAGATAGTTGAGGAGTTTCAGCACCACCACCCACACTCCGCTGAGGAAGAAGATGGCGAAAATGAGAAACACGATGAGTCCCAGGTAAGAGAGGGAAAAGCTGAAGATGCTGCGCGAAGTATTGATGCCCCACATGGCGTTAAAGCGGCGCTCGATGTTGTTGACCAGCGAAATGAGGGTGAAAGCCAGTACCAAGAAGCTGACTCCGACCACAATGTCGTCTTGTGTGCGCGAAATGTAGGAGTTGGCGAAGTCCATCAGCTGGGTGACGATGTGATCGGGCAGGCTCACGTGATCACGGAGCTGGGCTTCGAGATAGCGGTCGAGACCAAAGCCACGTCCCACGGCGAGGAGCAATGCCAAGAGGGGAACGACGGAGAGCACAGTGGTGTAAGTCAGCGCGGCGACGTGCGTGAAGAGGTCGTTGCGGTCGATTTGCTGCCAAAGGCTGCAAACCACTTGCGCAGGACGGCTGCGCAGCATGCGAATATAGAGCAATCGGGGCTTCATAGAAGGGAGATGTTTCGTTGTGAATGAGGGCTTTTCGATCATTCACCCCAAGAGGCGCGATCGAGGTTGCGATAAGAGATGGCTTCGGCGATGTGTGTGCGCGTGATCTGGTCGACGCCGTCGAGATCGGCGAGGGTGAGCGACACTTTCAACACACGTTCGTAGGCACGTGCCGAAAGACCGAGGCGGTCGAGGGCTTGTTCGAGGGCGGCGTGCGCCGATTCGTCGAGATGCACGAACGCTTTGATGTGGCGCGCGGCCATTTGGGCATTGCAGTGCACGCCGGGACAATCGGCAAATCGCGCGGCTTGTCGACTACGCGCCGCAACGACACGCGCACGGATGGCGGTCGAACTCTCGCCGGCGGGGGCGGAGGAGAGTTCGCGCACCGAAACCGGCACGACTTCGACTTGCAGGTCGATGCGGTCGAGCAAGGGGCCGCTGATGCGACTCATGTAGCGCTGCACTTGTCCCGGACGACAGGTGCAAGGGTGGTGCGGATCGTTGTAATACCCACAGGGACAGGGGTTCATGGCGGCAACGAGCATGAAAGAGCAGGGGAGGGTGACGTTGTAACGGGCACGCGATATGCTGATTTGGCGGTCTTCAAGCGGCTGGCGGAGGGTTTCGAGCGCGTTTTTGGAGTATTCGGGAAATTCGTCGAGGAAGAGCACGCCGTTGTGCGCCAAACTGACCTCGCCGGGCTGAAGATGTGCACCGCCACCGATGAGGGCGACATCGGAAATGGTGTGGTGAGGCGAACGAAACGGGCGTGTGGAGATGAGAGTGTCGCCGCGTCCGAGTTTACCGGCCACGGAATGGATTTGCGTGGTCTCCAAACTCTCGGCCAAACTGAGGGGTGGCAAAATGGAGGGGAGGCGTTTCGCCATCATGCTCTTGCCACAGCCGGGACTGCCCACAAGTAACAAGTTGTGCCCGCCGGCCGCCGCGACTTCAAAGGCGCGTTTCACCAAAGGTTGGCCTTTGACTTCGCTAAAGTCGTAGGGAAAAGTTTCTTGCGCGGCATAAAATTCGGCGCGCGTGTCGACTATCGTGGGCAAGAGGGGAGCGCGTCCCTCAAGATGGCCGATCACTTCCGTAAGGTGGCGCACGCCGAACACTTGCACGCGGTCTACGACTGCGGCCTCGCGGGCATTCTCCTCAGGCACGAAGAGGGTGGTGTAACCCATGCTGCGAGCGAGAATCGCCGCGGGGAGTACGCCGCGAACGGGGCGCAGATCGCCGTTCAAACCCAGTTCGCCGAGAAACATGCAGCGCTCTATTTGCACGTCGACGGGGTGAATGCGTTCGTGGGAAAGCAATAAACCGACGGCAAGCGGAAGATCGTAGCTGCTACCTTCCTTCTTGACGTCGGCGGGGGCGAAGTTGATGGCCATGTCTGTCCCGCTCGCCAACGGATAACCACTGTTTTCGAGGGCCGAACGGACGCGCGTTTTACTTTCTTTCACGGCGCTGTCGGGAAGACCGACCATAACAAAGAGGGCATCGCGGGGTTGATCGAAACGGGTGACGTTTATTTCGATCAATACGCGCGAAGCGGTGAGGCCGTTGATGGCTACGGTGTGAATGGTGGAGAGCATGGCGGAGATCAAGGCGGGTTTTGCGAAAGACTCCTCAATGTGCGGCAGGAATGCGCCGACAAGCGGAGAATACGCATTTATCTTCACACGCAAATCTACATATTTTTAGGGAAATGCCCAAGCGATCGGGCATTTCACGGCGGTTTTCTCTTCGAGGGAGGCGACAAATCGCTTCTTCTCCACGGCTGTTCCGCGTTCGACTGCTGGTTTGCGACTCTCGGAGGGGAGGTTCGCGATGAGAAGACGTGCCTTTGCCACTAAAAAAGAAGGCCGCCCTACGAAAGTGGTGGGCGGCGATTCAAAAGCTCTCTACCAAACATAATCTCTTTCGCGCAAAATCAGACGAACGATGACTTGTTCAGTTTTACGCGCCGTATGAATTTTAGATACTTCGGGGCAGTTTTGGGCGTATCGTGGGGGAAAAATCAACGAAGGCGCGTCCAAAGCGCAGCAAATCGCCAAGCACCGCGCCCACCCTGTGAGGTATAGGCCATAAGTAGGCGAGCCACCACGCGATCGAGCCACGAAACACGGCGAAGTGGTGCACCGACGGCGGAAAGTAGCACATCGGCGGTCGAACTTGCGCCTTCTGCGCGAAATTGTCCTGCAATAATGTGCACGCGCAGCCACAAAGCCAAACGACATTGGGCTTGTTCAGCCGCGGCATGCTCTGCAATCGACGTACTGTCCGCGACTGTCGGCGAAGCGTCCACAGCTTGCGCAGAAGATTCGGCACCTTTCGGAAAACCTCCCGCTGCTATCGGAGAAAAATCCGCAGAAGGTGTCGCAAAATGTCCTCCATTCAACTGAATATCAAGCGTGTGCAGCGAAAAGTGGAGGGAAAATTCCACTTGGTCAGCCAGTTTACGCAACACATCGACAATTCCTTCCGCATTCTCCGAAAGCGATGCGCCGGTGATGCTGTGTGGCGTGCGATAGATGCGGTGAAACACCGAAGAGCACCAAGCAGGACGCGGCGCCGCGCGAAGAAGCCGGAAACCCAGCTCGTAGTCTTGCCAACAAGTGAGCGTTTCGTCCCAACCGCCGGCCGCTCGCAACAAATTTGCCTCGGCTACGAAAGATTGGGTGGAAACTTGTGCGCTCAACAAGTGGTGTGCCGCCGAAGGGTGGGGCACGCCTTGGCGCACTTGCTCCGTGCCATCGGGAAAAATCATGCGTGTTCGCGCCAAAACCCACTGCGCGGCGGCGTCCTTGCACAAGGTGTCGAGCATTTGCGTGAGAAAATCGGGCGACATCTCGTCGTCTGAGTCGAAAAAGGCCACATAACCGTCGGTCACGGTGCGCAATCCGCAGTTGCGTGCTGCGTTCGCGCCGGAACGTGGCTCATCGAGCAAGCAAGTTTCGACAAAACGCCCGGCATTCGCCGACATCCAGTCGGCCACTCGCGAACGCGTGTCGTCGGTCGAGCCATTGTCCACCACAATCAGGCGCACACGCTCATAAGTTTGCGCCGCCACCGATTGCAGACAGCGGACAATCACCCCCGAACGGTTGCGAACGGGAATGATTACGCTCACCGTCGGGACAAAAGCAGAGCGCGAATCGGCGAAAATGGGGCATTTCCCCTCCGCCGTTGGGACGTTTGAAGCAAAAACGGGGTAGGACATGACAAGATGGGGCGACAATGTGCCGCAACGACACAAAAAAGGCGGGAGCCACGTGGGCTTCCGCCGATGAAAGGGGGATTAGTATTCGTCTTCGTTGAAGAGGAAATCTTCTTTCGTGGGATAGTCGGGCCAGACGTCTTCAATCGTCTCGTAAATTTCGCCTTCGTCTTCCAGTTCTTCGAGGTTTTCCACCACTTCCAACGGAGCGCCCGAGCGCATTGCGTAGTCAATCAATTCTTCCTTGGTAGCGGGCCAAGGTGCGTCTTCGAGTTTCGAAGCCAATTCCAATGTCCAATACATAGTTACGTGGATAGGTTTTACGGTTTGAGCGTGCAAAAGTAACATTTCCTCGCGGATAACCAAATTTTTCGCCCATTATTTCACCACAATGCCCAACTTTGATTGTTTTTGTGCGTCGGAAGGCTTATAAATAGGCCACAACGTAATGTTGCTTGTGGAGTTTCGGTGCGAAAAAAGCCAAGCCAAAACGGCTGAGATCGAAACTTATACACACTTCCGGACGCTCCACGAAGTGCTGCCAGGCTGCTTTTGCCGCCGCGTTGTGCACTATGCCCCGCACCACCACAAGTTGGCAGTGTGCAGAGTCCGTGTTGTCGAAAAAAGTCGACAGAAAATCGCCGGAAGGCAACAATTCAGCCGCGGCAAAATAGACAAAATCGTGCTGCCCCGTCCACTTTTCCGCAGCAGTCGGGAGCGCTGCGTAAGTTGTGAGCCGTGCCTGTGTGCGCGCCGCCGAGAGATAGGCGATTTCGCGTGCGCCGACTGCCCCGACCACGGCGATGTCGTTGGCTTCCGCAGCATTGGCCACCCGAAAGAGGAGGCGATCGTCTTTCTCGCTGAGCGTTCCGGCGAGCGACTCGGGATCGGCAGCGGGCAAACGGCGGCGGCGCTGCAAATCGGCATAGGCATAGTAAGCCATGTCGTTGTAAATCACCTGCGTGATCCACGAAAATGCCCACGGAGAGTGGACTCCGTAGCCACGACGGTGGCGCCAGCGAGAAATCCACCGCGAGAAGCGGCGCAAAGGAGAGTAGTCGGGGTGCATTGGGGAGGAAAGTTGACGTTGAAGTTGCGAACTTGGCGATGGCGAGCGCCCGTTTCAAACGCAATGCGCGCATCTGCTCGCCGCAAAGCGGAACAGATGCGCACACTGAGGGGAGGTTTGCCGATTCACCGCGGGTACTGATCACAACGCAGGACTTGTTTTCGGCAAACGGCAGTCGGGAATGGCAAATATGCTCCCGTTATTAGATGCCGAGCTTCGTGCGGATGGCCGCGGGGATGGCGTTTTTGTTGATCACGATGTTCATCGTCTTGTAAGCGGCGTAGGGTTTCGACACATACCAGAAGCCTTTGTAGGGACCGTAGTCACCCCAAGAGTTTTTCATCATGAAATACTCCTTGCCGTTCTGGTCTTTTGCCAAACCGTAGATCTGCATGCCGTGATCGTCGGTCGTTTCCCAGTTGTCGTAGGCGAGTTGGCGCATCTCCTGCGTGATGGTCTTTTCGCCCTTGCTGTCGGTGGCGTTGATCTTGGCACCGGCCTGTTCGCCCGTCCAGCGCGACTGGTCAGAACCCACACCGGCCGTGCTCTTCGTGTCGGGCACGGTGGCCACGCAGCGGTGTTTGCCCGTGCGGCGCGAGAAACCGTCCTCGCTCACGTCGGCACCCCAAGCAAAGGTGTAGCCGTTGCGCACAGCGCTCTCCATCACTTCCATGAGATCGTTGAGGGGGAGGTTGTAGCTGGGCGCCCAACGCCAGTTGTCCTGCACTTCGATGACGAAAGGCTTGTAGAAAGGCTCGTGCGTGTAGGAGGTGAGGCTCACATAGTCGTTGGGATCGAGACGGAGGTAGTCCTTCACGTAGGTGTGGGGGGTGTATTCCTTGCCCTTCACCTTGAAGGTCTTGGGCGCTTCGCCAAAGTAACCGTCTACCATTTGTGCCACCGTCTTCTTCCAGATGGGGTTGATGGTCTTGTGGTCGCCCTTCGCCACGCTACCCACGAAGGCTTCGAGGCCGGGGAAGAAGTGTTTGAAGTTGAAAAGCGAATCTCCGTAGAGCGTTTTGGGGTAGGGCATGGTGCCTTCGGGCACGAGGCCATAGCGATCCATGCAGTAGATTACGTCATAGAACGAACCACCCTGCGAGAAGCTCACATCGCCGTGCGTACGAACGGCACGGTCGGCGCGGTCGTTGTAGGTTTTGGCCACAACAAACGATTCGCAGAGATCCACATCGGCGGGTTTCAACGAAGGGTTCTTCTTGAGGACTTCGCTTTCGAGGAAAGCCAAAGAAGAATAGGCCCAGCAAGTACCCGAGTTGTTCTGGTTTTTGATACTCGTCACAGGGGCCGACACGATAGTCGTGAACACGAGCGTGTCTTTGAGGGCTGCCTTCTTTGTGTTGTTGGCGGCAGTGGCCGCACCGAAGAAGCTCAGCGCCGCGAGGGCGAGGGTAAGAAATTTCTTCATATTGGAATGATAGTTATAGGAGTTTACGATGGAAAAAGGGGCGCTGCGCCTTGGGGCGAAACCTGTGGAGCGGGGCGCTGAAGCAGCGTGCGATACGCCGCCGGTCGATCAACGTGCCAAGAAGGCTTCGACGTCATCGGAGTGATAGGGCACGAGTTCCGTGCCGAGGAAACGACAACCGTCAGCCGTAATGAGCAGATCGTCTTCGATGCGGATGCCGCCGAAATCCTTATAACTCTCGATGGCATCGAAATTCAAGAAGTCGCTGTTCGTGCCTTCGGCGCGCCAGAGATCGATGAGGTCGGGGATGAAATAGATGCCCGGCTCGTCTGTGACCACATGTCCCACTTCCAAGCGGCGACCGAAGCGCAGACTGGCCAAACCGAACTGGTCGGAGGGGCGCGTCTCGTCGTCGTAGCCCACATTCACCTGGCCGAGGGCTTCCATGTCGTGGACATCCATACCCATGGCGTGGCCGAGTCCGTGCGGCAAGAAGAGGGCGTGGGCACCGGCGGCCACCGAAGCGTCGACATCGCCCTTCATCAGGCCGAGAGCCTGCAGGCGTTCGGTCATCAGGCGGCACACCGCGAGGTGCACGTCCATGTATTTCACCCCGGGGCGCGCCACTTTGAGTGCCAAGTCGTGGCAGTCCACCACAATGTCGTAGACATCGCGCTGGCGCTGGCTGAAGCGGCCCGAGATGGGCGTGGTGCGCGTATGGTCGGAGCAGTAGTGCTCGCGCGATTCGGCACCGGCGTCGACCAAGAGCAGGCGCGTGGGATCGAGCGTGGCCGTCGAGGGGAAACCGTGCAGCACTTCGCCGTGCATCGATACGATGGAGGGGAAAGAAACCATGCTACCGCGCGACGAGGCAATGCCGTCGAGCGCACCGGCGATGGCGGCTTCGGTCATGCCGGGCTGTACGGCCATGCGCATGGCGGTGGTGTGCATCTCATAACCGATGGCGGCGGCGCGGTCGAGTTCGGCGATTTCCTCCTCGCTCTTGATGTTGCGCAGTGCCACCACGGCACGAATGAGTTCGATGCTCGCCGCCTCGCGCACCTTCAGGGGGTGCAGGCCGGTGAGATCGGCCATTTCGATCATGATGTCGTGGCGATAGGGGGGCAAGAAGTGCACGCGACGTCCCAAGCGGCGGGCTTCAGCGAAGAGCGTCGCCAGTTCGCTTTTCGGGGCGGTGCGTTCGATGCCGCTCTCGGCCGCCATGTCTGCCATCGAGGGAACGGGGCCCGTCCAGATGATGTCGTCGATGTCGATGTCGTTACCCACGAGCGTTTCGACGCCGCTTTCGCAGTCGATCACCAGCGCCAGCCCATCGCGGTGCTGACCGGTGAAATAGAGAAACGAACTATCCTGACGGAACTTGTAGGGGTTGTTCGGGAAGTTGCAGGGGCTGTCGTTGTTGCCGGGGATGAAAATGATGCCGCTACCGACGAGTTGGCGCAGGCGGCTGCGGCGCTCTGCATAAGTGGAACGAGAAAAGAGCATAGAACGCAGTTTTTAGTAATTATTCTTCCCGCAAAGTTACTACATTCCGCGCGGAATAGTATACCTTTGCACAACTTTTATAGACTGATATGCAGCATTTGTTCGCCAAAGGGCCCAAAAGCTGCCACAAATGTTTGTGCTTATGAATGCAACGACTGGACTGGTTTTGGAAGGCGGGGGGATGCGCGTGGTGTTCACCATCGGGGTGCTCGACTACTTGATGGATGCCGACATCACCTTCCCCTATGGCATCGGCGTGTCGGCCGGTGCCGGCCACGGCATGTCTTTTCTGAGTCGGCAAAGAGGTCGCGCCAAGAAGACGGCCATCGATATGCTCGAAAAATATCAATACATCGGGCTCAAACATTTGTGGCAAAACCAAGCCATTTTCGACCAAGATTTTCTCTACGACCGTGTTCCCAACGAGATTCTGCCCTTCGACTACGACACGGCCTTCAACAATCCCATGCGCTTTGAGGTTGTTACCACGAACTGCCGCACGGGGTACGCCGAATACCACACCGAGTGCCGAGATCGCAATCGCTTGCTCACACTCTGCAAGGCCTCGGCCGCGCTCCCTTTCGTGGCGCCGATCTGCCCCCTCGACGGCGTGCCGATGCTCGACGGCGGCATCACCGACCCCATCCCCGTGGAGCGCGCCATCAGCCAAGGTTTCGCCCGCAACGTC
>QWBZ01001649.1_pt1 | contig 12508 bp, 6 predicted proteins | sample 1972441 | NCBI WGS metagenome assembly QWBZ01 (sample SAMN09866721, study PRJNA288562) | Human oral metagenome isolate term6_saliva, whole genome shotgun sequencing... | isolation source: mouth | host: Homo sapiens | place: USA: California
ACGGAATTCAGAAGCAGGGATAATACCATCGCTCTTGTAGCCGATGTTAACAACTACTTCCTTCTTGTCAACTGAAATAACAGTACCTTCAACTACTTGATGCTCCTGGATCTTGTTAAGAGTTTCGTCGTAGGCCTTGGTAAGATCGTTCTTACTTGCCTCAGCGTGTGAGCCGTTCTCGAACTCATCCCAGTTGAAATCAGCTAAAGGCTGTACATTCTGGACGTCTTTGAAATTTGTCATAAAGTGTTTAATAAAATAATTTAATTAATAAAGTTCGACTTTATATTACCTTTAATATGGGCATAATCTGCCCAAATCGGGCACAAAGTTACGAATAATATTCTGTATATTAGTGCTTTTGCTTCTGTTTTTTTGTTTTTTTCTTCCTACTTCCGAAAATATCGCTTAATCGGTTGAAATCCTTCTTTAGAATCAAGCCTATACCTTGCGTTGTCAGTGAGTTACGTGTGAAATAGCGGTCGTTGGTCTGGTTGTAAACATGGAAGGCTACGTTTCCGCTTGGGAAGAGGAGATAACGGATGTCGAAGTCGCCTATGAAGGACGATTTATTCTTGGCTACATTGTTGCGATAACCGAACTGTCCGTTGAAGAGCAGACGGTTGTTAAGCATACTTCCTGACAACATTCCTTCGTATTCGGCATTGTCGAAGCCTTCATTACCTGTGGCGATGTTGGCACCAAAGTTCCAATTGTTGTCTTTTACAACATTAGACAGTACGGTGTTGATTTGCTGTGAAATCGTACCGGAGAGGAGGCTCTGCATGGCAAGAGAAGTGCTACTTGGTGCCTCGCTGTTACGTGCTGTACTGTTGTTGTTGCTCTGAGGATAGAATCGTCCAACAGCCAGTAAGTAAAGTACTTGCTGGTTGAGTTCTTGCTCGGAGTTGAGGATCGAGCGTATCATCTGTTGTGCGTCAGGCGAGAGAGTAGGGAGGTCGAGCCCGAAGGAAACGGTCGGTGCACCTGGTGTTCCTTCAATGTTTAGTAGGCAGTTCACCTTTGTGTTATTGGCAGTGAACGACCTACCCATCCCGAGGTCGCCCAGTGGAACGGAGTTGATGATGTAGTTGGCCTTCAGATTAAGTGCCGCATTGAAGGGGTCGCCACCGAAGGCTATCGTAGAACCGGGCTGGAAGACAAACTGTTTCTTTATGATGTTCTGAATGGTAAGGTTATACTGTCCATAGTCCACATAGTAGTTTCCGAAGAGATTGAACGCTCCCTTATTATAATAGGTGGCCCGAATCATACCCGTTCCGTTCAGTCGGATATTGTCGCCAGTGACGTCATCGAGGAGAACGCTGAGTGTGAGGTTCGGATTAGCGTGTATGAGGAAATTGATATGTAGGTCGCTTGGAATGTTGCTAAAGTGGTAGGCCTCCTCCTTCTTGTGCGTAGGCTTAGCTGCATGAAGGAGCGAGTCAGGCACATCAGGAATCAACACCTGCGTACTATCCTTCGGTAGGTTAATCCATCGAATAAAGTTATTTGTACCCGCATCATTGGTTGATGAGGCATTATAAGTTATAAAGGTGTTCTTGTCAGGTTCCATGTCTATGTTGATAGACGTTTCCCCCGGGTGTCCTTTTATATTACATTTACCAGTTCCATAAACGACACCCCAGAACGAGTCCTTCCCTTGTCTCTTAGGGAAGTTATAGGTCAGGAGGTTCTGAGCCTGTATATTGATATCGTAAGAGAGGTTGGTGAGGTTCTTATGATATAATCCTCCTGTGACAATGCCGATGTGTCCTTGTGGGTCGGTGATAGTATCTTTCTCAAGGATAATCTCATTTGGGATAATTCGGACACGAGCGTTACGCATCTTATAGGCAACGGCAGTAGGCTTCACAAAGACGCTACCATCCACCATCATATCACCTTCGAGATTGATGGCGCTAAGGGGTCCGACGACCTTACACCAGCCATTTCCCTGTGCTTCTATATTGTCCATAAAAGATCCGCAGAACGTCTTGAGGAAATAAAGGTGGGTGTTATGGGCAAAGATAGGGAGGTTAATATAACTCTTCTTGATGTCTACATAGCCCTTGATATCAGTACGTGCGCCATCGTTATCGTCAGCATGAGCATCAATATTAATCTTCCCCTCCTTGTCATTATAGTTCGCTTCAGCGTAGAGCGTACCCATATCTCCGTTCTCAAACTTAAAGTCTTGCACCTCAAGTTTCGCTTGCATCTGTAGATGATGGAAGAAGGATTTGATAGAGGCCACGCCAGAAGCCGTGCCAGCAAACTCAACACTGTGGAAGTTGACGAGTTTGAGGATATACGGAACATTGATATCCTTGAAGCTAACAAGGATAGAATCGTTCTGGTTACCAGAGGTTTGTCCGTTGGCAATGATATGCTGGTTGCGGTTAGAAAGCTCGAAGTGTTCAATGTTAAGATTGTTCCTATGATAGGAGATATCAGACGGTTGCACCTGTAAGGCTATCGAATCGAAATTGATGGTAGAAGGGTTAAGGTGCAAGTGGGTCACTAAGTCGCCATTACGACGGGAGAATGAAGCCACGCTACTGACGTCGCCATGTACGGAAGAGAGCCCTGGGATACGGAAAGAGATGTCTGAACTGATAGTGTTATCAGCAATAAGACCCTGCGCATTGACGAGTAGATGCGGTCCCTTCTCACCCTCACGTTCGCCAGAGATGGTCGTGTGTAACCCTTGTGGTCCACTCGTTATGTTCAGGATAAGGTTCTGAATATGTTGCTCCGCGTAGGTAATGTTTGGTGCATCAATATGTAAGTCGATTTCGTTTTGACGCTCCCTTACCATTCCTGTCAACCTTATGGCATGAGAAGAGGAGAGATTTGTCTTAAGCAACTGATTGATAATCTTGGTGTCAGCTAAGCGCAGAGCAAAGGCATAGTTAGCCCTTCCAGCGATAGCATTAAACCGTGAAGGCGTGTGGAAAAAACTTGGGAGATAATGTCCCAAGATACGTCTTACGCTTTCTGGTATCTGTGCGTAATCGTACTGTCCAGCGAGGTGTAGCTCTGCAAAGTCGGTTTGAGCATCAAGAGACTTACCTAAGAGGCCGTTGTGAGTCTTGATACTTAACTTATTCAAGGAGATGTTCTGTCCCTCACCCGTCATAGCGAAGTTGTTGACATCCAGGTTACCTATGATATCATTCAGGCTTGTTCCTTGTCCTTTAATCTTAGAAGTAAAGGAGATAGTCCTATTCCCTAAGGCCTCTGTCAGCTGTAGTTTGTGTAAGTTGACGGCATCCGCAATAATAGAGATGTCGGTAGAGAGTTTCCCTTTATGTTGTATGAAAGCCATGATGTTGGCGGCTTTTCCGTCGATATCCAGTCTACCGTTAGGGTCGTTGATAGCTGCCTTCCCTGTGAAGATATCGTTCTTATAGCTTCCGTCGAGGTGTATGTTCTTGTAGGTGTAACCCTTATAATAAAAGGAGGAGATGTCACCCTTGGCAACGATATGGGATAGGTCGGTGTTGCCCTCGACCTTGATATTTGTACTCAAGTTGCCAAAGTCGTTATTGTCAAGTACTTTCGCAATATTGAGACCCGTTGTGTTGATGGTGCCTTGGATGTTCTTTCCGTGAACAACCGTGGATAGACGAAGGGCGCCAGCATCAGTCTTTAGCTGTCCTTTGGCTATGTACTTCCCTGCAGTATGGGCAAAGGTACCATGGTAGTAGACGTTGCCTATGTTGTTCAATACCTTAGGAAGCGGTTTATGGGTTAGCTTAGCAACAGTCTGAAGGGTATTGCTACTAATTTTTAAGGGCGAGAAAGAGAAATCCCAAGTGGGCTTCTTTTGTAGGTTACTGACCCATCCTTTGGCTCTTATTTGCGTTGAGAAAGAACGGTCAGCGATGTTAATTTGCTTTACCTTTACCGACTGATTTGTCCCTTGAATATCTAAGGATGCTGCGTAGCTTGCTGTTAATGCCTTCAGCTCGGGGAATATTGACGTGAAATCAGAAGGCTGAATGAGTGCCTTAAAGTTCTTGATGTCGTATCGTAAAGAGTTGATATCAAGCTTCTTATTGTTCAACTTATAGGAGGTTTGTAAGGTGCTTAATCCAATCTTACTATTGGTGCTGTTGAACACAAAGTCACGTAACGTGGCTTGCTGTTGATTGGCTTTTAAGTCGAAAGCCAACTGCTTCACCTCTAATCCCGCAGCCTCCTTGAAAGACAAAGTACGAAGGTCAACCCACACACTTGTGTCATTCAATTTGTGAAGAATGAGATATGACGAGATGTCACTGAGGTTAATATGGTTCAAGTTCAGCTGGTTAGGCGTGGATGGGGAGTCTAAACAGTCATACTTAATACGGCCATGTCGGATGACAAGACTATTGATTGACAGGTGCAGAGGGGTGTGACTCGTAGTGTCTTTCGATGCTAATGAGTCTAATGCAAATTGATAGTTTGGTTTGGAGTCCTTGCTTTTCTTGTATAGTTCTGCTTGTAAACCAAATACTTGAGCAGACGAGATGTTTATCTCTCCCGTCCGTAGAAGATGAAGGAGATCGACTCTTGCACCGACACGTGATGCCGATAACATCTTCTTGTGACTTTGGTCATAGATGAGAATATCGTCCAATACAAAGCGATTGATAAAGCCTAAATCAATGCGCCCAACACGTACTTCTGTTCCTAACTTGTTGCCTGCTGCGTCACTAACCTGCTGTGCAAGGAAAGTCTGTACTGCTGGTATATGCAGCAGTACGATAATGGTTATGTAAAGACCCGCTATGGTCCATACAACCCATCGTATAATAGTTCTAAGTTTCTTCAATGCGTCTACAAAACTACAAAAAAACCGTTTTATACTGAAATTATTATATATAAATGTGCCAAATCTGCTTAATTTTTGCTACATTTGCACAAGATAAGCTACGTTAGGCAAAGTTAAGTGACCCTTCTTTGCCCTCGTTTGCATTATTTAAGCACAAGATAAGCTACGCTCGGCAAAGTTAAAGTGACCTTCCTTTGCCCTCGCTTGCATTATTAAAAGCTAAGGATAAGCTTCGGACAGCAAGGCAAAGGGATGAGTAACGCTATGTTTTGTTTAGCTTGTTAAGCATTGGAAAAGATTAAATAGAAATAATTAAAAACGCATTATCATTGTTATGGCAAATGTAATTAAGTTACGAAAGGGCTTAGACATTAACCTTACAGGACGCGCTCAGGAACAAATGTTACCTATGATTTCACCAACGGAATACGCTGTTGTTCCTGATGATTTCCCAGGGCTAACACCGAAGGTGACGGTTCGAGAAGGGGATCATGTCCGAGCTGGTGACCCGTTGTTTGTTGACAAGGGGTGCACTGAGGTTAGCTTTGCTTCTCCTGTGAGTGGTACGGTAACAGCCGTTGAACGCGGAGAAAGACGTAAAGTGTTACGTGTGAAGATTGCTCCTGATGCGCAGCAAGAATATGCTGACTTTGGTGTAAAGGATGTTGCTGGTTTAACTGCTGACAACGTCAAGGAGTCTTTGCTTCAAGCGGGATTGTTCGGTTATATCAACCAACTTCCCTACGCTGTTGCGACACGTCCTGACACTGCTCCTAAGGCTATCTTCGTGTCTGCTCTTCGTGATAAACCTTTACAGGGTGACTTCGAGTATGAGTTAAATGGGCAAGAGAAGGATTTCCAGACGGGGCTTACTGCACTCTCTAAGATTGCTAAGGTCTATTTAGGGATTGGTGCTAACCAGACTGAAACGGCGTTGACCGCTGCAAAGGATGTGGAGGTAACCGTTTTCGACGGACCTTGTCCAGCAGGTAATGTGGGTGTACAAGTAAATCACATCGACCCAGTCAATAAGGGAGAAGTGGTTTGGACGGTTGACCCAACAGCTGTTATCTTCTTCGGACGATTGTTCAATACTGGTAAAGTAAACCTCACTCGTCGTGTTGCCATAGCAGGTAGTATGGTGAAGCAGACGGGTTATGTTGATGTACTTGTAGGAACTCCTTTAAGTCTAATCTTGGCAGGTAACATAGCTGATGGCTGTCATGTTCGTATCCTCAATGGTAACCCTCTCACTGGTGTCATTGCCAATGACGAGTCTGTTATAGGGGCACATACATCCGAGGTAACGTTAATCCCAGAGGGTGACGACGTACATGAGATGTTCGGTTGGATGCTTCCTCGTTTCAAAGATTTCTCTACTTCTCGCAGTTATTTCACTTGGTTGCAGGGTAAGAAGGCTTATAACCTTGACGCACGACTCAAAGGTGGTGAGCGTCACATGATTATGAGTGGTGAGTACGACCGTGTTCTACCAATGGATATCTATGGTGAATACCTCATTAAGTCTATTCTCTCAGGCAATATCGACAGCCAGGAGCAGTTGGGTATCTATGAGGTTAGCCCAGAAGACTTTGCCCTCGCTGAGTTCGTAGACAGTTCTAAGCTACCATTGCAGAAGATTGTGCGTGAAGGCTTGGACATCCTTAGAAAAGAGAATGCATAGGGGTCATGAGCCCACAATAACTTTAACTATAGTTTCAAACAACGTTTCTTAGAATGTTATCAACAGTCAGTCAATCGGCAGTTATGGACCAGAAAGTACGTAATCCGAGTCTGACGAGAATCTTACAGAGGCTTTGTAACAATTTTAGAGACAGAAACTTTGGACTTTAAGAACCCTATAATAAAAGTATTATGAGTTTAAGAAATTATCTCGATAAGATACGCCCAAACTTTGAGGAGGGCGGAAAGCTTCACGCTCCTAACGAGACATCAAAGAGCGGAACATCTATCCATGACGCTATTGACTCGAAGCGAATAATGAGTATAGTAGTACTTTCGTTGGTACCTGCTATGCTCTTCGGTATGTATAATATCGGCTATCAGAACGCATTAGCAGCTGGTAAGTTGGCTGAAGCTACCTGCTGGGGAATGTTCCTTTATGGTATGCTTGCACTGTTGCCAAAAATCCTTGTATCTTACATTGTCGGCTTAGGTATTGAGTTCGCTTGGGCACAATGGAAAGGTGAGGAGATTCAGGAAGGTTATCTTGTATCAGGTATTCTGATACCATTGATTATCCCTGTGACCACACCTCTTTGGATTCTTGTACTTGCAGTGGCCTTTGCTGTTATCTTCACAAAGGAGATCTTTGGTGGAACAGGTATGAATATCTTTAACGTAGCATTAGCTGCACGTGCCTTCCTCTTCTTCTCTTATCCAAGTAAGATGACTGGTGACAGTATCTGGGTGGCAAAGGATGCTATCTTCGGACTTGGTTACACCTTGCCTGATGGCTTCACTATGGCAACCCCATTGGGTGAGATTGCACAGGGAACAACGGTGAACACGCCTATCTGCGATATGGTAGTAGGACTCATCCCAGGCTCTGTTGGCGAGACCTCTGTTATCGCTATCGCTATCGGAGCAGTTATCCTTCTGTGGACGAACATTGCCAGTTGGAAGACAATGTTAAGTGTTTTCCTTGGTGGAACAGTGATGGGACTTCTCTTCCAGTCAACTGGTGCAACGCCAATCCACTGGTATGAGCACCTTGTCTTGGGTGGTTTCTGCTTCGGAGCAGTCTTTATGGCAACCGACCCAGTGACCTCTGCCCGTACAGAGACAGGTAAGTGGGTATATGGTTTCTTCATCGGAGCGATGGCTATCATCATCCGTGTGTTAAACCCAGGTTACCCAGAGGGTATGATGCTTGCCATCCTCTTTGGTAATATGTTTGCCCCACTCATCGACTACTGTGTAGTTCAGTCAAACATCAGCAAGCGCGCTAAGCGTGCTAAATAAATAAGGAGGACGATGAAAATGAAAACTAATAGTAATTCTTATACAATTATCTATTCTGCCATCCTCGTGCTGATTGTAGCCTTTTTGCTTGCTTTTGTGTTCCAAGCATTGAAGCCTATGCAGGATGCTAACGTACAGCTTGATCAGCAGAAGCAAATTCTCTTTGCGCTCAATCAGGACCGTAATATGAGCAACGAAGAAGCTGTTGAACTCTGGAAGAAGATTATCGTGGCCGATGACATTATCGATGCTAATGGTAAGGTAGTCGAGGCTGGTAAGCAGGGTGGCGTTGATGCTGGCTTTAAGTTGAATAGTAAGGATGCCAAGGAGGGCAAACTTGCCTTGTTCCGCTGTAAGGTAAACGGTGAAGATAAGTATGTTATCCCTGTTTATGGTAATGGCCTCTGGGGACCAATCAATGGTTTTATCGCCATCAATGGAGATAAGCGAACCGTCTTTGGAGCCTACTTCAATCACGAGAGCGAGACTGCTGGTCTGGGTGCCGAAATCAAGGACAACAAGGCATGGCAGGATTTGTTCAAGGGTAAGCACCTCTTCTCTGGCAACGACACAAAGAAGATTGCCCTTTCTGTAGAGAAGAAGGTTGAAGACCCATCGACACAGGTTGATGCCGTGACAGGCGCTACGCTTACCAGTAACGGTGTGACAGAAATGTTCCATGCAGACAAGGGTGGACTTCAACCTTACGTCAAATTCCTGAACAGCAAATAACATTCTAATCTTTAGAACATAAGAATATGGATTTATTCTCAAAGCAAAATAGAGAGGTGTTCAGCAACCCTTTGAATTTGGACAACCCTATCATGGTCCAAGTCCTTGGTATCTGTTCTGCCCTTGCCGTTACTTCACAGCTGAAGCCGGCGATTGTGATGGGACTTGCCGTTACTATTATCACGGCATTCTCAAATGTTATTATTTCATTAATCCGCAATACCATCCCTAATCGTATTCGTATTATCGTACAGTTAGTGGTTGTGGCTGCGTTGGTAACGATTGTTAGTCAGATTCTTAAGGCAGTAGCTTACGATGTGAGTGTAGAGCTTTCTGTCTACGTAGGACTTATCATTACCAACTGTATCCTTATGGGACGTCTTGAGGCGTTTGCCATGACCAATAAGCCATGGCCAAGTTTCCTCGATGGCGTCGGCAATGGTTTAGGTTACGCTATGATACTTGTTATCGTGGGTGCTATCCGTGAGTTCTTCGGTCGTGGCTCATTGCTCGGCTTCAAGATTTTGCCACAGAGCTTCTATGATGCAGGTTATATGGACAACGGAATGATGTCAATGCCTGCCATGGCGCTCATCCTCTTGGGTTGTGTTATTTGGGTTCATCGTGCTTATTTCTATAAAGAAGACAAGAAGTAATTATGGAACATCTTATTAGTTTATTCTTCCGGTCCATCTTTGTGGACAACATGATATTTGCGTTCTTCCTCGGTATGTGTTCTTACTTGGCCGTTTCTAAGAGCGTGAAGACATCATTGGGTCTTGGTGTTGCTGTGACTTTCGTTTTGCTTGTGACCACACCTCTCAACTATCTCTTGCTGACTAAGGTCCTTGGACCAGACTGTCTTGCTGAGGGAGTCGACCTTACTTATCTTAGTTTTATCCTCTTTATTGCCGTCATTGCAGGTATCGTGCAGATTGTGGAGATGGCTGTCGAGAAATTCTCACCATCCCTTTACGGCGCATTGGGTATCTTCTTGCCGTTGATAGCCGTTAACTGTGCTATCATGGGTGCTTCCCTCTTTATGCAACAGCGTATAGGACTCGACCCAGCAAGCACCCAGTATATTGGAACTGTATGGGATGCACTTGTCTATGGCACTGGTTCTGGCCTCGGCTGGACACTGGCCATCGTGGCAATGGGTGCTATTCGTGAGAAGATGGAGTATTCTGATGTACCAAAGCCTTTACAGGGTCTTGGTATTACATTTATTACTGTAGGACTGATGGCAATGGCTATGATGTGCTTCTCAGGACTTAAAATTTAAGTAAACAATGGGACAATTCATAACAATAAGTATTGTGGTATTCCTTATCACCATCCTCGTGTTGGTGATTCTCCTATTGGTGTCTAAGAAGTATCTTAGCCCAAGTGGAAAGGTGAAATTAACTATTAATGGTGATAAGGAGATGACCGTCGATCAGGGTAGCTCGGTATTGTCTACGCTGAATGAGAACGGTGTCTTCCTCCCTTCTGCCTGTGGTGGAAAGGGTAGCTGTGGGCAGTGTAAGTTGCAGGTAGTAGAAGGTGGCGGTGAGATTCTCGACTCTGAGCGTCCTCACTTTAGCCGTAAAGAGATCAAAGACCACTGGCGCTTGGGTTGTCAGTGTAAGGTGAAGGGTGATATGTCACTCAAGGTTCCTGAGTCTGTCATGGGCGTTAAGGAGTGGGAGTGCACTGTTATCTCTAATAAGAATGTGTCAAGTTTTATCAAGGAGTTCAAGGTTGCCTTGCCTCCTGGCGAACACATGGACTTCATCCCAGGCTCTTATGCACAGATTTCTATCCCTGCCTACGACTGTATCGACTATGATAAGGACTTCGATAAGAACGATATCGGGGAGGAATACCTCGGTCCTTGGAAGCAGTTTAATCTCCTTTCTTTGAAGGGAAAGAACCCAGAGCCAACTGTTCGTGCATACTCTATGGCGAACTATCCGGCTGAGGGTGATATCATCACACTGACTGTGCGTATTGCTACACCGCCTTTCTTGCCCCGTCCGCAGGTAGGTTTCCAGAACGTACCAACTGGTATTGGTTCTACTTATATCTTCTCTCTTAAGGAGGGTGATAAGGTGATGATGAGCGGTCCTTACGGTGATTTCCATCCTAACTTCACCTCTGGTAAGGAGATGATATGGATTGGTGGTGGTGCTGGTATGGCGCCTTTGCGTGCGCAGATTATGCACATGACGAAGACACTCCATACTCGCGATCGTGAGATGCATTTCTTCTATGGTGCGCGATCACTCAGTGAGGCGTTCTTCCTTGAGGACTTCTGGGAGCTTGAGAAGGAGTATCCTAACTTCCACTTCCACCTCTCTCTCGACCGTCAAGACCCTAAGGCTGATGAGGCAGGAGTAAAGTATTACACAGGCTTTGCGGTTAACTGTATCCGTGATGAGTATCTTAAGAATCATGAAGCACCTGAGGACTGTGAGTACTATCTCTGTGGACCTCCAATGCTCATCAAGACTGTGACCGATTATCTTGATAGTATTGGTGTTGATCAGGATGCTATTATGTACGATAACTTCGGATAATCCTATCTTATCAATCATATTCAGCGAGGAACCTTGTGGGGTTCCTCGCTTTTTTTGTTGCTTTATTTGATGCGTGAGGGGTAGGCGATAGAATTGTGAAAAATCCTTACATCATGTCGAGCTTATCGTTTTCTGAATAAGAGAGTCCTATTCCTTTATTTCATGTACGCAATCTGCATGAAATCAGAAGGTTACAGTTAGCATTTGAGAACACGCCTTTCTTGCCTCAAGAAGGGCGTCTTCTTGCTTCAAGAAGAGTATGTTCTCGTTTCAAGAAAGGCATGTTCTTCAATGTAGAAGACCCTCTCTTCGATAGGAGAGGTGGGTGGCTTTGTGAAATAGCTTTACACTTTCAGTCCTCAAAAGGTATCACTGAAACTAGTGGCCCCTCCCCCTTCCCCAGCTGGCCCCTCCCCCTTCCCCTCCCCCGAAGGGAAGGGGAGTGATCACCGAGATACCCCTATAAGAAGGATGTAGGCTTTGCGTTGTTCCTTATTAGTATCTACGATAGCTGAAACGCTCTGTGTTCTCTGTATGCCGGAGGCGTTCTGTGGGCTCGAAATGTGCGCCAAAAAGCTCCGTGAGCTCTGTGCGCTCTGTGAGAGAAAAGCCTCCGCCAACTGCTCTCAAACATTCTTTTTCTCACAGAAAGACACAGATGAACAGAACACACAGCATTTCACAGAGCCCTTGCGGGCGGCAGAACTCACAGAACCTTACAGCCAATTTTAGCAGAAACGCTCTGTGTTCTCTGTATGCCGAAGGCGTTCTGTGGGCTCGAAACGTGCGCCAAAAAGCTCCGTGAACTCTGTGCGCTCTGTGAGAGAAAAAATTTCCAATGAACAAACGCATGCGCCAAAAACGCTCTGTTAAATCTGTGAGTTCTGTGAGAGATAATACATCCCAGTGATTTGCTTGGGTGTCATCTCATAGCGAGGGTGCGTACTTTTTCTCACAGAATAACACAGATGAACAGAACACACAGCATTTCACAGAGCCCTTACGGGCGGCAGAACTCACAGAACCTTACAGCCAATTTTAGCAGAAACGCTCTGTGTTCTCTGTATGCCGGAGGCGTTCTGTGGGCTCGAAATGTGCGCCAAAAAACTCCGTGAACTCTGTGTGCTCTGTGAGAAAACAAGCTCCCAAAAGATTGATACGTATGTAGCGACGCTTCTATGAGACCCGCGAGTTTTGAACTGAAGATGGCGAAAAAGAAGAAGGGACACACACTGTGTGCCCCTTCTATTCGTCTTATACCTTCTGTGGAGTCTTTCTTTCTACCTCCGTAAGGAAGCCACTTCGATAGGCATAGAGGAGTTCCTCGAGTGCTTCTATCTGTAGGCGTAGCTCTGTACCCTTATCGGTATCTTCTACACGCAGCCTTTGTTGGTTCATCTCAACAATC
>QWBZ01001421.1_pt1 | contig 12484 bp, 11 predicted proteins | sample 1972441 | NCBI WGS metagenome assembly QWBZ01 (sample SAMN09866721, study PRJNA288562) | Human oral metagenome isolate term6_saliva, whole genome shotgun sequencing... | isolation source: mouth | host: Homo sapiens | place: USA: California
CTTTTCGCTCTCATCAAATCCTTCCTTTTCCTCCATCAATTGACGCTTTTCTGTCTCCACTCGCTCTGCATTGACATTGGCAAAGACCATCTGTTGCCCAAGCTTTGAAAGGGAAAGTTCTATTTTCGCCATTTCCTCCCTCGTCTTCTCCTGCTCACTCTTCTTTTCATCGAAGTGATGCAAGAGTTCTTGAACATCTTGATCAATTCCTCGGCTTTGGTCATCAATCCTTTCAATATCTTCTTGAATCAACACCTTTTCATTTTCAAGCTCCTTAGCCCGCTTTAAAAGAAGTCTGTTTTCTTTTTCCATATCCTTTGTCGAATGACTGATTTCCTCTATTTGCTGATCGAATCCCCGAATATCCATATCTAGGGTGTTTTTTTCAATGAGCTTTTCCTGAACTTGGCTTCTTATCTGCTCCAATTGCTTTTGAATGGCCAAAATCTCTTCCTGACTCTTTTTCAGTCTTTCTTTTTGGAGATTCCATTTTTCCTTTGCCACAAGAAATTGATTTTCTAACTCTTCAATTTCTCTCTTTCTTCCCAGGAGATTGTTAGAATTTTTAAACGCCCCGCCACTCATTGCTCCACCTGGGCTAAACTGCTCTCCATCCAATGTCACAATGCGAAGTTCATAGCGATACTTTCTCTCCATCGCAATGGCTCTGTCAATATTTTCTACCACCCAGATATTTCCCAGCAAAGATTGAATGAGTGGCTGATACTCCGACCTCGTGCGAACAAGTTCACTGGCCATTCCAAGAACGCCCTCTTCTTGTCGCACATTCTCATCTTTTCCGTTCCCCCTTTTGGAAATAGCTGTCAATGGCAAAAATGTTGCCCTTCCATAGCGATGCTTCTTTAGATATAAAATCAGCTCCTTTGCTGTTTCTTCATCCCTAGTGACTACATTTTGAATGCGACCGCCAAGTGCGGTTTCAATGGCTTGCTCATATTTCTGTTCACTCTCTATCAAATCTGCCACAACGCCACACACGCCTTCAGACTTTTTCTCCATGACACGGCGAATGGCATTGCCATAGCCCTCATAGTGTTCAGCAATATTTTGCAAAGTTTCAAGTTTTACACGGCAGTGTTGCACCTGTTCTTGAAGCACTGAAAATTCTCTTTCTTCCTCAACCTTTTTTTCTTCTCTTTCGTGCAAAGAATGCAAAAGGGTTTGCTTTTGCCCTTCCAATTGGTCAATCTTTTCCTTCAAAGAAGAAAGTAGTGCCATTTTTTGTTCTCTCTTCATTCCAATGGCACTTTCTTTTGACTTTACCTTCAGTAATTTTTGTAATACCTCACTACTTCGCAATCGAACTTGTTCCAAAAAAGAATCCATCTTTTGCTCTTCAGCAATTAACTTCGCACGCTTTTCTTTGTAATCGAGATGGCTCTGCTTTTGGGCCTCCACAGCCTCTTGTATCTTTGCAATTTGTCCATCTATTTTTTCCAAGGCAAGCAATACATTCTTCTTCCTCTGTTCAATCTCTCTTTGCTCGCTTTCAATGCTCTCCTTTTCGGATTGAAACTTTGTAAATCCTTCCTGCTTTTGGGAAATCTCTGCATCAATGGTGCAAACCCTTGTGTGGATATGTTCAATATTTTTCTCTTCGCTCTTTACTTGCTCTCTCAATACATCGATTTGACCAAATAACTCTTTTTCTCTGACATTGGAAAGTGCAACTTTCTCCCTATTTGAAGTCAACAAAATATCGATATTGGAAGTTTCCCTCTCCATCCGCTCATAGGAAGCCTTTAATTGCACAAGCCTTGACTTTGTCTCATTGACATCGCCCTCTATTATTTGCTTTTTTTCTTCTAAGCTCTGTATGCGTGTCGAAATTGCATCCATCTCACAAAGAAAATAGTTGACATCATAGTGCTTAAGTTCATCCCTCAATCGAAGATATTCCTTTGCCTTTGCCGATTGCTCTCTCAAAGGGCCAACCTGTTTTTCTAACACAGACAAAATATCTTTGATACGCACAAGGTTTGCCCTCTCGCTCTCCAATTTCTTGCTCGCCAAGGTCTTTCTTCGCTTGTACTTAGTAATTCCTGCCGCCTCATCAAAGAGCTCTCGCCTTTCCTCTGGTCTTCCATTTAAAATCTTATCTACTTGCCCCTGACCAATAATAGAGTAGCCATCTTTTCCAATTCCTGTGTCATAAAAAATTTCTTGAACATCCTTTAGTCTACAAGCTGAACCATTGATTTGATACTCACTCTCGCCCGAGCGATAGAGCCGTCTTGAAACCTTTACTTCGTCAAAGTCAATGCTCAGTGCTCGGTCCGCATTATCGAGTGTTATCGCAACATAAGCAAATCCCTGTGGTTTTTTTAATTCTGTCCCCGCAAAGATAACATCTTGCATATTCCCACCACGAAGCTGCTTGGCACTTTGCTCTCCAAGTACCCAACGCACAGCATCAGAAACATTGCTTTTTCCCGAACCATTCGGTCCAACAATGCCTGTAATTCCGTTGTGAAATTCAAACAGGATTTTATTGGCAAAAGACTTAAATCCCTGCACTTCAATCTTTTTTAGATACATTTACCTTCCCCAATATCTTCAATGTCTCATAAGCTGCAAGTTGCTCCGCATTCTTCTTGCTTGTGCCACTAGCCCTTGCATATTCCTTCTCATCGACAAAGACAGCCACTGTAAATATCTTTTGATGATCTGGTCCATGCTCAGAAATAAGGACATACTCCACGCTCTGTCCCTCCTTTTGCACCTCTTCTTGCAAGATCGTCTTGCTATCATAAAAGAATTGTTTGCCCTCAATATCGCTTAGGATAAATCGGTCAATCACCTCTTTTGCACTAGCAAAACCACCATCTAAATAAATGCCACCAATCAGGGCCTCAAACGCATCAGAGACAATACTCGCACGACTTCTTCCTCCCGTGGCTTCCTCTCCCTTTCCCAGTAAGAGATACTCTCCGAGGTGAAATTGCTCTGCACAATAGGCAAGTGCTGGCTCACACACAAAACTTGCCCGAATTTTTGTCAAATCTCCCTCTGGTTTATCTGCATAGAGTTTAAAAAAGAACTCACTGCTGACAAGTTCAAGCACAGCATCGCCCAAAAATTCCAATCGTTCATTTGATCCAGCTCTTCCCAATCGCTTTTCATTTGCATAGGAACTATGGGATAGTGCATGTTCTAAGAGTGTCACATCATGGAAGTGATAGCCAATGGCTCCTTGTAACTCCATCAACTTTTTCTTCACTATTTTCCTCACTTTCTAAAATGGGAAGCCACATATCGGCGGATATGTGACCTCCCTACATCTGGTCAAATTAGTTTGTCGCATTCTTAATTTGCTCGACCGCATCGGCCACAGAAGTAATGTTTTCTGCAACTTCTTGCGGAATTTCAATATCAAATTCCTCTTCAATCCCCATAATAATCTGGAAAATATCTAGGGAATCTGCACCAAGGTCGTCGACAAATGTAGAGTCCATTGTAATCTCATTCTCATCGACATTTAAAACCTCGGCCACAATCTTCTTTAATTTCTCAAATTCCACTTTTTTATCCCCTTATTTCCTTTCCTCTGCAGTCTCTACTAGGCTGTCTCTTATACATTCATTAATTCTTTCTTCCTTAAACTTGACACATTGTAAAACCGAATTGCACACTTCCAATGCCTTGGAATTTCCATGTGTCTTGACAACCAATCCCTTTAATCCAAGTAATGGTGCTCCACCATATTGACTGGCATCAAAGGACTTTAATGTCTCCTTCAAAGAAGATTTGATGAGCAATGCACCAATTTTTGTCTGTAAGTTTTTTAGGAGTGCTCCCTTAATTTTTTTGAGCAATGTATCCCCAAGTCCTTCATATAATTTTAAAATAACATTTCCTGTAAAGGCCTCACAGACAATGACATCTGCACCTCCCTTTGGAATTTCTCTTGCTTCAATACTTCCAATAAAATTGATGTCTTTTAGCTCTTTGAGCAGTGGAAATGTCTCCTTGACCAATGCATTGCCCTTTTCCTCCTCTGCACCAATGTTGACAATGGCCACACGAGGATTTTTAATTCCGACAACCTTTTCCATATAGATAGATCCCATTCGAGCAAATTGCACAAGATGGCTTGGCTTGGCATCTACATTTGCTCCACAATCAATGAGGAGAGAAACGCCTGTGGCTGTTGGGATTACGGGTGCCAATGGGGGTCTTTCCACTCCTTTAATTCTCCCCACAATCACTTGTCCGCCGACCAAGATTGCACCTGAACTTCCCGCAGAAACAAAGGCATCCGCTTCCCCATTTCGAACAAGCTGCATACCGACCACAATAGAGGAGTCCTTCTTACTTCGAATTGCGGCCACTGGGGGCTCTCCCGTCTCAATCACCTCTGTGGCTGGCACAATCTCTACTCTCTCCTTTGGATAATCCTTTCCCTCCAGATAATGTGCAATTGTCTCCTCTACGCCAACCATCTTTACTCGTATGTTCGGGTTCTTCTGTAAGGCATCAAGACCACCCTGAATAATTTCGTCTGGTGCATGATCTCCGCCCATTGCATCTAATGCTACTGTTACCATGTCTCACCTCTATATTCTATATTGTCGCGACAAATTCATAATATACGATAATGAAGCAAATATCAATAAGTATTCAGAAAAAAATGCCGACCACCAATTGCATAGTCTAACAATTGGGGTCGGCACATTTTTACGCTTAATCAATCCACTATTCAACTGTAACGATCTCGCGCTTGTTGTATGTTCCACAGTTCTTGCAGACTCTGTGAGGAAGCATAAGCTCTCCACACTTTGGACACTTTGCAAGACTAGCAACAGACATCTTCCAGTTTGCTCTTCTTTTATCTCTTCTTCCACGAGAAGTCTTATTCTTTGGACAAATTGACATGAAAACACCTCCTTGCGTCCTGATTACGACTTTTATATTATACAGACGACACGGATGTTTGTCAATCACTATTTCTCGGTAAGTCGTCTTGTCTCTCTTGCAATGGCAAGCTCCTCATTGGTAGGGAATAGAACAACCTTTGCTGTAGAATCATCTGTTGAAATAATTCTTGCCTCTCCACGAATGTGATTTCTCTCTGGATCAATCTTGATACCCATATATCCAAAGGCATCACCGATCTCTTGGCGAACACGCATATCATTCTCTCCAATACCACCTGTAAAGGCAATGGCATCCACACCGCCCAGTGCTGCGATATAGGCTCCAATATACTTAATCAAGCGATAGCCAAAGGCCTCCATTGCTAATTTTGCATCTGGATTGCCATCGGCCGCTGCACTCTCGACATCTCTAAAGTCAGAAGATTGATATCCGCCCATTGCAAGAATTCCTGACTTCTTGTTCAAGATATCCAAAACTTCATTTGGATTTTTTCCCTCTTTATTGTACAAAAATTGTACAAATGCAGGATCAATATCTCCCGAACGAGTTCCCATAATCAATCCTTCAAGTGGTGTAAGACCCATAGAAGAATCGATGCACTTTCCGCCAATAGACGCAGAAACTGATGAACCATTTCCAAGATGGCAGACAATCACTTTGGCCTTTTGAGGGTCAAGATTGGCAAATTTAATAACCTCACCTGATACATACATATGGCTTGTTCCGTGGAAACCATAGCGACGGATTGAATATTTATCGTAGTACTCCTTAGAAATTGCATAGCGATAAGCCTTCTCTGGCATACTCATACCAAAAGAAGTATCAAATACAGCTACATTTGGAATACCTGGCATTGACTTTTCTACGGCCTCAATACCCATAAGGTTTGCTGGATTATGTAAAGGACCAAGGTCAAAGTACTCTCTAATTTTTGCCTTTACATCCTCATCAATAATAATGGACTCACTGTACTTTGTTCCACCATGCAATACTCGATGTCCCACAGCAAAGATTTCACTCTTATCTGTAATGACTCCATGCTCTTGATCTGTCAACACAGAAAGTACAAGGTTAATAGCTACTGTGTGATCAGGCATTGGCTCTTCCACCACATACTTGTCTCTTCCTGGAACTTGATGTGTCAATTTTGATCCCTCAATATGGATTCTTTCGCAAAGCCCTTTTGCAAGAACTTCTTCTGTCTCCATACTAATCAATTGATATTTCAGTGAAGAACTTCCACAATTAATAACTAAAATCTTCATGTTGATAATCTCCTTAATTATTGATTATTCGTCTGCTTGTGCTTGTACAGCTGTGATAGCCACAACACCGACGATGTCCTCCCAAGAACAACCTCTGGAAAGGTCATTGACTGGCTTTGCAATACCCTGACACATTGGGCCATACGCATCTGCCTTGCCAAGTCGTTGAACCAACTTATATCCAATATTTCCTGCATCAAGATCAGGAAATACCAATACATTGGCCTGTCCTGCAACCTTTGAGCCCGGTGCCTTGCTTGCTCCAATTTCTGGAACAATTGCGGCATCCAACTGCAACTCGCCATCGAGCAAAAGTTCTGGTGCCTGTTCCTGTGCAATTTTTGTCGCCTCAACCACCTTGGTGACATCTGCATGCTTTGCACTTCCCTTTGAAGAGTGACTGAGCATGGCAACCTTTGGCTCCTTGCCAACTAAAAGCTTAAAGCTGTCTGCAGATGAAAGAGCAATTGCGGCAAGTTTCTCTGGATCTGGGTTTTGCTCAAGACCACAGTCCGCAAATACAAATGTGCCCTCCTCACCAAACTCACAATTTGGCACTTCCACCAAGAAGAAAGCTGATACCAACTTTGTGCCTGGCTTTGTTTTAATAATCTGTAAACATGGGCGAAGTGTGTTGGCTGATGAGTGACAAGCACCACTGACCATACCATCGGCATCACCATTTTTAATCATCAAGCAACCATAGTATGCATAGTCTGTAAGCATATTTTTTCTTGCCTCTTCGTGAGTCAAGCCCTTAGCCTTGCGAAGCTCTACAAATAGATCCTCATACTCCTGTGTCTTTTCATAGGTGTGTGGATTAATGATTGTGGCCTTTGAGATATCACAACCAGCAGAATTCTTTTCAATCTCCTCAGGGGTACCAATAATAATGATATTGGCAATTCCCTCCTTTAACACGGCCTCTGCTGCCTTAAATGTTCTTGGATCCATAGACTCTGGCAAGATAATTGTCTTATTTGCTTTTTTTGCCCTAGCCTTAATTTGTTCCATTACTCCCATTGTATTACCCCTTTCATATCATCGCATAAAGCGTATTGAAATACACTTTTATAATTATAGTATAGTGATTGCGGATAATTCAAGCAAAATTTTGTTTTTTTGACTATACCCGCACAAAAATGGCTCTACTCGGTGGTGCTGATGCTGTGTTTGAAATGCCCGCTCCCTTTTCCTGTGCCAGTGCTGAAGATTTTGCCAGCTATGGCATCAATCTCTTTGGAAGTCTTGGCATTCCCTATATTAGCTTTGGCACAGAGGGAGCAAGTGCTAAGGAATTACTTTACCTTGCCTCATTGCTAAAAAATGAAAGTCCCACCTATCAACTTCACCTAAAGGAATTGCTACTCCTTGGCAGCAGTTTTCCCCAAGCAAGAGAAGGGGCTCTCCTTGCACAGATGAAAGAAGATGGTCTTTCAAGCGATGAACGATTTCACTACAAAGAAATTCTCCAAAGCCCCAACAACATCCTTGGCATTGAGTACATGAAAGCCAAATTAAATTATCGCTTTTGCTTCCGCCTCGGCCATAAGAAATTCTATTTTTCAGCATCACAATGATTACTCTCCCTTTGTTCCTCATAGTGTTCTTTCTCTGATCAAAGAAGCAAGGCCACTTCCTCGAGATATTCTCTGTGACCCAATATTTTATCGCATTCTCATGCTACAATACGATGATACGCCCCTAAGTCATTTTTTTGATGTCAGCCATGAGTTATCAAGGCGAATCATCAACTACATTCGCCAAAGTAGTAATTATGAAGAATTTGTCACCAATATAAAGCCAAAACAATACACCTTTTCTCGGGTTAGCCGTGCACTGCTCCATATCTTTTTGGGAATTACAAAGAAAGATATGCTCGAATACAAGGAGGGAAAGCTAGCCCCCTATGCAAGACTAATCGGCTTTAAAAAGGAATCTTCTGATCTACTCACTCAACTAAAGAAAAATTCCTCCATCCCCATCATCAGCAAACTCGCCGATGCCAATCATATCCTCTCAACATCTCCCACTGCCCTCAAACTTCTCTTCTGTGAAGTTCACGCCGCTCATCTATACCGTGCCCTCTACTATTCTTGCTATAGCGAAGAACTCCCCAATATCTACCAGCAACCACTGGTCATCATTTAATGCAAAAAGAGCAGGCCTAAAGCCTGCTCTCTTTTCAAAGAATTAGTCTTCTTTTCTCTTCTTTGCTACTACTGCTGCACCTGTTGCACCAATAGCAAACAAACCAAGATACAATGCTGGGTTAAACTGATCCGCTGTCTTTGGCACTTTGCCCTTTCTGACATCAGATGTACCTGCTACGCCGCCCTTTGTTGACTTTGACTTAGCACCACTTACACCATTGACACCAGACTTTGTTCTTGCACCATTTGCACCATTGACACCAGCATTTCCCTTAACACCATTTGCTCCGTTGAATCCACGATTTGCTGGAGCACCATCTACTGTAGCCTTATCATCAGTTGTGTAACCTGGAGTTACATCATTTGATGTTGTGTTATCTGTAGTTGTGTTATTTGTTGTATTCTGGCTTGTTCCATTTGTATCCACTCTTCTACCTGGAGTTGAGGAACCTGAACCGCCACCTGATGACTTCGTTCCGCCACCTGTGCTTCTGCGTCTTAAATCTGAAGGTGTTGCTGTTTTTGTATCTGTATTGGTATTTGTATTGGTATTTGTATTTGCATTGCTATTACCTACAGGAACATTGTAGTAGTAAGTTGCAATCAAGTTGCCATTTGCATCCTTCTCTGTAACCGTAATTCTTGCAGAAGTAAATCCTGCTGGAATTACATAGTTATAAGTTGTTGCTGGCTTTCCATCGACAACACTGTTTGTTGTAGATGCTGGTCTACCAAACTTTGTATCCAAAATCTGCTTTGCCTGTGCACCTGTTTTTCCATTGACAGCAGCAAGTAATTGATTCAACTGTTCCTGTGCCTGAGCATTGTTGTTTGCTGGGTTCACTGGTGTTGTACCATTATTGTTTGCTGGGTTCACTGGTGTTGTACCATTGTTGTTTGGATTTGGACGAACATTCTGGTTCTGGTTTGTTGTGGTGTTGCCACCATTTGCAGCATTGCTATTTGATGCTGCAGACGCTCCAGATGTTGTAGCAAATGTATCAACTGGATTGCTGTTGACAAGTGCTACGACACCAAAGGCCATCATGGAAGCTACTGCACCAGTAGCAATAGCTACACGTGTCTTATTTAAATTCTTTCTCATTGTAAAACACTCCTTCTTCTTATTTTAACCTCAAAACAATTGTAGTTATACCATTATTTACAACGGGTTGCAAGGTTTTTCATATTTTGTAATGTTTTCGTAAAATATAGAAAAAAATTTAATAAAAGAAGTCAATGCAACTGCGATTTTCCATAAATGGGCGAATAAACTTTTCTCCTGCCTCCACATGAAGCGGATGGGTGGCATAGGCCTTTAGTGCCTCTTCATCTTTGACTTCTGCAATGACTGCAACATCCATGTTACTACTTGGCAAGGTCTCGGTAACAAAAGTAATCTTTTGAATTGCTGGCACCTTTCCATATAGGCCTTCAATAGCTTCCTTGGCTTCTCTTTTTACTTTTTCAACATCCTTGACTTCCTTTTTTATATTCCACATCACAATATGCTTTAACATCTTCTCCATCTCCTATTGGTTTTTCTTAAACACCTCAAATACCTGATCATAATTTCCTGTATATTGAGTGTAAATTTGACTTTCCTTCTCGATCGGCTGAAATAGGTACTGGGCATCTTGCTTGGTATCAAAGGAGGTCAAATCGACAAACATCCATTTTCCTTGAATGTTGATCTCATTCCATGTATGATTCGTTGTCACGCTGCCTGTCTTAAATTGCCCAGCCACGACATTGGTCTGCAATCCACAATAGCGTCCCAAAATATAAAACAATGCCGCATAGGACTGACAAGTTCCCTTCCCTGTAGTTAACATTGGCGCCGCTCCATAATTGCTGTGCGTATAGTCATAGGACGAATGCGTGCAAATATAGTCTGCAATATACTTTGCCTTTGAAAACTCATCCATATTTGCTATCTCGGTTTTTATTTTCTTTGCGACATTGTAGAGCGTATGGATGTATTGCTCATTTTGAGCAATATTTTCTTCTGTGTTGGCATTGGCCAGTGCCACAAATACCTTGTCCCCACGCTTTGCAAAAGCATAGGGATAGGTTGAGGCTACAGCATTGCTACTCGTCAATAACTTCGCATCCGGTGCATACTCTCCAACTTTTGTAAACCACTCGCCAGGATTAGCCTTTGTCACACTCGCCACCATCGAATCAATACCCAATTGCCGAATTGTGGTATCATTTTCATTTGCATAGAGATCAGTGGCAATGGCTCTGACGGTATTTTGATCTGCCATGGCCGAAAAGGATGTCCCCCATACAATTGCCGCAGTAATTGCTACAATCTGCCCTATTCTCATATTATTCACTCCTTCAATCAATCACTCTTTATCTAAGAAAAAAGACCACACGACTGCAGTCGGTGGTCCTCTCTCAAATTATTACTGTGCCATCTGCTTTGCAACTTCTGCTGCAAAATCTTCAGTCTTCTTCTCGATACCCTCACCTGTCTCAAAACGAACAAATGACTTAATCGTAATCTTTGCATTGTTTGCCTTTGCAACTTCCTCAACATACTTTGCAACAGATTGCTTTCCATCTGTAGCCTTTACATATGCCTGGTCAAGAAGACAGATTTCCTTTAACTCCTTGTTGATACGTCCCTTAATCATACCTTCAATTACATTTGCAGGCTTTTGAGACTCCTTAGGATCATTGGCAATCTGTGCACGAAGGATTTCCTCCTCCTTAGCAATATAGTCAGCATCTACTTCCTTATCTGATGTGTAGAGTGGCTTAAGTGCGGCAATCTGCATTGCGATATTTCTACCCATCTCCAAAATTGCATCGTTGACAACATCTGTTTCGATGTCAACTAAAACACCAATCTTTCCGCCAGCATGGATGTAAGATACAACAACACCATTGTCCTCATGCACCTGCTGGAAACGACGAATATGCATATTCTCACCGATGATAGAAATCATGCTAGAAAGCTTCTCATTGACAGTCAAGGAGTTATCCAGTGCCCACTGCTCTGCAAGGAATGCATCGATATCTGCTGCCTTTGTTGTCAAAGCCTGCTCTGCAACTTCATTTACATAGCTTTGGAACTTCTCATTCTTTGCTACGAAATCAGTCTCTGCATTCACCTCAACAGCAACTGCACTCTTTCCATCTGCACTAACAACGGTTGCAACAATACCCTCTGCTGCAATACGTCCTGCCTTCTTTTGTGCACCAGCAAGTCCCTTCTCACGAAGGAAATCTACTGCCTTGTCCATATCTCCCTCTGTAGCTGCAAGAGCCTTCTTGCAGTCCATCATACCTGCACCTGTCATTTCTCTAAGTTCTTTCACCATTGCTGCTGTAACTGCTGCCATTTTTGTCCTCCTCAATCTCAATTATGATAAATACAGCCCTGTAATACTACAGGGCTATTGTGCTTATAATAAATTATGCCTCTGTTGTCTCTGCATCAGCTGCTGCACTCTCAGCCTCTTCTGCTGAAACTGCCTCGCCCTGCTTTGCCTCGATAACTGCATCGGCCATTCTTGACACGATCAACTTCACTGCGCGGATAGCATCATCATTGCCAGGAATGCAATAGTCAAGCTCCTCTGGGTCGCAGTTTGTATCACAGATACCGATCAACTCGATGCCAAGATTGTGTGCCTCTTGGATACAAATTCTTTCCTTCTTAGGGTCAACAATAAAGATTGCATCTGGAAGCTTCTTCATGTTCTTGATACCACCGAGGTTCTTCTCTAACTTATCCCACTCCTTCTTGATCTCAATGACTTCCTTCTTAGGAAGAACATCAAATGTTCCATCCTGGCTCATCTCTTCAATTTTTTGAAGTCTCTTAATTCTTGACTGAATGGTCTTAAAGTTTGTCAACATACCACCGAGCCATCTCTCATTGACATAGAACATTCCACAGCGCTCAGCCTCTTCCTTAATTGTATCCTGTGCCTGCTTCTTTGTACCTACAAAGAGGATTGTGCCGCCCTCAGCAGCTACATCAGCAATTGCCTTGTATGCTGCATCGACCATACCAACACTCTTTTGAAGATCGATAATGTGGATACCATTTCTTTCTGTGTAGATGTATGGAGCCATCTTAGGGTTCCATCTTCTTGTCTGATGTCCAAAATGAACACCTGCCTCGAGTAACTGCTTCATTGAAATTAC
>QWBZ01000552.1_pt1 | contig 12425 bp, 10 predicted proteins | sample 1972441 | NCBI WGS metagenome assembly QWBZ01 (sample SAMN09866721, study PRJNA288562) | Human oral metagenome isolate term6_saliva, whole genome shotgun sequencing... | isolation source: mouth | host: Homo sapiens | place: USA: California
TAAAATGGGAGGTATGACTTTTGTCGACCTTCGCGACCGCTATGGTATTACCCAGTTAGTCTTCAATGAGGCCGATAATGCAGACCTTTGTGGCGAAGCAAATAAGTTGGGACGTGAGTATTGCATCCAAATTAAGGGTGTTGTCAATGAACGTCAGAGTAAGAACAACAAGATTCCAACAGGTGATATTGAGATTATTGCTAAGGAGCTGAAGGTGCTTAGCAGTTCTCAGACTCCTCCTTTTACAATAGAAGATAACACAGACGGTGGTGATGACCTTCGTATGAAGTATCGCTACTTAGACCTTCGTCGTGAGGCAGTGCGCAAGAACTTGGAGCTACGTCATCGTATGACGATACTCATTCGTAACTTCCTTGATGCTGAAAAGTTCATGGAAGTGGAGACTCCTATCCTTATTGGGTCTACCCCAGAGGGTGCACGTGACTTCGTGGTTCCATCACGTATGAACCCTGGTCAGTTCTATGCACTACCACAGAGTCCACAGACTTTGAAACAGTTGTTGATGGTAGCGGGTTTTGACCGTTATTTCCAAATAGCGAAATGTTTCCGTGATGAGGACTTGCGTGCCGACCGTCAGCCAGAGTTTACACAGATAGACTGTGAGATGTCATTTGTTGATCAGGAGGATGTTATCAACTTGTTCGAGGAAATGGCACGCCATCTTTTCCGTGAGATTCGCGGTGTTGAACTTCCAAAACTTGAGCAGATGAAATGGCATGATGCCATGAAACGTTTTGGTTCTGATAAGCCTGATTTGCGCTTCGGTATGGAGTTTGTTGAGTTAATGGACGACCTAAAGGGTACTGGTTCATTCTCAGTATTTAATGAGGCTGCCTACATCGGGGGTATTGTTGTTTCTGGTTGTGCTGATTATAGTCGTAAGCAGCTAAATGAATTGACCGATTTTGTTAAACGTCCACAGGTAGGTGCTCAAGGTCTTGTCTTTATCAAGTATAATGCAGACGGTACTGTTAAGAGTTCTATTGATAAGTTCTATACAGAGGAGCAGTTGCTGAAAGTTAAGGAAACAACTGGTGCTAAGGATGGCGACCTCGTGTTGATTCTTTCTGGTAACAACGCAAACAAGACACGTGTACAACTATGTTCTTTGCGTCTTGAAATGGGCGATCGCTTAGGACTTCGTGATAAGAATGTCTTTAAGTGTCTGTGGATTGTTGATTTCCCATTGTTTGAGTGGAGTGATGAAGAGCAGCGATTGATGGCAACACACCATCCATTCACGATGCCACACCCAGAGGATATCCCCCTGTTAGACGAACATCCAGAACAAGTACGTGCGAAGGCTTACGACTTTGTATGTAATGGTATAGAAGTTGGTGGAGGCTCACTTCGTATTCACGATACGCAGTTGCAAGAGAAAATGTTTGAGGTTCTCGGCTTCACACCAGAGAGTGCTAAGGCACAGTTTGGCTTCTTGATGAATGCCTTCAAGTATGGAGCGCCACCTCATGCAGGTCTTGCTTTCGGTCTTGACCGCTTTGTAAGTATCATGGCAGGTCTTGACTCAATCCGTGACTGTATAGCGTTCCCTAAGAATAATAGTGGACGTGATGTCATGTTGGATGCTCCTTCGTTTATTGACCAGAAACAGTTAGACGAGTTAGAGATTAAGTTAGACTTAAAGGACTAATCCTCCTATTTGGTTGATATACATCAAAAAAAACAAAGGGAGAGTCCTAAAGCATTCAAAATCTTTTACTTTTCGTCGTAAGTATTTGATACTTTGAATTATTTGATGTACTTTTGCAAATGATTAGTAACGTTCAATAGTAGATGATTAATATCTCTTTTAATGTTTATAAAAGTAATAGTTGCAGATAAAAACAAATTAGATAATATTCGATTGCTTGAACAATACTTTAATTGTGTATAACTATGACAGAAAAGAAAGAAGTTAAGTCTGCTCCTAAAGCAGTAAAGAAAGCTCCTGCTAAGAAGGCCCCTGCAAAGAAAGCAGTTGTAGCTATTAACGCAGAGAATGTTGGTTTTAAGGCCGGTGATGTTTACAATGCTCTTGCTGCCGAGGCTAAGGCTTTGACTGTTGCAGAGATTGTTAAGGCTGCAAAGATTAGTTCTGAAGAGGCTTATCTTGGTATAGGATGGCTCTTCAAGGAGGGTAAAGTGAAAGGTGAAAACGACAAGGTTACTCTTGCTTAATTAGAGTAATTATCATAACAAAGGAGGGAGTCTGTATGATAAGTGTATAGGCTCCCTTTTTTTATGCAGTACGATAAGGAAATATTACGGGTTCTTGCTGAAGCAGGCGACGAGGGACTTTCTGTACAGAATATCTCCCGTCATGTCTTTAATGCTTGTAACTCGTTTTTTAATCCTATCGATCAAGACGAGGTTCGTAGGTATGTTCAATCGTATCTTTTGAAGAATAGCAAGACTGCGAACGCTCTTTTAGCTAAGAATAAGAAAGGAGTTTATAAACTCAATGCTAATAATCAACTATCTGAGCAGCTACTTTTCCAATTCCATGATGAACCAGAAGTTTATAAAGAGAAACCCATTATAGACCAGAGTTTGAGCCTCTTTGATGACTAATAAATGTCCTTGTAGCTTTGAGAAATCCGTATAAACAGTACTAAAAAATAAAAAGCTACATTAATTATTGCCGTTGTTCTTTTTTATTTGTATATTTGCAAGCATATTAATTCATTGCTTATAAGTTATGGCGCAAACTGATAATCATCTCGTAATCATGGCCGGTGGAGTAGGAGGTAGGTTCTGGCCGATGAGCACTGCAGACTGTCCTAAACAGTTTATTGATGTCTTAGGAGTAGGAAGAACGCTTATTCAGCTGACGTATGACCGCTTTTCTGGTGTTGTCTCAGCGGACAATGTGTGGGTTGTTACTAATCAGAAGTATGTGTCTTTGGTTCATGAACAATTGCCAGAGATACCTTTGAACCATATTCTGAGCGAACCTTGCCGTCGCAATACCGCTCCTTGTATTGCATACGTGAGCTGGCGCATCAAGAAAGAGAACCCAAAGGCAAATATCGTGGTGTCGCCAAGTGATCATATCGTGACGAATGAGAATGAATTTAAACGGGTAGTCTCTAACTGCTTGAAGTTCACGGCTGAGACGGATGCTGTCGTTACCTTGGGTATGAAACCTACTCGTCCTGAGACGGGGTATGGCTATATACAAGCCGACTTGTCCACTGCCTCTGCTCGTAACCGTGAGATATACCGTGTTGATCAGTTCCGTGAAAAGCCTGACTTAGAGACTGCTGAGCAGTATATTAAGCAAAGTAACTTCTTTTGGAATGCTGGTATCTTTATCTGGAGTGCTTCGACTATTGTTAATGCCTTCCGTATTTATCAGCCAAGTATAGCAAGAATATTCGAGCGGGTTATGGACATCTTGGATACACCTGACGAACAGCGTGTTATCGATGAGGTCTATCCAGAATGTGAGAATATCTCTGTTGACTATGCTATTATGGAGAAGGCTGAAGAGATATTCGTGTGTCCTGCTGACTTTGGATGGAGTGATTTAGGTACTTGGGGTTCGTTACTTGCACAGACAAAGCATGATATCTATGGTAATGCTGTTATAGGAACTGATGTCCATCTCTTTGATAGTAAGAATTGTATAGTACATACAACGGAAGAGAAAAAAGTTGTTATTCAGGGCCTTGATGGCTATATCGTTGCAGAACAAGAGGGTAAACTTCTTATTTGTCGTTTGTCTGAAGAGCAGCGTCTGAAGCAGTTCACAGGAGAGGGATAGGCTCATTTGTGTTCCTTTCTATTGTTCAAGGAAAGGGAGATAAGGTCAGAGTTCGAGCATATCTTTTACAGATTTGATTTCTATTGAGCATGAATAGTTTGCGTAGGTACAGGTTTTATAAACTGGTCCTACGCATATCTTTTTTATTATAGTAGGTTAATTTTGAACGTTATCATTATGGACTTTATTCATTAAAGGGCTGTTGTAAGATCGAGTCTATTATTCTGTTGATTTTATTCTGTCGTTATATAATGTGATGATAAGCCTATGTATTCCTTATAAGGAGGTTCTTCACATAGAAAGGTGAGGGACGGATAGAGCCTATTAGTCCTTATCATATATAATAGACCTTTAATGATTGGTTTATAAAAGAGTATTTGTCAGGTAACTTAAAAATATATATTTGTGAGTATGATACTAAAGTTTAGGTACATTATAAGCTTTGTTTTATGTTTTCCCTTTACAGTCTTTGCACAGGTTCCACGGCTTGTAAGAGTCAATCCACAGCATTATTTTCAGCGAACAGTACCTAAGGGAAACTATAGCGGACTGACATGGTTGGGTGGAGACCACTATGCTGTTGTTTCTGATAAGGCTTCAGATAGTGGGTTCTTCCTCTTTCGTATACAGATAGATACTGTTAGTGGTGATATTAAAGACATTGTTAATGAAGGCTTTCGTTCGTCGGGTGAGATGAATAAAGATGAGGAGGGGATTGCTTTCTTCCCAAAGGATAGTACGTTATGGATATCTCGTGAAGCAGATAATACGGTTTTGGAATATGGACTGAATGGTAAACAGACGGGTAGGGGATTGTCTATACCTTCTGTGTTTAGTACTGCTACGCCTGCATATAGCTTTGAAGCATTAACTTATAACACTCATACTCATCGTTTCTGGACAACTTCTGAGAGTACGTTGAGGCCTGATGGCAAGCAAGCTGATGCAAAGAATCAAGTGAAGAATAGGCTTCGCTTTCAAAGCTTTGATGATACTTTCGTTGCTAAAGAACAGTATGCTTATTTGATGGATGCGCCTGATAATCATCCTTCTGCAGCTAATTATGCAATGGGAGTACCTGCTATGGCGGCATTAGATAATGGATGTTTGCTTGTTTTAGAGCGTGAGTTCTTAGTTACACCAAGTAAGTTTGGCTCGTATGTGGTCAATAAGATATATTGTGTAAACCCTATTCAATCAGTGACTATCAGCCAAGATAAAGTGCTTGATACCAGTAGTCCTTATATGAAGAAAGTGTTGATTGCAACGTGGAAGACCTCTTTAAGTCTGTTTCATCAGAACCTTGCGAATTATGAAGGGATGTGTCTTGGCCCCCATCTAATGGACGGAAGCCAAGTTATAGTGCTTTGTGCGGATAGTCAAGACCAGTATGGTGGAGTCTTAAGAGACTGGTTTCGTACGGTTGTTATTCGTTGACAGCTATGTGTCTAATACCGTTCTTACTTCATCTTCTTATGTAGCTTGCGTAAAGCCTTGTCTCTTATCTGTCGTACACGTTCACGTTTTAGGCCCATCTCTTCGGCAATCTCTGCCATTGTGTAGTGTGACCCAGTTAGTCCATAGATATAAGTAATGATGCGTTTCTCACGCTCGTCGAGTACATCCAACCCTTTTTGTATCTCATTACTAAGGATATCTTGATTAAGCTGGTCGTCTGTTTGCTTGGCATTCTCGTTCTCAAGGATGTGTTGAAGAGTAAAGTTATTGTTGCTTCCTACGGGGACTGGCTGGTCAATAGACAGTGCTCGTGAGCGTATCTTCTCGTATTTATTCTTCTCTTTCTTAGGGAGCTTGTATAGTGTAGACTGTTCCTTGATAGCTTCCTCCATTGCCTTACGGATGTAAGGAGCCGCAAAGACAACAAAACGCACGCCCTTCTTACCATCAAACCGTTGGGCTGCATACATCATACCAATATTTCCCTCGCTGATAAGGTCGTCTTCTCCTAATCCACGGTTACGGTATTGATGTGCCAAAGAAACGACAAACTTCAAATTAGCCTTTGTCAGTTTCTCTAAGGCCATAGCGTCCCCAATCTTTATCTTCTCGGCCAACTCTTGTTCTTCTTTATCTGAAAGGAGTTGCTCATGGGCTATCTCTTCGATGTATTTCTCGTTTGATGTCATAAAAAAAGAGTTTTTATTTTATGCTATAAAACCACATTCTACTTATTTAACCTGCTTGTTATCAGCCTTCTTCTTCTTGATATACCATTTGAGAAGGAAGTAAAGACAAACGATGATAACTATGATTATCAAGCCAAACTTTATGTATTCTCCATACTCTAAGATTTTCTCATTGAGCTGCTCCTCGGGTACGAAGGCATGCATATAGTGTCCTAAAAGAGCAAGGATACTATGCCATGCACCCGCACCAATGGTAGTGTAGAGCAAGAACTTCCAATAGTTCATCCTTGATAAGCCTGCTGGGATAGAGATGAGATGGCGAATACCTGGCAAGAGGCGGCCTGTGATAGTGGCAACCATACCATGTTTCTCAAAGTATCTCTCGCTTTTTTCAACCTTCTCTTGGTTCAACAAGCATAAATGTCCCCATTTACTATTTGCAAACTTATAGATAATGGGACGTCCAAGATACCATCCGGCAAGATAGTTTATAGTAGCTCCTACATCTGCTCCTAAGGTGGAGAAAAGAATTACCAACCACATATCAAGATTCCCTCCAGCGGCATGATAGGCCGCAGGAGCTACAACTAATTCTGAAGGAACAGGGATAACTGTACTTTCAAGAAGCATCAAGACGAAGATGGTGCCATAGTTGAGATGACCAAGCATGGATGTGATAAAACTCATAATAGTATGTTATTTCTTTTATTCTAATGGGTTATAAAATATTAAACGAGGGATAGTCTTTCGGATTTGTCCCTTCTGGATAGAGGTCGGAAAGTACGTCAATACATTCTTCTGGGTTCTTTTCTACAGCCTGACGCAGGTACTTCTTGAACTCTCTCTTCTTCTTTAATTCATAGCAACAGCGTGCAAGAAAGCCATAGCCAATGTCCCAATCATCCCCTAAACTTGGTAAAAGGGTGCTAAAGAGATGGTAGGCATATTCTATATAACCATTGTCAAAGCTTGAACACCCCATTTGGATGATTGCCATATTCTTGTCTGGTGCCTCCTCTAAAGCCATCTGAAAATGTTGTTGAGCATTGTGTATATCCCTTTGTGAGAGGTAGATATGACCAATAGAGATGTCTACTAACGATTTATCCTGTTCATGACTTAGCTTCTTATAACGCTCGAAATACTTTAGAGCTTCCTCATAGTTACCAAGCGCAAAGAGCCCATTTGCTTTATTCAAGATGGCCTCCTCATCTTCAGGATTTATGGCTATTGAGTACTCACTTGAGGTAATAGCCTCATTGATGTCGTTCCTTAAAAGTTGACTCTGTGCCAGTTGGTTCCAGTAAGGACCTGAGTAAGGATTGCTATCAAGTAATTCGTTCAAAATCAACTCACTCTCTTTATACTCTCCACGGCTCTTGAGGATGTGTGCACGAATCTCTTTGTAATCGTTCTCTTCAGTCTTATTTGAACGGTTCAACCACGTCTCTGCATACTCCATCTCCTCATAGTCAGAGAAGAGGGCAGCGACATCAAGGGCCATACCTGCTCTCTCCTCAGGGTCTATAATATCGTCATAAACATTCTTAAGGAAGCTATCAGCAGCAGCAACCTTATTGTCAACGATCATTATCTCAGCCTTAAGGTATTCGTAGTCAGGGTCGTTCTTGTCAATAATCGTCTCTGCAATCTTGTTTGCGAGTTGTGGGTCCTTGTCGCACAGTAGTGCCATACGTGCTTTAAATGTACGTGGGATAACGGCAAGAGGGTCTATTTTAATGGCCATGTCTATAGCCTCCATAGCCTCTTGATCATCACCCATATAATGAAAGAACTCCGCAATATCAGTTAGTTCCTCGGGGTCGAGGAACTCACTGCTAATATTTTCCTGCAGGTCTTCATACCTACGAAGCAACTGCTTGAACTTATCACTTTGATAGTATATATCCAACTCTTAATTTCCTTTAGTTATGCTTTAGCCTTTTTTGCCCAAGTATCTTTCAAGCCGACAGTCTTGTTGAACACGAGGTGATCAGGTGTTGTGTCTGGGTCGAGCATAAAGTATCCTGTGCGCTGGAACTGCAAGTAGTCGCCTGGTTTCTTCTCTGAAAGATACTGCTCAACATAGCACTCTGTACGCACGGTAAGGCTCTCTGGGTTAAGAAGCTCACGGAAGTCACGCTCATCAGCAGATGGGTTTTCTATATTGAAGAGACGGTCGTATTCGCGAACCTCAGCTTTTAGGCAGTGGTCAGCACTAACCCAATGAAGCGTACCTTTCACCTTGCGGTCAGCACCTTGCATACCGCTCTTACTATCTGCATCGTATTCTGCTTGTATCTCAACGATGTTTCCCTCTGCATCCTTGGTACAACCGGTACATCTAACGATGTATGCATTCTTCAGTCTGACCTCTTTACCAGGTGTCATACGGAAGAACTTCTTTGGAGCATCCTCCATAAAGTCAGCGCGTTCAATCCATAGATTCTTTGAGAAAGTGATGGTATGTGAGCCATCCGCCTCATTCTCAGGGTTGTTGATAGCCTCCATTTCCTCGGTCTTACCCTCTGGATAGTTGGTAATAACGAGTTTTACTGGGTCGAGAACAGCACTAACACGGGTAGCCGTCTTGTTTAAGTCGTCACGTACAGCAGCCTCTAACAATGCAACATCATTGAGGGCATCGAATTTGGTGTAGCCGATAGAGTCAATAAAGTTACGTATAGACTCTGGTGAATAACCACGACGACGCATACCACAGAGGGTCGGCATACGTGGATCATCCCATCCCTTAACGAAGTTCTCATCTACTAATGTATGGAGCTTACGCTTAGACATTACAGTATAAGTAAGGTTTAAGCGGTTGAACTCTATCTGTCGTGGACGGTTATCAGATAAGTTATCATCAGTGCCATCGCTCTCCTTTAAGAAATCAATAAACTTATCGTAAAGAGGGCGGTGAGGCACGAACTCAAGTGTACAGATAGAGTGTGTGACACCCTCAAAGTAGTCGCTTTGACCATGCGCAAAGTCATACATTGGATAACAATGCCATTTTGTACCTGTACGATGGTGTGGTATTTGAATGATTCTATATATGATTGGGTCACGGAAGTGCATGTTAGGATTAGCCATATCAAGCTTAGCACGTAGCACCATACTTCCTTCCACAGCCTCAGGAGTGTTCATTTGTTCAAACAATGTAAGGTTCTCCTCGATAGGACGGTCACGGTAAGGTGATGCTGTACCAGGCGTTGTTGGTGTCCCTTTCTGTGTCGCAATCTGTTCAGCAGTCTGCTCGTCAACGTATGCCAAGCCCTTCTTTATCATCCAAATAGCGAAATCCCACAATTTCTCGAAGTAGTCACTTGCATAATAGATATTGCCCCACTTGAATCCAAGCCAGCTAATATCATGAAGGATATTCTCCACATATTCATTATTCTCCTTGCTTGGATTAGTATCATCAAAGCGGAGATTACAAATACCATTATAGTTTTCTGCTACACCAAAGTCCATGCAAATCGCTTTCGCATGACCAATGTGAAGATAGCCGTTAGGCTCTGGCGGAAATCGAGTCTGAATACGTCCACCATTCTTACCTTTAGCAAGGTCTTCCTCTACCAGCTGTTCAACGAAGCTCAAGCTACGCTTTTCTTCATTGGTGTTGTTCTCTATCGTAGTCATATTTTCCTATTTATTATTATGCTGCAAAGTTACTTATTTTTTCTCGTTTATGATGCACTTTACTATAAATAATGGTGTTCAATCTGCAATGATATAAGAAAATAAGTTTATAAACTCTTTGTTGTGTAACGCTTTGAAAGTCTAATAGTTGTTTCAGTAACGAAATGTAAGCTTTTCTTGTACCCTTTTTAAAATGTTTAATAAAGATAAATAAGCAATATGTGTACGTTTAGTATATGTGCAATAACAAATGTTTCATTATTGATAAAAAAGTTGCATAAAAGTTTGCACATATAAAAATAATGCTCTAACTTTGCATTCGTTATCCTGAATACAATCTTTTTACCTTAAAGAAACTAATACCTATTGAGATTGAATGCCCATCGCTGTGAAGCGTAGGGCATTTTTGTTTTTAGTAGTTTTGAAGCTTATTAATTATGTTTACAATATTCAGTTTATAAGTTTAAGTTTGTTTAGAGTTACGCTTATAATTTTCTTTATAGTTTATTCGAACAGTTAGTTATTTTATACGTAGGTGTATAGTAGACTATTCAAAGCACATTTTAACGATTCGTTTCATTCTTTTGTTATTCGCCTATTGGGCTGTAACAGAATTACTTTCGTTTATGTTTATTATATTAGTGAGGGCATCTCTCTAAACTAACTTACACTCCCTTGTATTTTTTTCAATATTTCCTTTGTATCTTGTAGATTGTCATATAGAAATTGTATCTTTGCATAAAAACTAAGAAAAGATGAAGAATATATTAAAAGAACTACGTCGTAAGGATCACCCACGAGTGTTGGGAGCCTTAGATATATTTAAGTTTATTGGCCCTGGTCTGTTAGTGACAGTAGGGTTCATTGACCCTGGCAACTGGGCAAGTAACTTTGCAGCCGGCTCTGAGTATGGGTATGCACTGTTATGGGTAGTAACCCTTTCAACGATTATGCTGATTGCTTTACAGCATAATGTGGCCCATCTCGGTATCGTGACTGGTCTCTGCCTTAGCGAAGCCGCTGTTAAGTATGCCCCGAAATGGGTAGGTCGTCCGATTATTGTGAGTGCCATTTTGGCCAGTATCTCTACCTCTTTGGCCGAGATATTGGGTGGTGCTATAGCCCTACAGATGCTTTTTGGGATAAGTATTCCTACGGGTTCGGTCCTCACAACAGTAGCTGTATTAATCATGTTGTTTACGAATAGCTATAAGAAGATGGAACGTGCCATCATTGGTTTTGTGTCGATGATAGGTTTGTCCTTTGTCTATGAGCTCTTTTTGGTAGACATTCATTGGCCTGCAGCCATAGAGGGAGCATTCGTACCAACCGTCCCTCAGGGGTCGCTTTTGATTATTATGAGTGTGTTAGGAGCCGTTGTCATGCCCCATAACTTGTTCCTTCATTCAGAGATAGTACAGAGTCGTGAGATTCATTTGGAGGGTGATGAGCGCATTCGTCACATGTTGAGGTTTGAGTTTGTCGACACTCTTTTCTCTATGATAGTGGGCTGGGCTATAAACTCAGCGATGATTCTTTTGGCAGCGAGTACGTTCTTCTCACATGGTCAGCATGTCGATGAGCTTTCTCAAGCACAAGCGATGCTTCAACCGCTATTGGGTAACAATGCTGCAAACATCTTCGCTATTGCTTTACTTCTGGCTGGTATATCAAGTACGATAACCAGCGGTATGGCTGCAGGTAGTATCTTTTCAGGTCTTTTCGGAGAGTCATATAATGCGAAGGATACGCACTCCATTGTCGGGATAGTCCTCTCGTTGGGTGTAGCCCTCCTCATGATATTCTTTATTGGTGACCCATTTAAGGGATTAATCATATCTCAGATGTTTCTATCAGTACAACTTCCGTTTACAGTCTTCCTACAAGTAGGTTTGACATCCTCTAAGAGAGTGATGGGTAAGTATGCTAATAGCAAGTTGAACATGTGTTTCCTTTACTCATTAGCAGGCATTGTCACCTTTCTTAATATATGGCTCTTGATAGAGAGCGTGTCATAGTGTCGGTTGGTTACAAGGTGGGTTTCATATAGTAGTAAAATCAGTTTTTGTAAAATAAAATCATCGACTCGAAATGAGATGAGGCCTGACAGTGTTTCAAATAGGCCTTTGCAATGATGAAGAAGGGCGTTTTCTTGCATGTAGTTAACGCCCTTCTTTAATGCAGTAAGGCGTCTTCTTCAATGCTAATCACAACTGTCTGACTCATTGATGATTATGATGATGATTTTACTCGATATAGTGTGGTAGTAAAGGGAGTGTCTTCTATCTTAAATGTAAGATATTTTCAATCCAATGAAGCATGTAGTCTATTGTGGTAAAGTTTCTTTATAGCGATTTTATAGGTCAGGGTATAATACAAAGAAAACGGGAATGACACAACGATATCATTCCCGTTAGTTATGGTATATGCTATTTAATCTTAGATAGACTTGTAGCCATTTGTACTGTTATGTGCAAGCAAGTCTTTCAGATTAAGCTCTCTTCCACCATGTGCTTCGTAAGCTTCTTTCATCTCTTCCTCGCCTTCTGCCTCTTCTTCAGAGTGTACGAACGTAACGCACTTATCCTTAAGTTCTGCGATTACCCAGCCAATCAGTGCGATGATAAGCAGTGCAATCAATCCTATCATTGGAGTTGTCATAATTAAATAGTTTTTTATTTCTGATGCAAAAGTACATTAAGTTTCGTAAAGAACCAAATTATCTCTAAGTTTTCAGTAACTTTGCAGTAAATATAGCTGTATAAAGTTAATAAGAACAAGATGACAAGAAAAGAAAGATACGACTATGCACTGAATTATTTCCGTAAGCATGTTGGACACGT
>QWBZ01001341.1_pt1 | contig 12415 bp, 10 predicted proteins | sample 1972441 | NCBI WGS metagenome assembly QWBZ01 (sample SAMN09866721, study PRJNA288562) | Human oral metagenome isolate term6_saliva, whole genome shotgun sequencing... | isolation source: mouth | host: Homo sapiens | place: USA: California
GAATCCTTTACGCTACCTAAATATTTAGCAATATTCATAATTTTTTCAGTTGTGGCAACCGAAGTTCCACCATATTTATGTACAATAATCACAATAAATTCACCTCTTTCTTATTTTTTATAAATCAAAAATTTCATCATTTCTAATTAAATCATCCAATGTTTCTCTCTTTACCGCAACTTTAGCTTTTCCATCCTTTACGAATACAACTGCTGGTCGCATCATTCTGTTATAGTTGCTTGACATTGTGTAACAATATGCCCCTGTTGTCGTTACTGCCACAATATCTCCAATTTCTGTTGCTTTTGGCAATTTTCCTTTTTCAATGATAATATCCCCTGATTCACACAGTTTTCCTGCTAAAGTTATTTCTCTTACATCTGTATCATTTAGCTTGTTTACAACTCCAGCCTCATATTCCGCTTGATATAATGCTGTTCTTATATTATCCGACATTCCTCCATCTATAAATACATACGTTTTTCCGCCGACTGTTTCCTTAATTCCTCCAACTTCGTACAAAGTAGTTCCAGCATTTCCGACAATACTTCTTCCTGGCTCAATACAAAGTTCCTTAAATCCAATCTGATATTTAATTTCCATTGCTTCTGTATATGTTATTATTTCACTCAGAACCTCCTCTATCGGTTTTGGATCATCTCCTTCCTTATAGTAAACTCCAAATCCTCCACCCATATTTACTGTGTGAACTACTATTCCCAATTCCTTTTTCAATTTATCCAAATATTTAAAAATCTCATCTAGAGCAAATATAAAGAACGCCGATTGGAAAATTTGTGAACCGATATGCGTATGAAATCCTTTAAATTCTATCCATTCGCTATCATTCAACCTTTTAATTATATCAAATAAATTATCCTGAAACAATGAAATTCCAAATTTTGAAGTAAGCCCAGAAGTTTTTATATAATGATGCGTATGTGCCTCAATTCCTGGATCGATTCTCACAAGCACAGCCTGTTTCTTCCCTTTTTCACGGCAAATTCTCTCAATTTTATTAATTTCATCCTCATTATCAACAACAATCGTATCAATCCCAAATTCGACAGCCATTTCAATTTCATTTACCAATTTATTATTTCCATGTAGATGAACTTTATTCATCGGAAATCCCGCTTTATGAGCAGTATAAAGTTCTCCGCCTGAAACAACATCCAAATCCAGCCCTTTTGATTCAACCAGTTTAATCATCCCTGTTGATAAAAACGCTTTTCCAGCATAAGCAATTCTTGTATTAAATCTCGTTGACTTAAATGCCTCTTTCATTTTATCTATCGTTGTTTCAATAAGCTCCTGATCCATCACATAAAGTGGCGTTTTAAATTCTTTCACGAGTTCAACTGTATCTACTCCTCCTATTGATAAATTACCATTTTCATTAACTTTCGACGTTCCAAATAATTTCATATTTCTTATTCATCCTTTCCAATATCTATTTATCATCTTCATTTTCTACAATTATTCTAAATTTACCTTCTTGATTAAAATGTTTCATAATTATTTTAGCATATTTAAAGCTATCTTTAGAAAGTTTTATGTCTGTTTCACAATAAAATTTAGAATCTTTTATTTGTTTAGCATTTTTTAAATTCTCTTTTTCACTCGCATTCACAATTAACGGTTTTTTGAAAGCAGATACTGTTTTAAATTCATCTTTTGTATTTTCATATAATATTTCTGAAATTTTATAACACAAATCTTTCCAATTTTCAATAATGTAATCTCTGTTATTATACTTTATTGTTTGTATTTTTCTACCTTTTATATCTTCAGAAGTTATAACTTCATTCTCATCATTTTTATTTATTTCTAAGGGAGAAGTTATACATTCACAGGCTCTTTTGGAAATGTCTTTATTTCTCTTTATTAATTCTTCTTCATTCCATTTTTCAAAATTAACTATATCTTCTGTAGTTTTAAATTGAGATTTACAATAAATATCCTTTTTTTCGAAAAATCTTCTATTTGATGCTGAAGAATTATAACCTCCAGATAGTAATGCTTTATTTCCAATACTATTCAAATATTTTTCATAAACATCTGTTGCTACCATTTTTCCACCTAAATCTTTTTCCCAATCTGAAGTTAATGTTTCAGGTAAAATATGCTCTATTGAAATTTCGAAAATACTAACAGATATATTTTTATATTCTACTTCTTCTATTATCGATAAAACTAACCTAGCACAATCGTTATCTACATTTTTTTCTAGTTCTTGTTTAAATTCATCATCTTTCGGAAATCTTCCACTATTACTTTTTTTTATAGATAATTCTTTCCGTATAGCTTCATATGTACATTCTATTTCTTTCTGAGATATTTTTTTCATTAAATCAGTAACTACTCCAGTTAATCCTCCTCCTCCTCTAGAAGGTTTAACAATTCTATATCGTAATAAAAAATCTCTTAATAATTTTAATATTTTTTCTAATTCAACAATGTTTTCATTATACATTCTTTCTAACAAAAACATAAGTAAAGACATATAATCTTTTGCTTTAATTGATTTTATCTCTTCTATTAATTTTTTTATTTTTCTATTTTTTTTATTTTTAGCACTTAAAATTTTATTCGGTTCTAATAACCAACTATAGTATTCTGAATACTTATACATATCTTTTAAAACTTCTTCCTTACTATAACTATCTTTTGAAAATTCTTTTTTAAATTCTTTATAAACTTCCTTATCTATAATATCTTTAAATAACTTCATTCTTAAATAATCACTGGCAAAAACTGAAACATTTTTAGAAAGTATTCTATTTTCAATTTCAAGCCAATAGTTTTTATATAAATCTTTTTGTTCTTTTATATCTTTAGTTAGTAATAAAAAATTTCTAATTAAATCTCCCATTGTTAAAGGTTTTCCAGTTGAATTAATTTTTTCAAATATTCTTTGAACTGTTTCTAAATCATTTTTAACCTCTAAATCAATTTCTGCTATTTCTATTCTTTTTAAAGCATCAACTAAATTTTTCAAAGAAATTTTTGATTGTTCCTTTTCTATCAATTTTTTGAAGTACTCATAATTTTTAAACACTCTATTATCTGTATTTGAATTCTCGTTCAATACCAATGCAGAAAAAGCATCTTGATCATATAATGTTTGTTTCAATTTAGTTTTAAAATCATTACCTTCTATCCCATTTATCAAATATTTCTCATAAATACTATTTTGCACAACATTTTCTTTATCACAATTTCTTAAAGCACATAACAAAATAAGAATTGTTGTTATTCTTTGTTGACCATCTATTAAAATATATTGTGTTCCATCTGCTACAGTATCTTTGTTTATGTAATGAACTATATTGCCTAAATAATGTGTTTTATTTTCCTCACCTGCGATTAATTTTATATCTTCAAATAATTCTTCACATTGAGTTTCTTCCCATTCATAATTTCTTTGAAACGGTGGAATAATAAAAACTTTCTCACTATCACGTAAAAATTCCATTATATTTCTTTTAATTACAGCAACCATATTTTTCCCTTTCATTTCTTTATTTGTAATCTATTTTACTTTTTTATATACTCGAACTCATTTAAAATTGAACTGCTAAAAATTATAAATTTAGGGTTTGAGTAAAATAGTTATAGCTTTTGAGTTCGAATTTAAAGCAGTTTTACTATAAATAAAAAATGCCGATAACAAGCATCAGCATATAAAACATATATTCAAAAATTTTTTTATTATTTTCATTTCAAACTAAAAACTTAAAAAATTTATATGAATTATATCTGACAGCTCCCCATTATCCCTTGATAATGACAGTCCTATGGATATTATCCACAGCCCCAGCAATAAAGATAGTCAATCCCTATGCTTCGGCAGTTATTCCTTTCAACTTATTTCACAGAATCGACTTTTCTCCGTAAATTTACTTTTAATAACTGCACCTCTATCATATAACTTATATTATTATAACTAATTTTTTTCGATTTGTAAAGTATTTTTCAAAATTTTAATTTATTTTCATATTAAATTTTTTTAAATTCAAATTTTATTTGTGATAATAAACAAAGAAAATCATAAGAAAAAAAATATTTTAAAATTTCTCAAAAAAGTGCTATAATAATAAGATACGATAAATTTTTAAAGAAAGGAGAAAAAAAATGAAAACAATATTCAAACCCCAATCTAATGAAGAACGCCGTGAAATGATTTTAAACGGAAAAGTTATAAATACTCTGCTTTTCCTATCCATCCCAACATTGCTGGTTGGAATCATTCAGGCACTTATTCCGCTTTCTGACAGCTTATTCCTAAATAGGCTTACAAGCGTTGAAGTGGCTAGTTCTGTTACATTTAGCCAACCTGTGCTGAATATTATGATTGCATTGTCGCAGGGGCTTGGAGTGGCTACTCTTGTTATGCTTGGAAGGCTTTATGGGAAAGGAAGAATGCTGGCTGTAAAGGAAACGATGCTGCAGATTTTTGTTTTCAGCTTTGTTATTGGACTTTTTATAATTCCAGTCTGTATATTTTCAGCCTTTATAATTTCCAAATATACAACCACTGAAATTCGTGACAATGTCTATATTTACATTGCCCTCTATTCACTTGTAATGCCCTTCGTATTTTTGGCTGCAATTTATAATTCATCGAAAAATGCGATTGGACGTCCTGAAGTTACATTTATTAGAATTTTTTTATTGTTAATTTTAAAAATAATTTTTAATTCAATTTTTCTATATGTTTTAAAAATGGGAATTGTAGGTGCAGTAATGGCTTCGCTTTTTTCCTATATTGTTGTTACAATCTGGATGTTTTACGATTTATTTTTAAAAAGTGGAGATGTTAAGCTGGATTTAAGAAATTATTCAATGAAACTGCCTATAATAAAAAGACTTCTAAATATCGGCTTTCCAGCAATGCTAAACTATGCCTTCCTGTATCTTGGATTTTTCCTTATAAACAAGGAAATGGAAAAATTCGGCGCAATCGCCCTAAATGCACAAGGAATTGCCTCTAACATCAATGCAATCTGCTTTATTTTGCCATCTTCAATCGGAACTACAGTTTCCTCAATGATTAGCATAAATATGGGAACTGGGAATGTGAAGAAGTCTAAAGATGTGTTCAAAATTGGCTGGAGAACAGGAGCCATACTTTCTATTTTAACAATTATCTTAATTTTACCAATTTCAATGCCTCTTGTGCTCACTTTTACAAAAGTTTCAAAAGTTATTGAGATTGCCGATAAGGCTTTACATATTTATACATATTCGGTAATTGGATTTAGCATTTTTATGATTTCACAAGGAGTTTTTATAGCACTTGGAAGAACAAAAGTGCCTTTAATTATGTCTATTTTAAGAATATGGCTATTAAGGTACATTTTTATCCTGGTAACTCAAAAATATCTTGGACTTTACTCAATTTTCTGGGGAAATTTATTTTCAAATACACTGGCAGGATTAATCTTCTTTATTTCTGTAAAAAGTATTGACTGGACAAAAGATTTTAAAAATAAAGGAAGCAATAATTATATAAATTCACAAAAAAAATCTCTAGATAAGTAAGAATTTTCTTGCTTAAATAGAGATTTTTTATTAATCTGAGATTAAAACTATTTTACAACATTCAATACAAGTGTTTCTCCAACTACTGCTTTTCCAGATTCAACTGGGTTTAATGAACTGTAGTCATCACTATTTGAAATTATTACTGGTGTAATAATTGATTTTGCATTTGCTTTTAAGAAGTCGTAATCATATTTAACAATTGGATCTCCTGCTTTTACTACTGCTCCTTCTTCTGCAATTCTTTCAAATCCTTTTCCTTCAAGTTTAACTGTGTCCATTCCAAGGTGCACGAAAATTTCGATTCCAGCAGGCGTTACAATACTAAAAGCATGGTTAGTATCAAATATTTTTTCTATTCTTCCAGAAGCTGGTGCAACCATTACACCTGATGCAGTTGGTTCAATTGCAATTCCATCTCCTATCATTTTTTGTGCAAAAACTTCATCAGGCACTTCTGACAAAGGCATTAAATTTCCTGAAATAGGAGCTATTACTTTCCCATCAAATTCTTTTTTAACTTCTTCACCTTTGTTACCTTTTTTGAATAAATCAAATAATCCCATTTTAATTCCTCCAATTTATTTATTTATATTTTAATTATCTCATTTTAATGTTACCACATATAATCAAATTAGTCAAATTTTTCTTTTAATAATAAAGAAAAAATTTAGAAATAATTATTAAATATTACAATAATGTTTCTTCAACTATTATTTTTACAGTAATTTACCTATAACTTACTCTTTCAAAATAATTAATCAACTAATACTGGATTAAAATCTTCAACCCAAGGCAATCCAAATTTATTTAACGCATCCATAAATGGATCTGGATTCATTTCTTCTACATTAAACACCCCTGGTTTTTTCCATTCTCCAGTAAGCACCATTGCAGCCCCAATCATCGCTGGAACGCCTGTTGTATAGGAAATCGCTTGTGAACTGACTTCCTTATAGCATTCTTGATGGTCACACACATTATAAACATAGTAAGTTTTTTCAACCCCATCTTTTTTACCTCTAAAAATATTTCCGATATTAGTTTTACCTTTTGTTCTAGGTCCAAGTGAAGCTGGATCAGGCAATACTGCCGTCAAAAATTGTAATGGCACAATTTGTTTTCCTTCAAATTCTATCGGTTCAATCGAAGTCATTCCAACATTTTCTAGCACTTTCAAATGAGTTAGGTAACTTTGTCCAAAAGTCATAAAAAATCTGATTCTTTTAATTCCTTTAATATTTACAGCAAGTGATTCTAATTCTTCATGGTGCAATAAATACATATCTTTTTCACCAATTTGCGGAAAATTATATACTCTTTTAATTTCCATAGGTTCTGTTTCCACCCATTTTCCATCTTCCCAGTAACTTCCGTTAGCAGTAACTTCCCTAATATTAATTTCAGGATTAAAATTTGTCGCAAATGGATAACCGTGATCTCCAGCATTTGCATCAAGAATATCAATATAATTTATTTCATCAAAATAATGCTTTTGTGCATATGCTGAAAACACTCCTGTAACACCTGGATCAAATCCGCTTCCCAAAATAGCCGTAATTCCAGCCTTTTCAAATTTTTCCTTATAAGCCCATTGCCATTTATACTCAAACTTGGCAGTATCCAATGGCTCATAATTCGCTGTATCCAAATAGTCAGTCTTAGTTTCCAGACAAGCATCCATAATTGTCAAGTCTTGATACGGCAAAGCCACATTTATCACAATATCAGGCTTATATTCATTAATCAATGCCACCAGTTCAGGCACATTATTAGCATCCACCTGTGCAGTCTGAATCTCAATCCTTCCAGCATACTTGCTTTTTTCAATTCTTTCCTTAATTTCATCACATTTCGCCTTCGTACGGCTAGCTATCATAATCGAACTAAATACTTCTGAATTTTGTGCACATTTATGGCAAACTACATTCGATACTCCTCCAGCTCCAATTACTAATGCTTTTTTTCCCATTATTAAAAATCATATAAATTTAAGATTTGAGTAAAATAGTCACAACTTTTGTTTCTGATTTTAGATTAGTTTCACTATGTTTATTATAGTATAAAATATTTATTCTGTAAATTCTTTTTTTCAATTAATTTTTACTTTTACAATAATATTATATCACATCTGATAATTTTTTCAATCTGAATTTTTAAAATTAGATTAATATTTATATGTGTCTAAAATTTTAGTAATAAAATAAAAAATACTCAACTAGCAAACTATATCGCCATTTAAGTATTTTTCTCTCTTAAAATTTTTCTATTTTTTCACAATAAAAAGTTTTCCATCACCGCTATATTCAACAATAAAAAGTTCACTAAGATCAGTAACGTTATATTTCGCCAACTCTTCCTTCAACCAGTCATCATCTTTTCCAATATGTTTCAAGTTATCTTCTTGTATATTCCCTTCAGAAACTAATAAATTTGAATAACCGCCTTCACCTTTTTTTATAACGATAAGTTGTCCATTTGATTCCATAAAAGCTTCTTCTATATCTGATATTTGCGTAACACCTTTTGTTCTCAATTTTGTGTAGAAATCAGGAATTGAAAGTGTCGCTTGTGCAAAATTTTCTGTCAGCATTTTTCCATCTCTTATTAAGTACACAACTTGTCCATCTATCATTTTTTTTACGCTTTTATTTGTATTTTTTAGAAAATCAGTTACTGTCATTAAAAGTCCCCATATCAAAAGAACTATTAAAAATTGAATTATTGATATATTTGGACTATAAATTACACCACCGATAATTCCCCCAAGGACATAATTACCTATTTGATCTTCTGTTGATGTTGGTGCCAATTGGCTGCGTCCATTTAAATTCATAAACAAAACTAATGCAATAAATCCAATTGTAAGTTTTATTGCAACAAGAATTATAAAATCCAAAATTACATCATCTTCCTTTCTTTTATATTTTTTCAGCTTAAATGCTATTATTCTTTAATTGTTTTAACTTCATCCACATAAGGCACTGTCATTTGTTCAACCAAGATATTATTTCCTACCCAGTGAATTTGGTAAAATTTGTCTTTTATTTTATAAACGGTATCTTCTGTTATTTCAGGTGTATTTATAAAAATATCATTTTCATTAACTTTAAATTTTTCAGATAATTTTTTTATAACACTTGCCGAATTTTTATAAACTTTTTCTTCATTATTTTTCGCTCTATAATTATCATAATGATATAATGCAAATAAGAAAATAAACATCAATCCAAGCAAACTAAGCTGTTTATCTCTAAGTGAAATACTTCCTTTAAACCATTTCCAAAATGCAAATAATATAAACGCTATCACTAAAATTATTACAACAAGAAAAAATTTATCTGTTACAAATTTTTGGTTTTCTAAATAATTAAAATTATAAAATTCCATATTTTTAGTATTTCTCTCCTTTCTAATAATTTTTATTTAGTCATTTGTAAAAGTCTGAAAAGTACGATAAATACAGTATTTTTACATTTAATTTTCTTCTTTTCTCCACTTTTGGACAAGGGGCTTAACCATAAATACTACTGTTATTCAATTTTACTTTTACAACTGCCTAGATAATTTTTATTATTTATCTTAAATAAATCAAATGACTTTTTTAAATTTATCACAATTAATCAAACTTGTCAAACCTTTTTTAATCTTTAAATCAAATTTACACAATTAAATATTTATGTTTGTAAAATTTTTTTTTATTTCTACAATTGACAAAAAAAATTGAATGTGGTATATTTATTTTAAAGAATTAAATAATTTAAAAAGGAAAAATGAATAGAGGAAATGAAATGTTTTTTAAAAATAAATCTTTTTCACCATATATGACAATATTATTATCATTTGTAATAGTGACAGTTTTAGGCGGAATTTTGTTATCTTTGCCGATTTCTGTGAATTATGGAAAAAGTGTAAAGTTGATTGATGGATTTTTTATAGCAACTTCAGCTATTTGTGTGACAGGGCTTTCTAGTATTGATATTGGCAGTGTTTACAATACTTTCGGGCAAATTATAATTTTGATTTTGATACAGCTTGGAGGACTTGGGGTTATAACGTTCACATCAGTTATAATTATTATGATTTCAAAGAAAATTGGATATTATACCAAAAAAATAGTTCAAGAAGATATAAACATTGACACAACTTTTAGAATTGAAGAATATGTGAAAAAAGTTATTTTTTCTGTAATCTTGATTGAATTTATTGGAGCTGTTGTTTTATTTTTTGAATTTATAAAAAGGTTTAGTTTTTTTAAAGCAGTTTATTATTCACTTTTTCATTCTGTGTCAGCATTTTGCAATGCTGGATTTGCATTATTTTCAGACAATTTATACGGATTTAAAAACAGTTTTTTGATAAATATTACAATTCCACTTCTAATATTTCTAGGCGGAATCGGATTTTCAACAATTTTAAATTGCTACAATGTTTTTACGAAAAAGGAGAAAAGACTGACTTTGACAACTAAATTGAGCATTAAAATATCCATTTTTTTGATAATTGCAGGAACAATTGCGATGCTTATCTTAGAATATTCCAATAAAAGTACGATTGGAAACTTATCTTTTGTGCAAAAATTAGAAGCATCATTTTTTCAAAGTGTATCAACAAGAACCGCTGGATTTAACACAATTTCAATTTTAGGTCTAAAAAGGTCAACTTCACTTTTATTTATTATTTTAATGTTTATCGGCGCTTCTCCAGGCTCAACTGGTGGCGGAATAAAGACTACGACGCTTGGGCTTATAGTCTTAGGAACTTTGGCAACACTTAAAAATAAGGATGCAGTCGAATATGACAAGAGAAGTATTAGCTGGAGAATTTATAGCAAAGCAATCGCTATATTATTTATTTCACTTATTTATACGGTAATTTGTGTATTTTTATTAATTTTATTTGAAAGAAATAAAAATTTTCTGGATTTGGCATTTGAAGTATATTCAGCATTTGGAACAGTTGGACTTTCTAGAGATTTGACACCAAGTCTTTCGGATATTTCAAAATTTATACTTATTGTTACAATGTTCGTTGGAAGAGTTGGACCGCTCACAATCACTTTGGCATTGTCAAAGTCAAATTTAAAAAAAGGACATTATACCTATCCACAAGAAAATATTTTGATAGGATAATTTTGAGGAGGAAAAATGGCAGGATATTTAGTTATAGGAGCAGGAAAATTCGGGAGAAGTATTGCAAAAACACTTTATAGACACAATGAAACTGTACTTGTAATCGACAAAAATGAGGAACTTATACAGCAAATAATAGACGATGGTACCGTCAGAGAAGCAGTTTCTTTTGATGTAACAGAAGAAAATTCACTAAAGAAAATGGTAAATAGCGATGATTTTGAGGTAGCATTTATTTGTATTGAGGGCAGTTTGCAAACAAGTGCATTAGTTACAGTTATGTTAAAAGAATTGGGAATAAAAACTATTATTTGTAAAGCTATTACAAAAATTGAAGGAAAGGTTTTGGAAAAAATTGGAGCAACTAAAGTTGCATTTCCTGATGAAACAGTTGGAATAGATTTAGCTTTTGAATTTTTAAAGCCAGATGTCACAGAACATTTAAAATTTTCTGAAAAATACAGGATTTTTGAATTTAAAGTTCCGAAAAGAATTATAGGCAAAAATCTCATTGAACTGAATTTGAGAAAAAAATACGAAATGAATGTAATTGGGATAAAAAGGGAAAGCGAAGAACTTAGAATATCGCTTTTACCAGATGAAAAAATTTTAGAAAATGATATGCTTTTAGTTATTGCAAATGTCGAAAAAATGATACAATTTAATAAAGAATACTTGGAAAATTAATACTATTATTTTGAAATAGCAAATTTATAATTTAAATATATTTTATTTACTTTCTGTCAAGGAGAATCAGAATCTCTTGTTAAAAAAATTTAAAACAAACACATTATTATATTTGACCCTATTCAAAATCATATAAACTTAGGATTTGAGCAAAGCAATCATAACTTTTAAGTTAAATTTTAAATCAGTTTTGCTATATAACGGAAAATAGTCTTAAATACAAAAATTTTAAGTAAAAAAAGGATTGACAACTGTGTAACAAACAGAAGTTAATCCTCTTATTTTTTTATTATTACCAAAATATGAAATTCCTAATTTTAAATCTTTCAATGTAAAAACTATTTTACTTTTTTAAATTTTCTTCCAATACTTTCAAATTATTTTTAGCATGCTCATCTCCCAATGCCGCAGCCTTTAAGAACCATTTTTTTGATTCCTCAAAATTTCCTTCGTTTCCAAAAATTATTCCTAGCCGATTCATTGCATCAGTATCATTTTTCCAGGCTAAATGCATATACAAATCCTTAGCTTTTTCAATCTGACCCGTACTATTGTAAAACATAAGCAGATTCTTTTCTGCACCTTCACAATTTTTCTCAACCGACTCCAAATAATATTTTTCTGCCTCTTCAATTTTCCCATATTGCTCATACAAAATTGCCAAATTATTCAAGGCATCATAATCATTATTTTCAATTGCAATCAAATAATACTTTTCTGCATTTTCAAAATCGTGCCGATTGGCATATAAATATCCTAAATTATTGGCACATTCATAATCTCCTGCTTCAATTGCCTTTAAAAACCACTTTTCTGCATTTTCATCTTCATAGTTATTTTGAAAAATAAGGGCAATCTCATTCATAGCCTTTGTATCTCCAGACTGAATCCTCTTTAAATATTTATCAAATAACTTATCCATTCCAGTTTTTTTCATATTTTCTTCACCTTCTTGCCTTTATGACTTTTTAGTTGTTTTCTTCTTTTTTGCTGTTGCTGTTTTTTTAGTTTTTGCTTTGGAAGTTGATTTTTTAGCTGTTTTTTTAGAA
>QWBZ01000911.1_pt1 | contig 12373 bp, 8 predicted proteins | sample 1972441 | NCBI WGS metagenome assembly QWBZ01 (sample SAMN09866721, study PRJNA288562) | Human oral metagenome isolate term6_saliva, whole genome shotgun sequencing... | isolation source: mouth | host: Homo sapiens | place: USA: California
AAGTTACTCATTAAACAAAAATATAGCTGAGACAGTCAACTATCTATCCTATTTTCATCCTCTTTCATTGAAAATCTTTTCGTTTTAAGACTTCGAAAATCTGCAGATAAGGGGTTGAAAAATCATTACATAATTTCAAAGAAAATACCTATAACTAACGACAAAAATACACACATGAAGCAGGTTTACAATCAACAGAGTATCAATTAGTTATCAAGTATAAAGTAAAAGGTGCTTAATTGGACTTCAAAAGGGCGTTAGCAAGGGTCATAAAGAGCATCTTTTGCAAGCCAAAAGGGCGTCTTTTAGAAGCCAAAAGAGCCTGTATTCAAAATTATGATGTGAAAAATAATAACAGAATAATAAGTTATTAGCCTAATTAGCCCAATTGGACTAAATAGCCTAATTAGGCTAATAGGAATAAATTATTTGTAGACGACAGATAGACATCACACCTAATTACATTTATCATATTGTTTCCCCCCCCCCTTATAAAACAATCTTATTGGAGGTAAGCTTACCATGTATGTGGATTAATCTCATTCTATTAACAATCTACACATTTAACGGAAGAACCAAAAAAGCACCTATATAATAAAAATAAAAACCTATATAATAAAAACAAAAAAGGAGGGCTAACCTTGCGGTTAACCCTCCCCAACATTAAAAATTATAGGTATGAAAATTATAATTTACTAATGATTCCAACCTCTGTACCTCTAACAAAGTCGATAATATTACTTATCTCAGTTGAGGAAGGAACCTGTTGTTCTATTTGTATACATGCATCAAACACCGATGTTTGACCATAGAACAAAAGACGATAAGCATTAGCGATATGCTTGAGGGTCTTCTCTTCTACACCAGCAGACTTTTGAATCGTGGTATTAACACCATGGAATCCAACTGGAGAGCCTCCCGCAATAATATAAGGAGGGACATCACGAGAGAATGTTGTACCCGCTTGTACCACAGCATACGACCCAACACGGGTGTTAGCCTTCTCTACAACGTTAGAAGAGATGACTGCACCTGTGTCAATAACACAATCGCCAGCAATCTTCGCACCATACCCAAAGACACAGCGGTCGCCAACGACGGTATCATGACTGATGTGTGCACCCTCCATCAAGAAGTTATCTGAACCAATGACCGTCTTACATCCACGGTGTGTAGCACGGTTTATCACTACATTCTCACGGATAACATTGTTGTTGCCAATTATCAATTCGCTCTTTTCTCCTACGAAGTTGAAGTCCTGTGGCAATGCAGCAAGAACAGAACCTTGGTGCACTTTGTTCCCATTCCCCATTCTCGTACCATTCAAGATACTAACAAAAGGAAAGATAACACAGTTATCACCAATGACAACATCGTCTTCTATGTAAACAAATGGGAATATCTTACAGCCATCTCCAATCTTTGCTCGTGGAGAAATCTCGGCTTTTGGACTAATTACACTACTCATACTTTTGAATACTAAGAATTAAACAAACTTATTACTTAGAGCCACCACCGAGTGCATTATACAAGTTCACGATAGATTGTAGCTTCGTAAACTGCTCACGAATCTGTGAGATTTGAGCATTAAGTAAACTCTGCTGAGCAGTGATAACCTCAAGATAGGTGCTTGAACTTTGTGCATAGAGCATCTGCGTATGTTCTACATTTTGCTTTAAGACATCTATTTGCTGTTGTTGTAACTTCTCTTTCTCGTTAGCAGAGTTGTAGGCTACAAGTGCATTACTAACCTCTGAGCCTGCCTTAAGAATACTGTTTTGCCACGTGTTATACGCTTGCTTATACTTGTCTTCAGCCACTCGTAGACCAGCTTTCAGCTGTCCACGCATGAAAACAGGCTGTGTAAGACTACCCACTACGCTCAATAACAACTTAGCAGGGTTTACCATGCCGTTGCCATTACTCCAACCTCCGGTAGGAGAAATGTTCAATGCTGGATAAAAACGGCTACGTGCCTGCTGTACATTATAGAAGCATTGAGCCAGCGCCATCTCGTTTGCATGCACATCAGCACGATTGCTTAACAGCTGAACACCAATGCCTCCTGCAAAATTCGTTGGTAGACTCTGATTATCAAGGCTTCCACGTACAATCCCTTGAGCAGGTTCGCCAAGAAGAAGACTCAGTGAGTTCTCTGTCTCACGAATCTGACGACGAATGTCTGCAGCCTGTGTCTGTACGCTATAGTAAGCCGCCTCAGCACTCTGAACACTCGTTGAACGAGCACGTCCAAAATCCATCTGCAACTTCATCATGTCCCAAGTGTTCTTTGTCAGACCAGACATATCATCGACAATCTGCTTCTGACGATCAAGCATCAACAGTGTGTAATAGAGATTAGCTACGTTACAAATAAGACTGGTTTGTACTGCCACCTTATAATCCTTTGACTGAAGAAGAAGCATTTGTGCGGCTTTCTTCTGCGAACGAAGCTTCCCAAAGAGGTCAACATCCCAACTTGCAGCAATAGGAAGCGTGTAAGACTGTGTTGAAGAGGTATGCGTTCCAAAATGAGAAATCGTACCTGTTGGTGCGAAGACTACCGATGGTAAAAATGCCAACTTCGCCATCTTAACCTGCTGCTCAGCAATATCCACATTCAAAGCAGCATTGAGCAAATCAGGATTATTATTAAGAGCTTTCTCAATAAGTGCCTGTAATTGAGGGTCGGTAAAGACACTACGCCATGACAGGTTACCGAAATCGTTAGCCCCTTCAAGTGCGGTCTTGTCATCAACAGGGTCACGCACAATCCCATTCGTCTTAACGTCTGGACGTTCGTAATTGCCATAGAGGCTCTTACAGCCTGTCAATGACAGGGCTGCAAGGGCTATGATGATTATATTCTTATTCTTCATTATTGTTCTTTTAATATAGTACTACTCTTCTACCTTATAGTCATGTGCAGGACCTTTAGCAAATTGTTCAAGTTCCTTAATGACGTCATGATTAGCCTCATCTTCAAACTCGAGAGGCTTAATACGCTCCTGTAAGTACTGGAAGCCAGCGAAGAGAGCTGGTACAACAAATACCTGACAGAGTGTACCAATCAACATACCTCCAACGGCAGCAGCACCTAATGTTTGGTTACCATTACGGCCTACACCACTTGCGAACATCAATGGCAACAATCCAATAACCATTGCCAAAGAAGTCATCAAGATAGGACGAAGACGTGCACCAGCACCTAAGATAGCCGCATACTTTATCGCCATACCCGTACGACGGCGTTCAAGAGCAAACTCAACGATAAGAATAGCATTCTTCGCCAACAATCCAATCAACATAATCAAGGATATTTGCATATAGATATCATTGTTATGTCCAAACAGCAAGGTGAAGATGAACGCACCTGCAAGACCGAATGGTATTGACAAGATAACGGCCAACGGAAGGATATAACTCTCATATTGTGCACTAAGAATCAAATAGACAAACACAATACAAAGCACGAAGATCATCGCCGTTGAGTTAGAAGACTCTTGCTCAGAACGTGTCAAACCAGAGAACTCGTAGCCATATCCCTGTGGTAATATCTGCTTAGCAACTTCCTCGGCAGCCTTAATGGCCTGACCAGAAGACACTCCATTGGCAGGTGTTGCACTAACGGCAATAGAAGTAAACAGGTTGAAACGAGTGATATTTGATGGTCCATAAACACGCTTCAACGTACAGAACTCACTCACAGGAGCCATACCAGCCGTTGTACGAACATAGATATTATTCATGCTCGACTCGTCCATTCGACTCTCTGCTGTTCCTTGTATCATCACACGGAAAAGCTTACCGTATGCATTGAAGTTGGATGCGTACATACCACCATAGTATCCCTGCAATACAGAAAGGATAGCTGCTGGAGATGTACCAGCCTGCTTTGCCTTCGCAACATCAACGTCTACCATGTACTGAGGATAGTTAGGATTATATGTAGTGAGTGCACGGCTAAACTCTGGACGCTTGTTCAGCGCAGCAATGTAATCCTGTGCTATCTTAAAGAACTTATTCAAGTCGCCACCAGTCTTATCCTGCAAAGAGAAGGAAAGACCATTGGTCATACCATAACCAGGAATCATTGGCGGTGCAAAAGCAATAATCTGTGCGCCCTTGATACTTGAAGTCTGCTTATAAATCATACCCAAAACCATATTTGAAGAAGTTGGGTCAATAAACAGTCCTGCAATACCAGCCCCTTCGAAGACAGACTTAATGCGTTCTATCATGCCATATTCACGCTCAGCGAAAGGCTTCAACTTGATAATAAAGGTTGACTGGTTAGAACCCTGCCCAGCCATGAAGTTATAACCAACAATCTGTTCACGACGCTCGATATAAGGGTTACTTGCCAACATCTTATCCACCTGATCGGTCACCTTCTGCGTCTCTACTTGAGAGGTTCCAGGAGGAGTACTAATCATGACAAATATACTTCCTGTATCTTCGTTAGGTACAAGACCTGTCTGTGTAAAGGTCATTGTCAGAACAAGAGCTATAACACCAAGGACGACAGATACACCTGATATCCAACGATGATTGATAACCTTCTCAACGGTTTTCTGATACTTACTATTAATCTTCTCATACTGAGCATTGAAAGCCATGTGGAACCTGTCTACGCGTGACAGCTTCTTGTGTTCTTCATCATCACCATGAGGCTTCAAGAAAATAGCGCAAAGTGCAGGTGATAACGTTAAAGCGTTCAAAGCAGAGATAACGATTGACACGGCCATTGTCACACCGAACTCACGATAGAAAGTACCTGAGGTTCCGCCAATGAAAGATACAGGAACGAACACTGCTGCCATCACCAAAGTAATAGAGATGATAGCGCCTGAAATCTCGTTCATAGCATCTATGGCAGCTGTCATAGCACTCTTATAACCTAAATCGAGCTTAGCATGAACAGCCTCAACGACCACAATGGCATCATCGACCACAATGGCAATCGCTAATAACAATGCTGACAGGGTTAAAAGGTTGATGGAGAATCCGAACACCCATAGGAAGAAGAAGGTTCCAATCAATGCCACTGGTACGGCAATCATAGGGATTACTGTTGAACGGAAGTCCTGCAAGAAGATATAAACAACGAAGAATACCAGCACAAGGGTGATAACCAATGTGCGAATAACCTCCGCAATAGATGCAAAGAGGAACTCTGTTACATCCTGCTCTATCGTAACCTTCATTCCTGGTGGCATCTGCTTTTGAGCATCAGCCAAGGCTGTCTTCACATCTTCAGCTATCTGAGTAGCATTCGAACCAGCAACCTGGTTGACCATACCTAACACAGCTGGTTGGCCATTGTTACGCATGGCAACAGAATACATCAAGCCACCTAACTCTACCTTAGCGACATCTCGCAAATGTAAAGTCTGACCATTTGTATTACTTGAGATAATAATATTACCATACTCTTCAGGCGTTTTTAAACGTCCCTTATATCGCATGGTGTACTCGAATTTAAGCTTGCTTTGCTCACCGAAAGAACCTGGTGCTGCTTCTATATTCTGTTCTGCTAATGCACCAGAAATATCAGAAGGCACAAGACCATACTGCTTCATCTTATCTGGCAGGAGCCAAATACGCATAGAGTAGGTCTTCATACCCGGTGTGCGTACGTCACCGACACCATTGATACGCTTCAACATTGGCACGATATTGATATTGTTATAGTTCGTCAAGAACTCATCATCATATCGTCCGTCATCTGTTGTCAATGAATACATAACAACAGTTGAGCTCTGACGCTTTGACACCGTCACACCCGCACGTGTTACCTCAGCAGGCAACAACGCCTGTGCTTGTGACACACGGTTCTGTACATTGACTGCTGCCATATTAGGGTCTGCACCCTGCTTGAAGTAAACAGTAATCATTGCCATACCAGCATTGGTTGCTGTTGACTCCATATAAGTCATGTTCTCAACACCATTGATACTCTCCTCCAATGGTGTAATAACTGAATTCAATACGGTCTGTGCATCAGCTCCTTGATAAAATGTCTGAATAGAAATCGTAGGAGGTGCAATATTCGGATATTGTTCAATAGGCAGTGATATCAATCCAATGATACCCAAGAGTACAAAGAAGATTGATATAACCGTTGATAATACCGGTCGTTTAATGAAATTCGTAAATGTCATAATACCTAATTATTTATTTAGGGTTTAGAAGTATTGAATGAGTTAAGCAATACATCATCGCCGATCATTCAACACTCATCACCTACTTATCGTCGCCCTTCATTGCTTTAAGGAAGCCTGAGGCAGAACTCTGCTTCTCGCCCAATTTCTCTGCTTTCTGAATAGCTTTATCATACTCCGCAGGGGTTAGAGCCTTAATCCATGTACCATCTTCAAGACTGGAAACGCCCTTACTTACAATACGATCACCCATCTTAAGACCACCTGTCACGATATAGTTGATACCATCATTCTGTGGATCAATGCTTATCTCACTATAGCGTACTGTGTCTTTAGCATCAACCTTGTAGACAAAGACCTTATTCTGAACTTGTACGGTAGCCTCCTGTGGTATCAACAATACACGATTGTTAGTCTTTGCTATAACTATCTGACCACTTCCACCACTCTTCAGTAAGTGTTCTGGATTAGGGAAACGAGCAATAACACTTACTGTTCCTGTTGTAGGATCAATAATACCACTGGTCTTAACAACGACTCCTTCATGATTATAGGTTGTTCCATCAGCCAATATCAAGCTCACACCTGGAAAAGACTTGATGGCATTACTCAATCCATTATTAGTACGACTGAGCTTTAAAACATCCGCTTCTGTCATAGAGAAATAAACTTCTATTGAAGAGTTATTGCTGACTGTGGTAACTGGCTGTGCTGAAGAAGCACTTACCAAAGCTCCCTCCTTATATGGGAGGCTACCAATATAGCCTGATGCGGGGCTCTTCACATAGCAGAAACCAAGGTTATCTTTAGCTGTAGCAAGCATAGCTTGAGCCTGACGAACAGCTGCTACTGCTTGAGTCACAGCTGTCTTAGCTGCGACAACACTACTCTGTGCTTGACTAACAGCCGACTGCGCTGTCTCGTATGCATTCTTTGCTGACTCCAACTCATACTCGCCAATCACCTTATTATTATATAGGTTCTTGCTGTTACTATATGTTAAACGTGAAGTGGCAGCCTGTGCGTTGGCAGAATTGAGGCTTGCATTTGCCTGAATGACACGAGCTTGTGCACCTGCAACACCACTTTGCGCTGATGCCACCTGCGCCTCTGCTTGACGAACTGCAGCCTGATAAGTAGAGTTATCTACTACAAAAAGCACCTGACCTGCACGAACATACTCACCTTCATGTACATACAGCTTTGTAATAAAGCCGCTAACCTTCGGACGAACCTCAACATCCTGTACACCCTTGATGGTTGCTGGGAATGTTGTCTTCAACTGTGCATTAGCTGCACCAATCGTTACTACTGGATACTCATTACTTGTAGGAAGACCCTGTTGGCCTCCCTTACAGCTGGTAAGTAACACTGCCGCTGCTGCAACAGCAGCCAGTAAGACACCTTTTTTCTTCATACCTATTAATATTAAATATTCTTTTTCTATATTCTTTCTCACAAATAGTAAGACTCTAACTATGTACCTCTAAGGGGTTTTATCAGTAAGTCTAAGCCCTTATAAAACCAAAACTAAGTGTTTTAGTTTTCGGTATGCAAAGATACACATTTTTATCCATTGACATCGAACAAGCACTTACTTTTTTAACATTTATTATTTATATCAATCCTAACTCTTTTGCTTTTACTTGTAACAAAGCTAATAGTGGCTCACGCTCATTGGGTACCTTATTATCAAGAACAGCATCCTTCAATGTCTTTTTCAGTTCTCCCACCTCTCTACTCGGCTTCAGATTAAACATCTCCATAATCTCATTACCGTCAATACAAGGCTGTAACAAACGCTTATAATCACGGTCTTTCAGGTCTTTTAGTTTCTCACGAACAATACGGAAGTTATCTAAGAAGCGCTGTTTTCGTACCGCATTCTTACTTGTTATATCTGCTTCACAGAGCGTCATCAAGTCATCTATGTCATCACCAGCATCATTCATCAATCGCCGAACGGCTGAGTCAGTCACCTCTTCATCGGCTATGACTATCGGACGCATGTGTAGGTCTACTTGCTTCTGCACATATTTCATCTTGCTATCCATCGGGAGCTTTAGACGTCGGAAGATTGTTGGGACCATCTTTGCACCCACAAAGTTGTGGTTATGAAAAGTCCACCCAGCCACTGTATCCCATCGCTTACACTTTGCTTTCCCTACGTCATGTAACAAGGCTGCCCACCGCAACCATAGATTATCCGTATGCTTGCAAATATTATCCAACACTTCTAAGGTGTGATAGAAATTATTCTTATGTGCACGTCCATTTCTTGTGTCTACAACGTCAAGTGCTACAAGCTCTGGAAGAATAAGCTGCAGGAGTCCACAGCGGTATAACTCAATAAAGCCCTTACTTGGAGTTGCCGTCATCATAATCTTATTCAACTCCTCTTCTATGCGTTCCCCACTGATAATCTTAATTCGTTCTGCATTTCGCTCCAAGGCTTCAAAGGTCTCGTCTTCTATGAAGAAGTTGAGCTGTGTAGCAAAACGAACACAACGCATCATGCGCAATGGATCATCAGAAAAGGTTACATCTGGATCGAGAGGAGTACGGATAATTCCATCCCAAAGGTCATCAATGCCTCCAAATGGGTCTACTAACTCGCCGAAGCGTTCCTTATTCAAGCAAACAGCCATCGCATTAATCGTAAAGTCACGGCGGTTCTGGTCATCCTCTAATGTGCCATTCTCTACTACAGGTTTCCTACTGTCGTGGCTATAACTTTCCTTGCGTGCCCCGACAAACTCCACCTCTATGTTCTTATACTTTACTTGCGCTGTTCCAAAGTTACGAAAGACTGACAAATGCGCCTTCCTCCCCAAGATGGATTTTAACTCACTTGCAACCTGAATACCACTTCCTACAACCACAACATCAATATCGTTTGACGGACGTTCCAAGAACAAATCACGCACGTAACCACCTACGACATAACATTCTAAGCCAAGTTTATCTGCTGCAGATGAGATGTGATGGAATATGTCTTTATCTATAAGCTGTGCCAATTCGGCATCTGAAAGATCTCGCATAAAATAATGTTATCTTTAATAATAAGAGTCATGCAAAGATACATAATTTCCTTAACTCTCACAAGACTAAAAGTAGGTGAATACGCTTTTTACAACTAACTATTTATAACAAAAAGAAAAAAAAATGAAGAAAGTATATCAAAAACCATCTACCCTTCTGGTCAAAATAGAGACAGAAGGTGATTTCTTAATGGATAGTGCGCATGGTACTCATCACGAGGGATTTACAGAAACTCACGACCCTAACCTCAGAGTTGAAGATGGTACTGACGATGACTCACCATTTTAATCACAACGGATTAAGCTTATCACAAAACGAACAAAAAATCAAAAAGTATTATATGAAACATTTTAAAGCATACTTACTGTGCTTAGGACTTGCACTTATCACAGTATCATGTTCTCAAGACGACTTCGGAAACGGCGACAGTGACAGTGAGGAGCTCGTTGAGATGAGCTTTATTGCAGGCTCTTCACAGCCTATCACACGTACAGTACTTGGCTCAGACGGTGCAACTGTTACTTGGCAAGCAAACGAACAAGATTGGTATTGGCTTTAAATCACCCTCTGCCAAGAATTACCCCTTCACAACTCCTACCTCAGGAAGTGATGTGCGTTTCTGGGGACAAGCACCTGATGTCAATAACGTATCATACTTCATGATGTATCCTTATCAGCAGGACGCAAAGATTTCAGCAAACAGTAACACCCAAGCAATATACCAATACAATTTTCCAAAGGATCAGAACGCTATTGCAGGCACATTTGATCCAAAGGCGAATGTATCTGTTGGTATCATTCCACAGCGTGGAAAACCATTCATTGCATACAATGTTGGTGGTTTGCTCCGCTTTACCATCAAAGGAACTTCAAACGTAAAGCAGGTAAAGTTACTTGCTATTGGGCAGGAGAACCTTGCTGGTAAATTAAAGTCAACCATCACTTTTGCTAATGATGGAAAGATTAGTGCGGCTAAAAACGAGTTCACTACGGCTTCTCCAGTGGTAAACCTCAAAGCCGAGTCTGGCACTCTTGAGGAGAATAAGGCATATTATATAGCACTCCCTGAACAAAAGCTTTCACAAGGTTTAACGCTTGTTTTTATCATGCAGGATGGCAAAGCTATCTTGAAGAAGGTTAAGCAAGAAATCAACATTCAGCGTGCCAAGGTTTACGACCTCGGTGAGATGACGCTTGATGAGACTAAGGCTAAGGCTTTCATACTCAAAAACCAGGGTCTGATTGAGGCTGTTGCTACAAAGGTATCAGGCTTAATAAGAACCGCAGATGGTCACTTGGATATTTATGCGGCAGACAACTTGGAGAAGATTCTTTCTTTCAAGGGAATGTTGGAAATTAAAGGAAACCCAAAACTCACTTCAATTGATGAGTTACAATACTATCGTAATGTAAATGGACTAACTCTTCAAGGTAATACGAATCTTGCAGGAGAACTCAATTTTAACAAATATCCACAGCTCACAGACCGTATAGAAGTAGCTGGTAGTCCATTAGTAACAAAGGTAGATGTGACTGGATTGGATAAGATCTCACAATTACAAACACACGATTTGGATGGATTAAAAGAAGTGGTAACTGGTGGTAACACAAAACTTAATTTGTTTGCCTTATATGGTAATAAGAGTCTTGAATCGGTTGATGCAAGTAATATGCCTGCATTAACAAATTTACAGACATACTATAGTACTAACATAAAGACTATCAACACCACGAATTCACCAAACGTGAGCGATTTTAATGGTATCTCTAATGGTAGTCTTCAAAACTTCATCGGATTATCAGAGCAGTCAAAACTACAGAGGTTTTGGGCATCAGGCTCAAAGATTGAAAGCTATGACTTCAGCAAGATGACAAACCTACGGGATGTCAACCTTGCAAGTGCAGCTGTGAAAGAAATCAAAGGGTTGTCTGCTGCTGGAGCTAACTTACAAGAACTTCAACTGTCAAATACCCATGTAAGTTCATTGGATGTATCAAATAATCCAAACCTTACAAGTATTGACTTATATAATGTGAAGGAGTTAACAACATTGGATGTGACGCATAATCCAAACTTACTAAAGCTACGTTTACCAATGACCTCTATTAGTACACTTGATGTTTCAAAATGCACAAAGTTAACATATTTAGGTGTAGCACATTGCAAACTTACGACATTAGACATACGCAATATACCAGGCTTAACAACATTCTATGCAGGTAGTCAAAGTAATTCTGCAGGTTTTCTGCAAACGATTACCGTAACAATGACTCAAGCGCAGAAAACAAAATTTGGCAATATCTTCTATGAAGATAACTCAGGACCAAACGCTACAGTAGAAGGAAGTAACAATTACGTAAAAGTAAACGTTCAGTAAAAACGTGTATTTCCATACATACCATCTAAGAGCGGGAACACCTTTAACAGGCGTTCCCGCTCTTTCATTTTATAATCTTTCGTATGGTTTTAGGCAAAGTATTACGAAGATAGAAAGACTTTTTTTAATATCAAATCCCGCTGACAAGGATATGAAAAATCATTACATAATTCCGTATAAAACATCTATAAATAAAGGCAAAAACACTGATAAGAAGTGAGTATACAACCAACAGAAAATCAATTAGTTATAAAGCGTTGCAAAGAAGGTGCCTCATTAGACTCCAGAAGGGCGTTAGTTAGACCTCAAAAGGGCCCCTTCTGCAAGCCAATTAGCCGTCTTTTAGAAGCCAAAAGAGCATGTATTGGTTTCGAACTGCACAAAAACATTTTACAAACATCACACAACAAGGAAATAAGTTGTTTGCAGAAGACGAATAGATAGGGTATCTATTTGTATTTTACCCTACAGTTTATCCTCCTTTGTGAGGCCAACAGATATAAGAAAGTAATACTATGCAAGTGTATAACTCTTTATTCTATTCACAACCAATAAACTAATGGAAGAACCTTAAGGCATACGAGTTCTCTCAAAAGACTTAGGGTTAAGACCCTCAGAAAGCCTTGTAAACCGACCGAAAGACACCTATCTATCTTCAACACAAAGATTGACAAAGGATATTCAAGTCCTTGTTGCAATCGCTCACAATGATTTACGAACCAACCTTAAAGACAGGAATAGTTGTTAATTCATTCGTTTATTACAGCGAAATTACGTATTTTTGCAGTC
>QWBZ01000728.1_pt1 | contig 12350 bp, 8 predicted proteins | sample 1972441 | NCBI WGS metagenome assembly QWBZ01 (sample SAMN09866721, study PRJNA288562) | Human oral metagenome isolate term6_saliva, whole genome shotgun sequencing... | isolation source: mouth | host: Homo sapiens | place: USA: California
TGCCCAAACAGGCCCAAATCAGCCAAATCAGTCTCCGCATGACCACCGTGCGCAGCCGGATCGATCATCACCCCAACTACCGGCCCACCAGCGAAGGCTTCTAGCTGCTGGGCGCTGGTCATTATGGCAGCGCCACCTTTCATTATGGCTGCGCCATCTTGCGGCTTATCAGCGATTTTCTCGCTCAAAAACTCCTTGCAGCTGCGCGCCACATCCCCCACCGGACACCACAGCACGTTTCCGCTCCACAAATCCCCGTGCAGGCGGGCTACAGGTGTTCCGGCTTGGCTTAACAGCTGGGGTTGGGAGTGGTTAAAGTCCCCGTCACGTAGGCGTTCGCAGAGTTTTTCGATTACGATGGCGCCCGAGCGGTCAATCGATCCGTTGTCGCGGGCCGGAGCCAGCATGGGCATGATCCGGTCTGTCGCAAAAAACTCGCCCCAGCTATCGGTCCAAGCCTTAGCCCGCAAAGGTAGACGCGCACGACCCATCCAGCCGTCACCTTCCCAGCCCTGCGGCGGTGCACCCCAGTGTGAGGCTCCAGCGGCGTGGGTGTGGGCTAGTGCGCGACCGAAACTGAAAGCGGCTTTAGGGGTGCAGCGCCTGTCATTAAGCTGAGGTTCTTCTAGCCACCCACGACCGCTACGCACGGGCACCACAGCCGCGCCGCCGTCGTCCATGGCGTCAGTTAGCCAGCGCAGGCCGGTAGCTTCCAACGCGGTTGAACCGGGGATACCTCGATCGTCTTTGCGGAACATAACCAAAGCATAATGCCCGCAATGTGCCAGTTGAGGGTTTACCTCGAAGCGGCGAGCGTTTCTGGCTTAGTTTCGACGGCGGTCACCCTAAATAGCTTTAGCTCTACGCTCATCACCAACGCCAGTGGCACTAGCAAGCACAGGCTGTAGCGCACCATCGTAAAGCCGGCATCGTTTAGTGCTAGCTCAAGCAAAGTCAGGGTAGTTAAGGCGTTGAAGGTAACCACATAACGTGCCGGCACATCTGGGCGTCGCGTAGCGCGATAGACCTTAATCCAAGCCAAAATCACTAGCGTCGTGGTTATCAGTGCAAAGATTAGCTTGGTGCTTGCTTCATCATCTGCCGCGAAAACTGGAGTCATTAAAGCGGCAAATCGTGCAGCCATAACATCAATGAAAGTGCCGTCCAAGAATTTCTGACCCAAATGCCCTAAATAACTGGAGTTGCTCCCAAAACAGCACCATTCAATAACTGCTATTACTGATAATAAACTAGCGCCGATTAAGCTGGAAATAACCAAGTCACGCAGGCGTAGGTTATGGTTCGCAAGCTTCAGCATGGCCACTACCAGCGTAATTGCCAAGGCTAGCGCGCCCGCAGCGTTATCGCCCAGGCTCGGCAGCCCAACGGTGACCACACCCAAGGTGCCAATAATGCCCGCCACTATCAGGGACGTACGCAAACCTCGGCGGGGTTTTAGCCAGCTGGTCAAGGTCACCAAAGCCAGCACAAAACCCACCGCACCAACGGCAAAACCAGCGTCAGACAGGCCGTATAGGCGCTGTGTGGTCAGAACACTTACCGCTAGAGGGCTGTTAAAGGCCAAGTTGCCGCCAGTAATACCGTCACCTAGCCACAGTAGACCGTTTACTGCACAGGCAATAATGAAACTGACAGAATAATTTGCAAATTTAATAGTGACCAGTTCCAGTAGGCAGGTAAGTACCACAGCTATAGCTACTGCCCCCATAAAGGTCACTAAATGCAGCTTCGTTAAACCAACAATAGCCTGATTATCTTCAGGGATACTGCCGGTAACTATAAATCTGTAATCATTTGGTTCAACCCCAAATAGGTACCATGAGGTGGCGTTAACTAGCAGGTAACCTACCGGCAAGCAAGCAGTGAACACTGCCAGCCAGCGCATGAGCAGCAAGTATTTCCGGCTTAGATCTGGGTTATCTGTATAGAAATCTAGTTTCGGGAACTTATTACGCCACACTAAGACAATAACCAGCATTGCTAGCACCACGCACAGCATATTGAAACCCATCACTTTTTGTGAGGCCTGGCTATGAGTGCTTTGATCCATTAAGAAATTAATTAGGTTTGTGCGCGCATCAGGTACAGTTCCCTCATTAATTGAGTACTGTTGGGCTTCCCAAAAGTCCACGCATTTCTCTATGGCCGACGAGTTGTCGACTCGCCCAGGAGCCTGCGGCAATGCTTTACCAGTAGCACCCAGTGGCGGTTTTGCCCCATAACGAGCCGCAATTGTAGGTGCAATATCTGTTAACTGAATTAAGTTATCGCGCTGCACAGAAGGCGCCTGCACTCGCCCAGTTTTGGCGTTCACATCTTTCAGGCCGGGCACTAGAGCTAAATATAATTTGGCAGCTTGACCGTCTGAATAGTAGGTTCCGTTTGCTAGCGAGAGTAGCATTACGTCAACATTATCGCCGTAATATACGCGAATTCGGCTTAAATAACTGGCAATCTCGGTAAGTGGTACCGATGCGGCATCCACAACCGTTACATCGCTTAGATTTTGACCAAATGGACGCTCGGTCTCATAGCTACCGCCCACCCGGTACTCAGCGAAACTGCATTCGGAGGCCCGTAAAGTTTGCCCTAGTGGCGAGGTGGTTAGATCATAGTCGGCAGTGGTGTAATTGCCTCCCCTGCCGGAATACAGCATGGCAAATTGCCCATTTTTACTTAGGGAATTAGCGCTTTTAGGAATTAGCAGGTTCATTGGTGTAGCTGGATATCCAGCTATATATTGCGCATATTTTCGTATTTCTGCGCCATCGCCGTTCGCGCCAATGTTTTTCCCATCCAAAACGCCATTTAAATCGCGCCAGGTCAGACCGTAAGTAACCACCATTACCAGAGGTTTAATGCGACTGGTTGCTGTGGCCCCACAGTTGCGAGTGACCGCAGATCCCGCTGCTGCTTTGCTTTGGGCGCTCACTGCGGTGGTTTCGACAGTCGCCGCGTTGGCCCCACTGGCTAGCAGTAGGCAGGCAAGTAGTCCCACAAAGAGTGCAGTCAGCATTCTTGGCTTTTGGGCCCTCACGACGACGCCGCTCGCCTCCCCCAAGCCTCGCGCCTCCTTTGAGCCGCATGCCCCGCCGTCGTCGCCTCTAAACCAACGCAGCCCAACGCCCCTAAGCAAGTTACCTAACGTAACCTGCAAACTGCGCAAACTTCGATGATCCTTGCCGAACATAAAATCCAGCATAACGCCCATTTAGTGAGCGATTTGACGATTCGCTAAAACAAATTGGGCCGGGAACCTTTAAAAGTCCCCGGCCCAATCGGCTCGGTTTACACTCGTCACGGCGCCGCCTCGGCCACCCAAGCTAGCCGATTGGGGCAGCTGCTCGTTTGGGTTAGCTACTCGATTGGGGTAACCACCATGCGGGTTTTATCCACATAGTCGCGCAACCGCTCAGCAATCTCCTCGAAAGATTCCTGATGCACGGTGGAGGGCCGGTGAATCAGGGCCAGGCGACGGGTGGGAACGGGCTCGGCAAAGCGGGCCACGCTAACAGTCTGGCCTTCACCTGTACGCAAAGCCCCCTCGGGCACAACCGCTAGCCCGCCACCAACTTTGACTAGCCGCAGGGCGGTTGCCATGTCGATGGTGGTTGCGGCCACCTCATTAATGGGGATATTGCATAGCGCCAGGGTTTGGTCACGCAGGCAGTTGCCGGCCTCCATGAGGATCAGCGGCTGGCGGCTAAGCTCGGCGGGTTTGACGTTGGTGCGCCCAACCCAAGGGTGGGTGTCGGGAACAGCGATTACCAGGTCTTCATCCCATAGGGGCTCACTGATAAAGCGCTCCATGCTCTCATCCAAGGCCACCAGGCCTAGGTCAATATCTCCGCAAGCGAGTGCGTCTAGGATGTCCGGGGTGGTCATCTCCCGGAACTCGGAAATTCTGCCAAAATCAGCAATATTGGCGGCATTAGGTACGCCGCTGGCCACAGATTCAGCCAGGTAGGGTGCGGCGGTGGGGATGATCCCCAGGCGCACTTGACCGTAACGCTCCTGGCTAATGCGGCTGGCGGCCTCAATAAACCCTTCGGCGGCCAGCACTGCATCACGCGCGAAGGGAAGCAGGTCCTGGCCCAGAGGGGTGATTAGAACCTGTCGCGTGGTGCGCTCTATAAGGGGGCCATCAACGCGCTTTTCCAACGCGGAGATGGACTGGGACAAGCTGGGCTGGCTCACACCAAGTGCCGCTGCTGCGTCACCGTAGTGTTTGTGATCGCAGAGCGTTACAAAGGCCCTCAGCTGTGAAAATGAGGGCATTGAAAGTGATGGCATCACTAACCCCCTTTGGTAATTTCGGCTAGGCGAACTTTGCCTGGCCGTGGTTGTGTTTAAGTTTACGCTGCATCCCCCCTAAATTTTCTTGAAATATAAGCGGAAAGTGAGGATTTATAAGGGTTTCTTCACGCTCCGCCCGTGCTTACAGTTCAATTATATATGCGCAGGTGAGCGGCTGTTTAGGGGGTAGGTGTTGCTCTAGGCTAAAATTTGCCGGGCTCGCCGGCGCCCAGCTGGCACGAAAGCACCATTTTACCTAGATAAACTGCCCTTCATCTGCTGTTTTTGGGCAAATTTTGCGCTTAGCTTGCGGCTAATTTTGGTATCTTTTCCGCGTCCTGACGCCGTCGCCTGCCCCTTTTTGCATCCGCGCCACCCCCCACCTCACTGCGGCCGTACACGAAAGCAACACATTCACCCGAGGTGCACCAAAAGCTACCAAAACTCCCCACATTAATGTGACCCGGCTCTCTATGTGCCCTGCGACACGGTGACCAGTATGTGAGCAGTGGTTCTAGGGTAGGTAGAATTTCCAACATGATCGATCTGCGCGCCTTACGTGAGAACCCCGAGCCTTTCCGTGCCAGCCAGATTGCCCGTGGCGCGGACGTGTCCCTAGTTGACCGCATCCTTGAAGCCGACGAGCGCCGTCGTTCATCGCTAAGCGCCTTCGAGACTGCCCGAGCCCAGCAAAAAGAGGTCTCCCGCTCTGTGGGTAAGGCCGCTGCTGAAGAGCGCCCCGCCATCTTGGCCCACGCCAAGGAGCTAGCCGCCCAGGTTAAGGAGCTGGAGGCACGCTCCAACGAGGCCGCCGTCGAGCTAGACACCCTAGCCCACCAGTTCCAGAACCTGATCGAGGGCGCCCCTGCCGGCGGTGAAGAGGACTACGTGGTGCTGCGCCACGAGGGCCCTGCCGTGCGTGACTTTGCTGCTGAAGGCTTTGAGCCCGCTGACCACCTGGCTCTAGGTGAAGGCCTGGACATTATCGACGTGCGTCGCGGCGTTAAGGTTTCCGGCTCACGCTTCTACTTCTTAAAGGGCTGGGGTGTGCGCCTGGAGCTGGCGCTGATGACCGCCGCCCTAGACACCGCCATCAAGCACGGCTTCACCCCGCTAACCACCCCCACCCTGGTTACCCCCCAGGTTATGGGCGGCACCGGTTTCCTGGGTGCACACAGCGACGAGATCTACTACCTGCCCGCCGACGACCTGTACCTAACCGGCACTTCTGAGGTGGCCCTGGCCGGTTACCACACTGACGAGATCCTGGATCTAAGCGCCGGCCCCAAGCGCTACATGGGTTGGTCCACCTGCTACCGCCGCGAAGCTGGCGCCGCCGGTAAGGACACGCGCGGCATTATCCGCGTCCACCAGTTCAACAAGGCCGAGATGTTCTCCTACTGCCGCCCTGAGGACGCCGCAGATGAGCACCAGCGCCTGCTGGCCATGGAAGAAGAGATGCTGGCCAAGGTTGAGCTGCCTTACCGCGTGATTGACACCGCCGCCGGCGACCTGGGCTCCTCCGCCGCCCGCAAGTTCGACTGCGAGGCTTGGCTGCCCACCCAGCAGCGCTACATGGAAGTCACCTCCACCTCTAACTGCACCACCTTCCAGGCCCGCCGCCTAGGCATCCGCGAGCGCCGCGAGAACGGCACCAGCCCCGTGGCCACCTTGAATGGCACCTTGGCCACCACTCGTTGGATGGTTGCGATTTTGGAGAACCACCAGCTGCCGGACGGCTCCGTGCGTGTGCCTGAAGGCCTGCGTCCTTACCTGGGTGGCCTTGAAGTTATTGAGGCTCCCGCCGGCGCATGAGCAAAATTGCCGCTTCCGGCATGCCTATCACCCCTGAGGGTGAGTTGAGTGCTGCGGCTGCTGCGGCGCGCGCTAATCCGCTTGACGACGCCGCTTTTGGCGCTGCTGTAGCGGCTATGCGCGCCCAGTTGGAGGCTTGGGCTGGGCGTGCCGGGGGCTCTGACCTGCCGCCGCTTGACCGCTCTACCCTGCTAGCTTTGGATATTGACGGCACCATTTTGGACATTAACGGCGAGGTGCCCCCGCGCACCCGCGCCGCCGTCGTCGCTGCTGCCCAGGCGGGCGTGCAGGTAGTCCTAGCCACTGGGCGCGGTATTGAGGCGGCCCTGCCGGTGGCGGATTTCCTGGGGCTAACCCGGGGCTGGATGGTGTGCGCCAATGGCGCGCTAACCGTGCGCCTAGACCCCAAACTGAAGGGCACGCCGTCTTTGCCGGGCGGCTACGAGATCACTAATTCGGTTACTTTTGACCCCACCACCGCCATTGGCCGTATGCATCAGGTGCTGCCCGAGGCTATTTTTGCGGTGGAAATGCCAGGCCGGGGCTTTTTGACCAGCGCCGACTTCCCGCCTGGGGAGCTGATTGAGAACACCACCACGGTGTCGCTGGAGCAGCTGTCGAGCCAGCCGGTTAGCCGCGTGATTGTGCGTGCCCCGGGGATGGCGCTGGCTGACTTTGAGGCGGCGGTGCGTAGCGCCGGCCTGCACGCGGTGGAGTATGCCATTGGTTGGACGGCTTGGCTGGACGTCAACGCCGCCGGGGTGTCTAAGGCCAGTGCGCTGGATGCTTTGGTTTCTGGCCTGGGGGTTAAGCACACGGTGGCTATGGGCGACGGCGCCAATGACTTAGAGATGCTGCGTTGGGCTGACCTGTCGGTGGCTATGGGTAGCGCCCCTGCCCGCGTCAAAAGCGCCACCAGCGTGGTTACCGAGCCGGTGTGGCATGAGGGGGCGGCTATCGTCTTGGCGGCTCTGTCCCGCTAAACCCGCTTTGAGCTGGTTGTAGACTATAACCAGGACTTAGCGAAGGAGCTTTATGCGTGCCGGCACCTATATCAAGTACGTCGCTACTTGCCTCCCCACTGCCCTGATTGGCATCGGCATTTTTCTGGCTATTTTCCGCGCCAACCCACACCTGGGTCTCTATAGCGGCATTGCCGCGCTGATCGTGTGGGGGCTGACTATGGCGGGCTTGGCGCGAGCCTTGCAGGAAGTGGGTGGCCTAGTGAAGGTGGGGGACGACGTCGTCGCCAAAGCGGACCAGGCCAAAACCAGCGCCCCAGGCAAAGCCAAGCAGCGCCAGGGCGACGCCGCCAACCCCGTCCCACACAAAACCAGCGCCCCGGGCAAGGCCAAACCCACCCCGGGCAAAGCCAAGGCCGCCCCGGATGAACCCGAAGCGGCCTTGAGCGGCAGTTGGTTTAAACGCCGCGAGCGCGGTTTCCCACGTTGGCTCCCTTACCTATTTGACCTGGTAGCAGCCATTCCGGCGGCGGCAGGGCTGGTAGCGGGGGTGGCTTTCTTTAGCGGACAGAGCGCTTCCCTGACCACTATGGCGGCCCTGATGCTGACCTGCATCCTGTACGTGTCCTGGCGTCAGCAGGCCTTCAAAACCCTCTAGCGCCAGGGCTAGAACTTCACCTCACGCTGGCTGGGCGTGGCCGAGTAGATCTGCTTGCCGGCGCGCCATGAGCCCAGCACCGGCGCACCAAAGCTGAGCGCGTGGAACCAGTCGGGGGCGTCAAGCATGATGAAGTTGGCGCTGTTACCCACCTGGATGCCGTAGTCGCTTAGGTGTAGGGTGCGCGCGGCGTTGTGGGTGATGAACTTGTAGGAGTTGAGAATTTCGCTCCGCGACATCATCTGCGTGGTGTAGAGCCCGTTAAACACCACGTCACGCAGGTTGCCCGTACCCATGGGGTTCCAGGGGTCTTCAATGTCGTCTTGGCCGAAGGAAACGTTGATGCCGGCGTCGGTTAGTTCCTTGACGCGGGTGACGCCTCGACGCTTGGGGTAGGTGTCCATGCGGCCTTGCAGGTGGGTGTTGACCAGCGGGTTTGACACAAAGTTAAGACCGCTAAGTTTTAGCAGCCGCAGCAGGCGGATGAAGTAAGCATTGTTGTAGGAGTGCATGGCGGTGGTGTGGGAGGCGGTGACGCGCTCGCCGATACCGGCCTCTAGGGCGCGGGTGGCTAGGGTTTCTAGGCCGCGTGAGGCTTCGTCGTCGATTTCGTCGCAGTGCACGTCCATGAGCAGGTCAAACTCTTGGGCTAGCTCCACCGCATAGTTCAGTGATGACACCGAGTATTCGCGGGTGAATTCAAAATGCGGGATGGCGCCAATGCAGTTGACCCCCATTTGGGCGGCGCGGCGCATTAGTTGGCGCCCGTTGGGGAAGGATTCAATGCCTTCTTGCGGGAATGCCACGATCTGCAAGGTGATGGTGTCGGCGATTTCTTCACGCAGGTCGATTAGGGCGCGTAGGGCGGTCAGTTCGGGGTCGGTGACGTCCACGTGGGTGCGCACGTATTGCACGCCGAAGCTGGCTTGCTGGCGGATTGCGGCCAGGGCGCGCTCGTGGGCGTCAGCGTAGGTGAGCGACTTTTTGCGTTCGCTCCACACTTCGATGCCTTCAAATAGCGTGCCCGACTCGTTGTAGCGCGGCTGCCCGCTGGTTAGCGCCGAGTCTAGGTGCACGTGGGATTCAATGTAGGGCGGTAGCACTAGCCGCCCGCCGCCGTCGACGATCTGCTCCCCCGCCTGCGCCTCCAGGCCCGCCTCAAGCTGCGCAAACTTGCCGTCCTTGATGCGGATGTCGGTTAGCTGGGGGGCGTTTTCGATGCGTACGTTTTTAATCAGTAAGTTCATTTTCTTCCCTTTCGCTGGTTTTTAAGGCCGACGACGCCGCCCGGCCTGTGGGGGCGACGTCGCCGTTTAGTTGGGCTTAGCCCCGGCTATAGCGGGCCGGGCCGGCATCTCAAGCCGGGCCGGCGCCCCAAATCGGGGCGCCGTCTGTAGCTCCGGCTAACTTGCAGCCCTGGCCACTGGCGCAGCCGGCCAGCACAGTTACAGGTCTTGCGGCTCACCCACAGTGAATTCCAGGCCCAGGGCGTGCTCCAGGGCCATCCCACCCAGGTACACCACCACCGTGGTAACCATGGCGTTAATGGCGGGAATACCTAGGTCTTTAACAAACCAGCCCACCAGGGCCCCGGCCAGGATAGACAGCACCGGCACCCACTTAAAGGCCACGATCCCGGCGCTGTAGGAGCGGCGTCGGGCAAAGTAATCCACAATCAGGACCGTGCCCACGGGCGGCAAAGTGGCGTTCAAAATGTTGAGCCAACCCACAAAATTGTCGTACAGCCACAGGGCAGCCAGCGTGCCCAGGATGCCGGCCACCAGCACCAGCGGCTTCTTGGGGATCTTGGTGATGTTGGCGTAACCCAAACCGGTGGTGTACAGGGCGTTGTTGTTTGTGGTCCAAATGTTGGCGCCCAGCACCACAATGGCGGGAATGGCCAGGCCCTGGGCGATCATCACGTAGAAAATGTCGTCTTTGCCGGTAAACGCGCCGCCTACCGCACCGAAAGAGAACATCAGGGTGTTACCCAGGAAGAAAGCCACCACGGTGGTGATCACGGCAGAGGAGGTGGATTTAGCGAAACGGGTGAAGTTAGGGGTGGCGCTACCGCCAGAAACGAAGGAGCCCACCACTAGGCCCACGGCGCTAACCACGCCCATGCCGGTGCTTTTAGCGAAGATGGCAGACAGCCCACCGCCGTCGGCAGTGGCACTAACCATGGAGTAGGTGCCCAAAATAGCGATCAGGGGCACGGAAATGAACGAAACAATTTCAATTGCTTTAATACCGTAGTAGGCGCTGGCGGTCATCAACCCACCAGCAATAATCACAATCACCCACACGTTTACGTGCAGCAGCTCGGCGGTGGGTTTAGCGAACATGGCCACGCCCACGCCAAACCAACCCATCTGGGTCAAGCTGATCAGGGCTGAAGGCAGGAATGAACCTTTAGTTCCAAAGGTGCGCTGGGACATCAAGTCGAAACTCAAACCAGTTTTCGCGCCGATATAACCCAGCGCGCCGGTGTAAACCGCCAAAATTGCGCCGCCAATAAGCACAGCCAGGATGTAGCCGTTTAAATTTAGGCCCTGGCCGAGTTTGGCGCCCACGCTCATGGAGGCGGAGAAGAAGGTAAAGCCCAACATAACAAAACCGACGGCCCAAAATGACCGTCGGCTTTGTGTGGGAACAGCTTCGAAGGAATAGTCTTCGTCAATGGCACTAGAGTGCTGGGAAATGAGTGCGTCTAGATCTTGTGCAGAATTTGCCGCGTCAGCAGCTGCCGGGGGGCTGTGGCTAGCAGGCGCCATAGTGGGTGCTGCTCAAGCTTGCTGCCTTGCTGCTTTGTTGCCTGGTGGCGCTTTTCAGCCCACGCACGCCCGCTAAAGCAAGAGCCGCTAGACAAATATTTATCTGTACCAGGAGGCCGCGATGGCGCTGCAATGGATTGGTTCCCCCGAACACACCCGCTGGTTGGGTCAGCACACTCAGGCTTTGCTGGATTTTGCGCGCCGTAGCCGGGTGAGCGGTGGTTTTGGCTGGATCGGTCCCGACGGCGTCGTTGATTCTTCCCGACCGGTAGAGCTGTGGATTACTGGGCGCATGACCTACGTGTTTAGTGTGGGCGTGCTGTTGGGTGTGCCCGGGTGCCGACGCTACGCCGACCATGGGGTGCAGGCGTTAACTAACGCGTTTTGGGATGAAACCAATGGGGGCTGGTTTAGCGCCATTGAGGGTGAGCTAGATGAGGACGGCCATGGCCGCCCAGCCCCCGGTTTTACCCGTAAAGAGTGCTACCAGCACGCTTTCGTGCTACTGGGGGCAGCTACGGCCCTGGCGGCGGGGCGTCCGGGGGCGACGGCCCTGCTTAAGCGGGCCCTGGAGGTGCATGAGCGTTACTTCTTTGACCACTCCCAGTCCATGCCCACCGAGTCTTATGCCCTAGATTTCACTGACCCGGAGGATTACCGGGGTATTAACGCCGCCATGCACACGGTGGAGGCCTACCTGGCTATTGCGGACGCCACCGGTGATGACCGTTGGCTGGAGCGTGCCCTGGGGATTGTGGACTTTGCTATTAACCAGCAGGCTCGCGCCCACGGCTGGCGTATCCCTGAGCACTACAGCACCACTTGGGTGCCGGATCCTGACTACAACATTGATGAGGTAGCCCATCCCTTCCGCCCCTTTGGTATCACCCCCGGTCACGGCCTGGAGTGGGCTCGCCTGACAGTGCAGTTGCGGGCGGCTTTGCTAGAGGTTGGTTTGGAGGCGCCGGATTGGATGCTGCCGGCTGCTTTGGAACTGTTTACCCGTTCGCGCGCTGATGGTTGGAATCGCGACGGCGCCCCCGGGTTTGTTTACACCGTTGATTTTGTGGGCACACCGGTGGTGCACGAGCGTATGCACTGGGTGACTTGTGAGGCTATTAGTGCCGCCGCCGCCTTGCACTGTGCGCTAGTTAACGAACCGGTGCCGTTGGCCGCTAAGGCCACCAGTATGGCCTATTTGGAGCACGCCTACCGCAGTGCTTGGGATTACTGTGAGCAATACATTATTGGTGGTGGGGACCCCTTTACCCGCGCCGAGATTGACCCGCAAAATGCGCCATTAGACCAGGCCGGGGCCTGGGTGCATGAGCTGGATCAAACTAACCAGCCCTCCACCCGCACCTGGGCTGGCTACCCGGACATTTACCATGCTTTGCAAGCAACTTTGATTCCGCGCGTGCCGGTGTGGCCGGTACTACCCGGCGCACTGCGAGATGGCCTGTTAGACCGTTAGTAGTGCGTGATAAAGTTACGCGTGCTGACCGCCGGAAACGCATAAGGATCTGTGGCGTTTGTGGAGGTCAAGCTGGAGAGGTGACAGAGCGGCCGAATGTGACGGTCTTGAAAACCGTTGTGTCCGCAAGGGCACCAGGGGTTCGAATCCCCTCCTCTCCGCCGGCCAGTTTAAAAATCGCTTTGCTAGAGAGAGATTTTTAAGCTAGGCTTAGTCGCGGTCGTTGACCGTTTGGAGACGTCGCATAGTGGCCTAGTGCGCCTTCCTGCTAAGAAGGTTGAGGTTGATAGCCTCTCGCGGGTTCAAATCCCGCCGTCTCCGCCACCAAACCCCGCTACGGCGGGGTTTTT
>QWBZ01000939.1_pt1 | contig 12304 bp, 10 predicted proteins | sample 1972441 | NCBI WGS metagenome assembly QWBZ01 (sample SAMN09866721, study PRJNA288562) | Human oral metagenome isolate term6_saliva, whole genome shotgun sequencing... | isolation source: mouth | host: Homo sapiens | place: USA: California
TATAGGGATCATTTTCTTGCTTTTCTTGTGTCTGTTGAGGTTCATTTGGTTTGTTTGTAGCCGACCCTGGTCCTGAGAAGAAGTACCAAAGGCAAACGTTCAAAAGCACGATACCAACAAAGGCAGCGCTTATGAGGAGTACTCTATTTTGATACCAGGCACGGCCTGCGGGCTTTAGTTCGTTGTTTCCCATCTTTATCCCTCCTAAAGGATACTGCCTATGTTTGTAGCAGAAGTAACCCTTCTACCTTTCCACTCACTCTTCCATGCACTGGTACCAGGATTGCCGTTTGCACGGTAATGAGCGTTTTCTACTTCAAATTCTAGAACGTTCTGACCATTTGAGTGACCCCACTCATTACATCCTGGATCATTGGGGTTTTTAGCATCTGCGATGATTGCGGGAATAACAGTTCCATCATCTAGGTAGAAGTCAACCATGTCTCCAACCTGACCGAAGGTAGTTGTACACGCTATGAGATAACGACCATTAAGAACGGCGATGTGGTCATTCCAAGGCATGCCAGCATTAGCCCACATATCAGCAACGACTCTTTGACGTGAAGACCTTGCCCAAATGGGATAAAACGAGTCGTATGGAGTAATGGAATAGCCTCCGGCACCATATGGCTCTGGGATCTGAATCGTTCCGGCATTAGATCCACCTTTCCATTTAGGCGTTATATACCAGATGTGTTGATAGCCACCTGCTGAGTGCGCGTTGGCATCCGCCTCATATGAGCCTGTTGCATCTGCCGTGACGGTCTTTTCTTGCCTCGGGTTTCCGTGATCTGCTACCCAAAACTTACGTCCTGCCTCATTTTGACCAACCTGAACGATAACGCCAATGTGATTTGGTCCTGGATTCGATCCGGCATTATCGTAGAGCACTAAATCTCCAACTTTCGGATCATAGCTCCATGAATCATTGATGGTACCGGCATCCGGATGATCTCTATACCACTGAAGAAGGACTTGTACGTTATAGGTATTGGAAGGAAATATCCCTGCTTCCATCAGTCCTGCTTTCTTTGCACACCAGGAAACAAAGATTAAGCACCAATCGCCATGAATGCCCATCTCGTTTTGGTACTTTTCACCATCATTTGCCATACCGCCTTCATACTCTTGATGAACAATTCTCGCAAACGCCTGGGCTTGTCCAGAGCCTTGAGTTGAGCCTTGATTAAGGATAGATGTAAAAGCAGAGCATGTTGGAACGAAAATACATACAAGCACAATAAGGCCTGCAGTTGCTAGGAATGCTATAGGAGAGGTAATGACTGTTGAAACAGCCGCTGCTACAGCTGAAATAATAGCCTTAACCGCAATCGTTACGATCTGAACTGAGCGTCTGAAAGCGTTTGTAGCAGTCCTTACAGCAACTTTTGTACCTTTAGCAGCACGAGCAGCATTTCTTGTCGCAAAACGCCTTACAGCACGTCTTTGACGTGCCTTGGTACGACGGCGTTTCCATAGCTTCACAACACTGTCAGCGACATGCTGACGAGCATGACGACCACCTGTTGAAACGCCGCGTTTAACGCGAGCAGACGTGCGCTCGACAAAGTCATCTGCTGTGCTTTCAGCATCCTGTCGTTCGTCGAGATCAAGTGGTACTGAAGATGTAATAGCCGATGAAGACGTAACGGCAGCGCTTACAACATGGTGCTTGGATGCCCGAAGTGCACGCATATACCCAACGCTACCGCGCTTCTTGAGTGAGCGCTTACTGGCGCGCTCAAGAGGGGAAGGGGACTTAGCTTTGTCTGCCCCACGTGTAAGCGAGGGAAGAATTTCACTTGTCTCACTTAGAATAGCGTGCGGTTTTGTACTAAGGATCCTTGAAGCACGTGCTTGGCGGCGAGAAGCGAAATCGCCGCCTGCACGTGCCTTAGGCGACACAGAAGGACGAAGAAGCTCCTCACGCTTTGATGAGTAAGCTCTGCTCATTAGTTGTCCTTCTCATCCTTATCAGCAGGAGCGTCAATCCAATTTGGTACAACTTCCTTTCTTTCGCGTGCGCGCTCTTCATTTTTTGTCGCAAGATCAGCCAGATCTTCTTCTGTGATCAGAATGCCTTCTTTGAGCAATTCAAGAAGTGAAGTATTCTCTGTAGGTGCTGTATTTGCCTCTGTAACGATCTCTGAATCAGAAACATAGTCATAGGGAATTGTTGGAAGAGCAGTGTTCTCTTCTACTTGAGACGAGTCTTCTGATGAAGAGCTTTTCTCATACGGAGAGGTAGGAAGATTGCTTTCATTTTCCGTTGTTTCAGGAAGCGTCTCTGTTGCGCTTTCGTCGTCTGAGACAACGGCTACAGGAGCACTAAACCCCTCTTCTGCCTCTTCATTTACATAAGGACTATTCACCATTGAAGACGTTTCGGAGCACGTTCTGTGAGACTCTACTGCTGTAGACGCGGTACCTTGGATGTCTTCTGGCTTTGTTGTAATGATACGATACAACTCAGGAACAACTTGTTTATCCAAAGTAAAGTCATAATGGATGACTTTGTTCCGGAAGAGATAGAGTCCTTCTCCTGGACCCGCATGAGAAAGGGTTCGCTGCTGAATCTTAGAAAGACCGTAAATCTGAGCGAGTACTGTCGCAGATTCATTTGTTTGTCCGGTAAGTACGACAAATGGAGTGTTCTGCAGCATGTAGAGTGTACTTTCATTATCAATCATACGTTGGATGTTTTGTGTAATACAGGTGATGTAGAAATTCCATTTACGACCGCGAGTAAAGAAGCGATCTAGCCACTTGGCCATAATGGGAACTTCGAGCAAAAGTTGTGTTTCATCAACAACCAGATAAGTACGACGTCCCAAACGACGGTTCTCTGTCACCTTCGACCATACAAAGTCAAGAAGTACCATAATCGCCAAAGGCTTTAGATCATCTGAGAGATCTGTAACCACAAAGTCAATAAGACGATTGTTAAGGTCTACGTTCGTTTTATGGTTAAAAACCGAGAAAGATCCAGTGACATAGCGCTGAAGCGTTACCGCAAGAGCATGAGCATCTTCTTCTGGAGATCCTTTGACATTCAGTAGATACTCATAGAGTTTATCAAGTGTTGGCAGGTCATCTTTGTCTTTACTCTCAAGAAAGTCTGCATAGATATTCATGCAAGCTGTATCGAGAATAGACTTTTGGGAAGCGGTCAAACTCGATGCCATTGCTTCAACGGCAGCCAAAATAAAGCCAACTTTTCCTGGCATCGGGTTTCCTGACTTGTCAGGAGAGGCTGCACCGTAAAACTCATTCATTTCCATAAGGTTAATATGGTTTTCCGATGCTTCAGAAAGATCAATAACTTCTCCGCCAAGCTCACGTACCATAGCCATATTTTCAGCTTCAGGGTCAATAATGATGATGTCTGCATCCGGCTCGCGAAGGTAACGCTGGATAGTCAAGATCTTGGTAAGAAAACTCTTGCCCTTACCGGGCATGCCTAGCACAAAAGAGTTAGTATCTTCACGAAGAGACTGATCATAGAGAATAGGTGCTGATGTATCGGCATCAAAGCCAAGAAGTGCACCGTTTTCATCATTCATGCGGACCGATGAGAAGGGCGCATAGACTTCCAAGGCCTCCGTTAACATAGCGTAGTCATATTCGCTTGGAAGCTCACGAGAACCTAGGGGAAGAGCACTAGAGAATGATTGCTCACGCAAGCAATCCCAGTGTTCAATTTCTTCGAACAAATGAGCATCAAAGACAGATTCAAGGCGCTGTCCTGCCTGGTCAAGTTTTTCTTGAGAGTCAGCCATGATGCTTACGGTCGTAGTCACTGAAAAAAGATGCTGTTTGTCATTAGATACTTTGTACTTAAAGTCCTCAGCCTCAGCTACGCTTGTTTTAATATCAGGCGGGAGGTTATCGTCATCAACAAAGAAACCGCGCTCAGGCTGGGATCTACTTTTCTTGTATTTATCTTTTTCGGTAGAAGTATCTGAGACATGCGCTGCGGCAAAACGGTTTGCGCGAGCCGTATCCCAGGGATGGACATGCTGAGAGATGATCGTCTCATAAGGCAAGGTTGTAATGTCTGTAATAAAGTTATCGCGTACTGTCGGAGCGTAACGGATAACCAAATATGTACGTATATACTTTCCAGAGATTACGAGATCTGAAGATCCATAAGGACGCTGAATCTTCGATGGGGAACAAAGGTCACGTACACTAAGAAGAGGGGTTCCTTTAAGTTCTTTGTAAGGATCAACCAATCGAGCCGGTTGATTGGGGCGAGTCATTGAGCGAATCAGACGAATTCTTTCAATTCCTGTAGCCGGCTCAGAATCAGAATCAAGCAAAGAAAATGAGTTTTTTGCTGTTGCATGAATGGAAGCAAGCTTCTGCTTAGCTTCAGAGTGTGAGTTAGCAAGAACGGTAAAAACAAGGCCTCTTGTAGATTGCATAGGACGCTCATCAGAAGATACGCGAGAAGAAACGTAGCGTTGGAGCTCTTTCGCAAGCTCCTGTTTTTCTGTCTGCGCATCTTCTGTAATGAAACTCTTTGAAAGCTGTTCGTCCGTGATTGGATATGTGTGAATCCAAATCTGCATAGCAGAAGTGGAGCTTAAACTGTCGAGAAATTCGCCCCAAATTGCTGCTGTCTCTTCCCGCTCTGCCTCCTGTATTGTCGTCCAACCAACATCATCAAACTTATAGAAGGAAGAGTAACGATTATTAGAATCCACATCATCGAGTTTCATGATTCCATCAGGATACAGCGCAGAAAAGGGTACGGATCGCCTGGTTGCATACGGGGAGAAGAGCGTATCTTTAGGCATCTTTTTATTCGCACGCTTACCCTTGCGGTCACGCTTGCGGGTAGCTTTTGCCACTTCTTGTGCAGCCTGGTTTAACTCTTCTGAAGTTGGAATCTCACGGACTTCTTGCTCAAGCTTTGTGCGTAGTGTGTCTCGTTCAGCCTGTTTAGTTTCAAGCTGAACTTTAAGATCAGCAGCATGGGTAAAGTCTTCTGCAACTTTAGCTTTCTCAAGCTCTTTCTGGAGAGCCTGAAGTTCGTTTTCAAGAGCGGAAAGCTCGGGAGAGGTGACTTCAGGTTTTTTGGTTTTCTTTTTTCCAAACATAATGTGTCCTTATCCTTGGTCTGTGTTTTCAAACTGTGAAGCTAAAAGTGCGTCATATCCAACTGCCTCTATACGTTCCTTTTTAGCTAGTTTCTTCTCTTGGCGAGAAAGCTTTTTTGCCTTTTTGACAGGTTCAATAACAATCGGGTTTTGCCACGTCATCTCACGCGGAGACCTATACTCTCTACTCATAATAGGAAGGAGCTTTTCAGGAAACATTCCGTGAAGTTTGAAAGCTCCCATAAAGCCAAAAGGTAGAGAGATTAAAAACGCTAAAAATGAGGCAAGCTCAGGCTCGATAACACCTCTGATAGCCAGTACAACAATAGGGATGATACATGCTCCACCAAAGAGAATTGCGACAAATGAGCGTGTAGTGAAGTAACCTCCAACTGTTTTAGATGAGAACTTTGAAGGATCACTGATGAGATCGCGTTCCATAAGTCACTCCTTCCTACACAAGCCCGAAGAGGGCCTTAGAAACACCCTCAGACTTATCGATGATGGTTGATGCAAGCGAAATTGAGATCACGATAGGAGCCGCTGCTGCCGCTACTGCAGTAACAGGATCGCCTTGTCCTTCTACCGTCTGAGAAATGATCGTAGAGGCAATGTTTGTGATCGCTGGCGTCATAGCTAGTGTGACAACAATGATTACCGAAAGAATTGCTACCGACCCAAAACGTTGAATGTATTTGATACCCATATGACGCGTTGATCGCATGGCAAAGAAGGAAAGTGGTACCGGACTAAACGCAGCATAAAGGTAAAGTTCTACCATACGTGAAAACGCAATCACAAACACATGAATGACGTACTTCAATGCCGTTATGAGCATCCAGAAAATCATGATAATCCATAAAAATGAAGCTCCGAAGTTTGCATAGGTAAGCTCCGCTACTCTTTTTGTCATCATCGAAACGATCGTGTTGCCAAGACCAATCCCTGTTGCTTGATGACCCAAATGAGCGAGCTCTGTTGTCGCAAAGCCGGTCAACATATTGGCAAGCTCATAAGCACCACGGAACAGCACATAAGCATTTGTCACGAGCGTATAAGCAATAGCTACAGTAAGAAGATAAGTCATAAGATTTTGCAAAGGATCTTCATGGCGTCGTGTAGAGGCAATGCGTGCAACTCCGGCGACGATTGATATCCCTAGAATAAGCGCGGCATAAGGTCCGGCAATAGCAGAAGAGACAATACGCCCCATATCATAGAACTTTGCATACGATCCGTATTGGAAGTCAGCTACGAAAAGAGCTTTAGGATTAATTAGAGAAAGAAGCCAGCCGATGATTTTAGTAACCCAAAGGATGAGTGGTGCGATAAAGGTTGTATAGATAAAGCGAATAAGGCACTTGACAACCGATCCCCAGAAATCCGTGATATTGAAGTCAGGCTTTTTGGCGTTGCCATCAGCGAAGCCTTCACCAACAACATTACCTTCTCCATCAGTTTCACCGGTAGCATACCCACGGATCCAATCATTGTCACCGACCTTGGCACTTTTGTTGAGACCATCGTTAATGTCTCGCTCAGTAATACCAGAGTCAGTGCCCTGGTTAGAGTTGTTATGTGGATCATCGTTATATGAACCACCGAGCTTGGAGATGTCTTGAGGCACTTCCGCTGCATCAGGATCAAAAATATGTGTAGGAATAGAGGGACCTTGATTGGCTCCCTTTGGCCATGAAGAAGGTCGGTCACGGTAGTAGGCATCTCTGTTGGTAGATTCCATTGCATCTACGCCGGATGTTGTTGCCCAAATACCTCCACTTTGGCCGCGTGGTACCTCATTGCCGAAATCAATTTTTGTACCACTCTTACTAATAGAATCGACTGGATTTCCATCAGCATCTACTAATTGCCACCAACAAGTTTGTGTGCCATCTGAGTGAACATCTCGTGCTTTAAGGAGCCAATGAACTTTACCTGAATAAGAATCAGCGTCAATATCATTGGCTGCTTCAGCTGGTTGTATCATGGCAAGCGTTGTTGCGATGATAAGCAATAATGTACAAAGGATAGAGGTTGCCTTGGCGAATTTACCCGGCTTTGTAGCCCGATCCAAACGCTCAAGGCCACCTTTATCCCTCCATTCTGCGAGTTTTGTTGCCAATGAGGTCTGTGTCATAACAAAGCGTCCTTAGAACTGTGGGATCTGATTTACAAGATCGGTTACAAAACTAGAGGCTGCAAGACCAATAAGAGTCAATCCTAAGACAATTCCCCAGAATGCCTTGTCATCAACAGGGTGTGATTGACGCCGGTCATTAAGTGCCTGGATACCAGAGAAAGCGGTTAAGATTACCCCACCAAACCCCATCATTGCCATAACAAAGGTAAAAATACGTTTAACAATTTCCATACATAACTCCTTACTCGCTCCTTGCGACTGTGTACTCTGCACTCATAGGCATGAGCGGCATTTCTTGTTTGTATTCATCCTCAAGCTGAGCTTGAGGGTTGTCGCTGGTTGATTTGTTGTAGAGATGGTGCCAGGCTTCTACCGGAGAGGTATAGCCGCCTTGCTGTATTTGACTGTCGAACTCTGCTAAGGCTTCTTGGAGCTTTGGCCACCGGCGGTGTTTCTTATAATCGTTTTTAATACCGCGATACCAGCTTGTCCCGCGGTAATGTGTAAGACAGTCAGTAAACGGAAAGTTCTCATTGGTAAGCTCAGAGGCGGAAATCACAGGAACACGATAGGCGTGTTCAGAAACGTTTGAGGAGTGACCTGAGGCACCATGTCCGACGGAAACCTCAGTATTCCAGACAGTCTTATCTCCAATCTCCTTAGAGATCTTCTCTGCGGTCTCAGGACCAATACCACCATACATGAGCGTAATGGCACAGTTTTCATATAGTGTCTTTGCGTCCTTGTCCCCATAGAGCTTTTCAAACTGACCGAAGTTTTGAGAGATAAGACACAAGTTGATCCAACGACTGCGGAGTGTTGAAGCAAGCTCAGGAAGATTAGGGATTTTGCCAACGTTGGCAAGCTCGTCCAAATAGCACATGATGGGCTTTGCAAGGTGGCGCTCGGGAGAGTTGTCAGCTTTTGTCATGTTCGTATGGAACAGCTGATGCAACACCATAGCGGACAAGAAAGAAAAGGTCTGGTTTCCTGCATCCGGCACAATCAAGAAAATTGCTCTTTTTCTCCCCGAATCTCCCATCCTGTCTAGTTCAAGCTCATCTTTTGAAAGCACACGAGCAACGTCGGCATTAGCGAGGTCTTGTAGACGTGCATAGCACGAAGACACGATTGAGGCACGGGTCTCAGGAGAGTCACTTGAAGAGATAAATCCCTCATAGTTGGTAATGATGGCCCACTCAGGACGCTTACGCGCAGCCTCGGAATTTCCGTCGCAGACCTTCTCAGTAAGCCATTCGCGAAAACCCATAAAGCCATCTTCTACAAGGGTTCCAAAAAACACGAGGTCAAGAGCAGCAATACCGTTGTCTTGTTTTTTAACAAGCGATAAATAATCAAGTATCTCCGGAAGCGTACAGTCTTCCTCATGTCCGTTTTTTGCAAAGAAGAAGTAGAAATATCCCAAAAGACAGGTATAAACGATTTTTTCCATGTTCCTGAAGAACGGCTCAGAAGAGCGGGCATCAGGACTTGTTGTGTTTTCGATGAACATCTCAGCAAGCTGTGAAATGTCTGTCATACCACTTACATAATGCATCGGGTTGTAGCACATCGAATATGGCATTGTTATACCACCACGAAGATCAAGATAGGAAATCTTGTAGCCCGCACGCAAAAGAAACGGTGCAAGTACGTGAAAGTTTTCAGCTTTGGGATCCAAGACTACAAAATCGCCATTGAGCTGCATAACGTTAGGCCAAATGATCGAACGCGTTTTGCCGGAACCAGAACCGGCAACGCTATAGGCATGTCGATTAGGAATACGAAGCTCGAAATGAGGATTATCGGTAATGCCAAGCTCTACACCATCCGCTACCAAAAAGTTATCATCCTCGATGCATTCACACCATTCAGGCTTTGGCCACGGAAATCTTTTGCCTTCATACGTAGAAAAATCCTTAAAAGCGTAAAAACAAAGAAAACAACTGCGAAGTACAGGTCCTTCGGCTCTAGGGAAAAGCCAATAGGTGGGTGAGTAGTGATAATCTCCGTAAGAATATCTGCATCACGTGCGCCTGTAGGAGCCGTCAAGTACTGAATAAAGATATTTCCGACATATCCACCAGAAACAGAGAGCAGAACGGTTGATAGACCTTTGAGAGCGAGTTTTCGCGCAGACTGAGTCATAAGATCTACCCCCTGCGCGGACGAGGAGTCCGGATATGCGTTTGTTTTGGCGATCTCTGAGGTGTACGAAGACACTTTTTAGCTGCTGCAGCCTTGACTTGTGCCTTTACCTCAGAAGAGGTTGGAGTAAAGCTTCGAGAGGCTTTCTGCGAAGCGCTTTGTGCCTTATGTGGAGAAAGTCCAGCAAGCGCTTTTGCTTCAGCAGTGGGGCTAAATGCACCTTCAGAGGCCACTTTGGCAAGCACAAGCGCGCCTGCTAAATCCTCATTCAATCCTGGCTTTGCTGGAGCTTCTGTCCGGTACAGCTCGTGTCCTTGAGCATTAAAGACCGTAGCTTCATAAGCTCCGGAATCACGCGCTTGAGCCAGGGCATAGCATCCCTCATTTAGCTCAAGGCGGGTCTTAAAGGTACCCGGTTCAGAAACAACAGGTTCCCAAAGCGTGCCGTCTGCCTGCTGAAAGGCTTGAGCTTTCATACCTTCCTGGTAGTGTGGGAAACTTTGAATCGCTTCTCGCTGCTCAGCGGGGGAGAGGTACTTGTTTGCGATTTCCTGCATAGCGGTTGCAATAGCACCCTCATGAGGAGAAGCAAACACAACTTGTTGCTGACCTGTTTCATTTTTAACTATTGCGCAGGTCACGTTGTATTTTTGCAATAGTTTTCCAAATTCACGAAGGCGTTTATGTGCTTCCATGCCGTTTGGGATGTCAAAGTAGGTAAGGCTCTGGTTACCTGCCTGTTTGTACAGCTTGTCAAGGGAAATAATTCCCTTTGACCCCCATCCGTCAATGTGAGAAAGTCCGGCATCAGTAACTTTGAGTGTACCCGCTGCAAGCGTTCTTGTTCCATGGATACCAAGTTTAGCAAGTGCTCGAAGCGTTAGCATGCAGACCTGCTCAACGCGTGGAACTGTCATTTGGACCAGCTGTATAATGAGCTGCTCAGCTTGTCTTTCTTCGTTCATGGAATCACCTTACCTTGGGTTTCTGTGTTTGAGTCCTTGAGCAACTGGAAGAGGACTTCTTTTGCTCATCCTAGCAAAATTTCTCATTTTTGTCCTGTCGATTTCCAAAAATCCGTATTTTTTGTCTCGCCCTTCCTTTCCTCAGCTAAAGCTGCAGAGATGATTTCCTTTTGGCTGGCCTTCTCGGAGAGTTCAACAAGATGCGGATCTTTCAACGCACCTCCTGCGACATAAAAGCACCGATTTCCTTTTTGGCATTGAACCATAGCAACCCTAACTTGATAGCCTTGAACAGGCTTTTTCTTATGTGGACGCATGCCGAGTTGGTACATCTCAGTACGGGCTTTCCCGTCGTTTTGGAGCCAGTACCAAAGCGCCCCAAACTCAGATTTTTTCTCATGTGAGCAGGCGAAATAGCGATCACGCTTTGCCTCAAAAGCACGCCATATCTGCTCACCTGAAAAACCTGAGTCCATAAGCTGCGTCCAACCTTTAACGATTTTTTCAAATTGGTCGGGGAGAGGTGAATAATGCCATGCCTCAACGAGTTTTCGTAGCGTGTCGGCGTCCTTAACTTTCAAGGAAGTTAACCTATCAACAGGAAAAGGAATAGTTTTTATTCTTTTACTGTTGCTGTTAATAATACTTTCTTTATATGCAATTTGATCACTTTTTACACCACTATCTACCTGCTCTTTTTCTGAGTTTTTGCTGGTAGATGAAGTGGGAGAGTTTTCAACAATCGCCTGTTCAGGGGCTAGGTTCATCGTGACCCTAGCTAGGTTCACCGTGGACCTAGCTAGGTCCAAATTGGCCCTAGTAGAGGGGGCTAGGTTCATCGTGACCCTAGTCGATTCATCTGGGAATTGTTGAAAACCAACTTTTGTTGACTTTTGGATATTTTCATAAAAGTTTGAACTATTTAAGCGACTAATAGCATCATTGATTTTTGTCTGATTGACTCTATAGAGACGCCTGCCGGTACGTTCGTTTCCGACGATTGCCTCACAGACAATCAACTCTTGAGCAAGTAAATTTTTAATAGCACGTTTGATGGAACTATGAGAAAAACCGATACGCTCTGCAAGCGCATAGGTAGAAGCACTCATAAAACCTGTATCAACGCGAGATACCGCATAGATAACAGCGTAAACATGAAGAGATGCTTGAAGGGGTGAGAGATTGAGACCTTTGGGGTTTGTCATCCAGTCATAGTAGGTAACCGAGAATGAGTCAGAAAAATTCTCGTGATTTTGACTAGACAATAGTTCTTGCTTAGTGCTATATTGTTCTTGCATATTTGGTCCTCCTTATAGGGACTCTTGAAAGCGCCGGCTGCAACCAAGGCGCTTTTTTCTTGCAAAAATTTCTAACTTTTCGTACAGTAAGAGAGGCCCTCACCGTCTCTTGCGCAGACTGAACGGTGAGGGTTTCTCTTATTTAGCGAGTACAGGTCTGTGTACAGCTCCTCACTGCTTGGCCTTAGAGAATGCAGTCTGCGCATCCATCAGCTCTAAGACCCACGTAAAAAACTCACGTCCTTTCAGCTTCGTGAGCAGATACGTCATCTACATAGGCTTTAAGAGATCCAATAAACGGAAGATTAGATGCTGCATGCGTTAAATGCAGTGCACGGATATACTCATTGAGCGTAAAATCAGTTTTGCCAGAAAATCGACTAGTTAGCTGAGTCTTAGAACATCCAAGTTCATCAGCGAGCTTCTGGTACGTCCAATCTCGCTGATCCTTAAAAGTACGCAACGCTTGAATAAGAGCATCTTGAGCCATAAAACAGAGCCTCCTCACAACTTCTTCACAATTCATCCCATTGTGTAAAAATTAGTGCGAAAGTCTGATAATCAATATTATGTAAACTAATGAATTAGAGAAAAAGGAGAAGGATTTTTGACCCCTCTCCTTTACGGTAACGCGTGTGACAGTGATGA
>QWBZ01001735.1_pt1 | contig 12280 bp, 8 predicted proteins | sample 1972441 | NCBI WGS metagenome assembly QWBZ01 (sample SAMN09866721, study PRJNA288562) | Human oral metagenome isolate term6_saliva, whole genome shotgun sequencing... | isolation source: mouth | host: Homo sapiens | place: USA: California
GTCGTCGTTGAGGGCGACGGGCGGCGATGGTTTGTTCGTCGGTATAACTATACGTATTTTTCGAATATTCCCCGTGACGGGGAGCTTTTGTGCCAGCATACGAACCAGCCGGCATGAATTAGCCGGGCGCAGGCGGGGGCTCCTTGAGGTGCTACTCCCCCGCCCGCGCTCAACCCAGGCGGATGCTAGTCCAGCCACGGCTAATCTAATCTCGGTTCGGGCGCGCGGCAGGCGTCCAGCTTCTGCAGCACGCGCCGCTCCCCCGGATCCTTCGCGGTGCCGCGTGGTTCGGGCACCATGTGCGTCGCGGTGTCCTGGCCGAGCACGCGCACAGCCGGGAACATACCCAGGTCGTCCAGCTGCAGGCGCGGCGCCTGCGCGAGGGTGTCCACGAGCAGGCGATACACGGCGCTCTTACCGCGGCCCATGATGATGGAGGCGCGGTACCAGACCATCTCGTCGATGAGGTCTTCACCGGCGAAGAGGCCAACCATGCCGGGGCCGCCCTCAATCATGAGGTGCCGCACACCGCGGTCGTAAAGCTCATCGAGCAGTTCACGCGGGTCGTGGGTGAAGACCTGCAGGAAGTTCTGCGGGTCCGCCTCAACACCTTCGGGCGGGTTGAGGCCGCGAATCCGGTAGTTGTCCGTAATCTCGGTCTTGCCCATGACCACGCGCAGCGGCTGCTTCTCGAAGCGTTCCCCGTTGGCGTCGCGCGCATCCAGGGTCGGGTCGTCCATGAGAGTGGTTCGGGTGCCGATCATGACGGCGTCGGCGCGGTGGCGAATCAGGTGCCCGTCAATGCGCGCGGCGGAGCCGGTAATCCACTTGCTCGTGCCGTCAGCTGCCGCAATGAACCCGTCGAGCGTGGAGGCACTCTTGGCGGTCACGAAGGGTCGACGCTCGGCGGCGGCAATGAACCAGCGCTCGTTCAGCAGGTAGGATGCGTTCGCGAACTCCTCCATGGCGTGCACGGTGACGCCCCGCGAGCGCAGGTAGGCGGCGCCTCCTGCAGCGTTTTCGGTGTCGTCGCTGTAGGCGTAGTAGAGCTCGCCGATGCCCGCCTCGGCGACGGCGTGGGAGCAGGGGCCGGTGCGTCCGGTGTGGTTGCAGGGCTCCAGGCTCACGTACATGCGGGCGCCGGTGAGGTCGGTTCCGGCGGCGCGGGCGGCGGCGAGCGCGTCGGCCTCGGCGTGCGGGGTACCGGCGCCTCGGTGGTAGCCCACGTGCAGCAGGTATCCCTCACTGTCGGTGATGACGGCTCCGACAAGCGGGTTCGCCCCGCGAATACCCTGACGTGCGGCTTCGAGAGCCAGGCTCATCGCCTCGTCGTGGCTGAGGGTCTGCTCGGGACCCGGCAGGTTCAGGGTGCGGGCGGCGGGTACGCCGGTGAGGTGCCCGTACTCGGCGGCAGAGTAATCCAGGTCGTTGTGCGGCAGCGGCGCGGCCGGGGCCTCCACGGTCGGCAGGTAGCTCGTGTCTTCGGGAACGTAACGCTCGTGCACGGCGGCGATGGGCTCAGGCAGGGTACCCGCCGGGCCCTGGGCCTCGTGCTGAGAATCGGTGGTGGTCATCTCGCTTACGCCTCTTTCTACGATGCTACGTTCTGCGAAGCTACATTCTGCGCGGTGTTGCTCTTGGTGGCGACCTCGCACTCCGCCACGGAGTCCGCGGAAGCCAGGTCCGCAACGTCCACGGTCACGTCCGGGAACTGGGTCTGCACGCGAGCCTTCTGCACCTCCAGGTTGCGGGTGCGCCACCAGACGAAGAAGCCGACCAGGGTGAAGCATCCGTAGAACACGTACATGAGGGAGGTCGCGTAGTAGCCTGCGCTCCACAGCAGCGGCACGCCAACCAGGTCGACGGCCACCCAGATGAGCCAGAATTCAACCCAACCGCGCGCCATGCCGTAGGTGGCGAGCAGCGAGCCGGTGAAGATCCAGGCGTCGGACCAGACCGGTTCGTAGGAGCCGAGGGCGCGGAAGACGGGGGTGAGCAGCAGGGTGCCGGCGACCATCGCGACGACGAGGCCGGCGCGTTCGGTGTTCGTTGCCCACTGCGGGATGACGGCGGCACCCGCGCTCGCGTTACCGCCGGAGGCTCGGGTTGCGCGCCAACGGTACCAACCCCAGATGGACACGGCGATAAACATGACCTGGCGGCCCGCCTGGCCGAGCATGGTCACGGGGTGGGGGCTACCGACGAGGGTACCCAAAAAGACGGTGAGGAGCAGCAGATTGCCGAGGATTCCAACGGGCCATGCCCATACTTTGCGTCGCATGCCACCCAGCGCCGATGCCAGGCCGAATGCGTTGCCGAGGACTTCGCGCACGAGGAGGGATTGATCCCCCACGTGGATCTGTGCGTCGAAGAGCCACCGCAGAATGTCCATGATTCTTTCCTCTCGTGTGTGGACGTATTCCGGATGCGCTGTGTGCGCATCTGCGGCGGCTCCGGGGAGAGGAACAGAACCCATCGATTCCGGGCGCATCACGGGGTGGATGCACCGGCTCCGGTGTGTGGGCAGGATCCGCGGGCCCTTCGGGATACCACGACGAAACGTCGAACACGACCCCCACCGCGTTGTACCGCCGGTGGGGTCGCAGACACCTCCGTGAGGGGCGGGACCTGCCGTTTTCTGCTCGTGCTACCTTCCATCCAGACTGTACTGTCGGCACCGGATTTTCACCGGTTCGGCCGTCTGCCTGCTCGGGTGCTCGGTGGTTCGCCGCCGTAAATAGTCGGGCGGTGGACGCGAGTCTGCTCGATGCGGGCGAAACGGTTCGCGGGCTGTGACCGCCGGTTCGGAATTTCACCGACCCCGGAGCACGATGACGCTTCTGATTATGCCACAGCGCGGGCGGGGCGCATATTTTCTCGCCGCCGGAATAAATTACGTGACAAAATGACGTTTTTTGACGCTCCGTGACGATTGACCGCGCGCGATCCGAGGCTCTTTTAGACATCAGCGTCATGGAATTTATCACGATTTAATAACGATGAAGAGCGTCAAACGGACCAAAGTTCCGGGAGTCTAGTTATGCAACCCCCAGAGGGTGTTGAACGACTATCAATAACGCGATGACTAGGAATTATAACAATAAGGTTAAATTATTGGTTGAAGGTTTACTTTAGGCGCGCTTTAAGGTTATTCTATCTACAGGAGCTCCCATCACCGATCATCCGGTTCCATGAGGGCATCGATTATTTTCGGACTCCTCCGAGCGTTTCCTGCAAGATGTTGACTCCTGCCATTGTGGTCTTCACTCCGCACGGGAATGCTTCACCATCGGAAGGAGCGACCACTCCGATTCCTGCCTGATGGAACCGGTATGGGAGCTTCTATAAATCTTCCGGACGGGCACCTCGCCCCGAAGGTCGCATACTCCCGTCTTCTCTGTCTACGCCTACCGTGGTGCGAGGCAGGGAACGCGGGAACCTTGCGGGATGGTTTATCCCGCGCGCTCTGCATTGTCTTGTGGAGTGTGGTGTGTTTGGGTGGCGTATCTGCAGTGCCGGAGCGGATACGCCACCCGTTTTTAACCTGTGAAACGTTTAGTAACCACGCACCCAGGTAAACCGACAGCGCAACCTAACGACAGAACAACCCCTTATTCAACCCAAATTAGGTGTGCTACCTCTGAAACCCAACCACAGACAACCCCTATATCAACCTCACCGAGGGGTAGGCGACCTAGAGGGCGTACCGGACACGCGACGGGGTTCCCTCCTCAAAGCGGCTGGGTTCTTTGAAGGTTAAGGCGCCGCAGAGGGGGCACTCCCCCGCGAGCGGCGTCCGGTATGCACTCTCAAACAACCAACCCACGGAAGCCTAACTCCCCCGCGCGCCGGTATGCCATCTCTCCCCGCATTTAGCGCACGGAGCACCCGCTTTCTCGGGGATAAATTTCTTGGGATAGATTTCTAGGGGATAAACCAAATGTTCCTAATGGTATCCGGACCTCCCCAGAACATGTGGACCCACGCAGCGGAGGCCAGCACCCCGAGAAGGACCAGCCCCGGGCGGTAGACGCGACTCTTGGGCAGATAGGAGGCCACCAGCAGGGAGAGGGTAAACATCGGCAGGATGATACGCGGCGTGGAGGGAATGGGAAGCCAGAAGATGAAGAGGTATCCGGCGTAGCAGGCCGTCCACAGCCACAGTGCGGGGTGTAGCAGGGAACGATTGCCCTTGAGCGAAATCCACCAGTAGAAGCCCAGGATGAGCGCCACGAAGAATAGCGCCACGATTTCCCAGGGAAGGGATCCGCCAAGGTATTCGTCCCATTGCTTGACCCACTGGATAAAGATGAGGTGTCCCTCTTCAGGCTTGCGACCGCTCCAGCCCAGCTCCGTCGCGAGGTACGCATCGGGGCGTCCGGTGCGGAGGGCGGCGTGCAGAGGGTGCACGAAGGCGAAGGAGCACACCACCAGGGCGCTCAGAAGCTGGCCGAGGCGGCCGCGGAACGCAGCCCACGCATCCGAGAGCGATAGCCGCAGGATGCCGCCGGTGCGGTCGCGGTAGTCGGCAACCGTGCACCAGAGCCACCACAGACCCACGAAGGCACCCAGCGGCACACCCACCGGCCGGGACAGGGCCGCGCAAAGGGCCACGGGGAGCAGCAGAAGGTAGCGGTTACGCACCACGCACCACGCGCACAGGGCCAGGAACAGGGTCGAGAGGGCTTCAGCGTAACCGGTGACAAAGATTGGGCTTGCGGGGCTCAGGGCGTACACGGCCAGGGCCCACAGCGCCAGGCGGTTGCGGGATTCATCCCCCGCCTGCGGGCGGGTGTCGAAGACGCCTCGGGCACTCCAGTTCAGGGAACCCACGAAAAGGCGGTAGAGCACGAGGGACAACGCGCAACCGGCAGCGAGGGTCACCAGGACCGACGCCAGGCGGTAGTCAATACCGAAAACATTGGATACCCCACCGCTGAGCACCGACTGCAGGGGCATGAACGCCCAGGTGTTGTGGTTTACCGTTCCGTCGGGAAGGAAGGGCAACTCCTGGGGGTAGCCGTGTTTATAGATACGCTCGTAGAAGAGGGCGTCCCAAATGTTCAGGTAAGACAGGTAGTCGAGGTTCCGGTTGACCTTGCTCATGGGATGTTGCAGGTCTCGGGAGAGGGAGAGCGCAAAGATGCCGAAGTGAACCGCGCAGGAAAGAATCCAGATCAGCAGCGCCGGGACCCAGGTGCGGTAGGCGGGCAGCCGACGAATAGGGCGAGCATCCGAGGAATCAGCCGTTGCAGGGAGGGTAGACCGAGCCGTCCCCGCACTCTTCGTCGAGACGCGGAGCTCGTCGGGGGTCAACGCTTGATCGCTGATGTTTGAGGTAGTGGAGGAGGGCGCGGCCCGGTTCAGATGTTTAGCCATACTGCTCTCGAGTGTATAGTCCGATGGGGTTTTGGGTACCCTGGTGCTGAAACTGCTATATGTGATGTGTTTTGGTGAATAACTTACCTATAGGATACCGGTAGGTTATGCCGTTGAGACGTTGAACGCGGTATCCGCGGGAAATATGACGCAGACTGATTCGTGCGATTTCGACACGCGACGCTGAAGCTCTAAAAGGCTGCCCGGGCAGATAAGAGACACCCCAGCAGCCCCTCCCAAAACGCAACGCTCCCCCGCTACACACGGTAGCTGAGGGAGCGTTACGTCTATCTGGAGCTAAAAGCCCCAGGATGCTTAGTTTTCGACCGAGCGGAATGCCACGACAGCGTTGTGACCGCCGAAACCGAAGGAGTTCGAGATGGCGACGACCTCACCGGCGGGCAGTTCGCGTGCCTCGGTGACAACGTTCAGGTCAATCTGCGGGTCCCTGTTGTCAAGGTTGATGGTGCAGGGTGCGGTGCGGTGGTGCAGCGCGAGAACGGTCAGCACGGCCTCGAGAGCGCCAGCGCCACCGAGCAGGTGGCCGGTCATCGACTTGGTTGCGGAGACAGCAATGTCCTTGGTGTGCTCGCCGAAGGTTTCGTGGATCGCGGTTGCTTCGGGGAGGTCACCGGCGGGGGTGCTGGTCGCGTGGGCGTTAATATGCACCACGGTCTTGGGGTCGATGTTGCCGTCTTCGAGGGCTTCGCGCAGCGCGCGAGTTGCGCCGAGCGCTGCGGGGTCGGGCGCGGTGATGTGGTAGGAGTCTGCGGAGACGCCGGTACCGGCGAGCTCTGCGTAGACGCGTGCGCCGCGAGCCTTGGCGTGCTCTTCGGACTCGAGGATGAGGGCCGCTGCACCTTCACCCATGACGAAGCCGTCGCGGTCGACGTCGTAGGGACGCGATGCCTTCTCGGGCTCATCGTTACGGGAGGAGAGCGCCTGCATCTTGGCGAATGCCGCCATGGGCAGCGGGTGGATGGCAGCTTCGGAGCCGCCAACGATAACCACGTCGGCCTTGCCGCTACGAATCATCTCGGCGCCAATCTGCATGGCCTCGGTGGAGGATGCGCAAGCCGAGACAACGGTCTGGGCTGCCGCGCGTGCCTTGAGGTTCATAGAAACCGCGGCTGCGTTGCCGTTGGGCATGAGCATCGGCACGGTCATGGGCAGGACGCGGCGGGGACCCTTTTCGCGGAGGGGATCGACTTCCTCGGCAGATTCAGCGTCGGGGCCGGAGAAACCTGCGTCTTCCCACGCCTCGCGAGCTGCGATGAGGGCGAGCTGTCCCGAAGGATCGAGGCGCTTGGCTTCGACCTTGGTGAGGCGGCCGGATTCGAGGGGTTCAACGGCAAGCTGACCGGCGATGTAGACCGGTAGGTCGTATTCCTGAACCCAGGGCTGATCAATCGTGGAGACACCGGAAACGCCCTTGGTGGCGTTTGCCCAGGTGGTGGGGACGTCGCCGCCGATGGGGGTGGTTGCGCCGAGGCCGGTCACCAGCACTTTTCGAGACATTGTGGCACTTTCTCTTGGGTGGTTTTGTGGGTGGTCTATCCGGTGGTGTGTGGATAAAAACCTGTGGTCCCCGGGAAGCTTCGGTGCGCGGGCACGTTCGCGGGGCCGGGAGTATGCAGTGGGGGGGGGTATGGTGATGCGGCGCGGACCGGTGAGAGCCCGCGCCGCGTCGGTCGCGTTACAGCTTAGGCTGCGTTTGCGATGAAGTCGACTGCGTCGCCAACGGTCTTGAGGTTCTTGACCTCTTCGTCGGGGATGGTAACTTCGAACTTCTCTTCGGCGTTCACGACGATGGTCATCATCGAGATGGAGTCGATGTCCAGGTCCTCGGTGAAGGACTTGTCCAGCTGAACGTCCTCAACCTCAACGCCGGTCTCTGACCTGCGAGGATCTCTTCCTTGTTAGCCATTCAGGGGCTCCTTTTGTTATTTCGATGGTCGTCGCACCCACCGGACGGGGGTACGCGTGCATTACCGAGTTTATCGTGTATGCGCTGTGAACGCATGTGACAACTCGGAGTGTGTGGGGATCCGTGTGGATCCGGCTCGGGGTCGTTACGGAAGAACGACGACCTGAGCTGCGAAGGCAAGACCCGCGCCAAAGCCAATCTGCAGGGCGAACTTACCGGAAAGCTCCGGGTTTTCCTTGAGCAGTCGGTGAGCTGCCAGCGGCACGGATGCGGCGGAGGTGTTGCCTGCATCGACGATGTCGCGCGCAACGGCGACGGTGTCGGGAAGCTTGAGGGTCTTGACCATCTGGTCGATGATGCGGGCGTTAGCCTGGTGCGGGATGAGGGCACCGAGCTCGTCGGGGGTGATGCCGGCTTCTTCAAGGGCCTTCTTGGCGACCTTGGCCATCTCCCAGACGGCCCAACGGAAGACGGAGGGGCCGTCCTGTCGCAGGGTGGGCCAAATCTTCTCGCCTTCCTGCACGGGGTTGGCAACGAAGTCGCGGTTGCGAATGTCGAGAAGGGAGTGGGTCATACCGACGGTACCCCAGCGGGAGCCGTCCGAACCCCAGACGGTGGGGGCGATGCCGGGCTCGTCGGAGACGCCGACAACTGCGGCGCCCGCGCCGTCACCGAGCAGGAAGGAGATGGAGCGCTCGGTGTTATCGATGAAGTTCGACAGTTTTTCAACGCCGATCACGAGGACGTTCTTGGCGGTACCGGCGCGTACGAGTGCATCCGCCTGGGCGATGCCGTAGCAGAAGCCTGCGCAGGCTGCGGAGATGTCGTATGCGGGGCACTTGGAGCCGATTGCATCGGCGACGATGGTGGCCAGGGAGGGAGTTGCGTAGGGGTGCGAAATGGTCGAGATGATGACCGCTTCGATATCTTCGCCGGATACGCCGGAGGACTGCAGGGCGTCCTTTGCGGCGCCGATGGCGAGGTCGGTGACGGACTGGTTCTCGCTGGCGCGGTGACGAGTAATGATGCCGGTGCGCTGGCGAATCCACTCATCGGAGGAGTCGATGGCCTCGACGATGTCATCGTTGGGCACGATGACCTCGCCGCGGGCTGCGCCGTAACCGAGGATGCGGGAGTAGCGGTTGATCTCGTACTGCTTGAGGGTAGTCACGTATTCAATCCTTTATACTGTTGCGGCTCGCAGGCTGCGGGCTGCTGTCTATGGGGTGAAGCTGAGTCGGTGCCCGTACTTAGGCCTTGAGCGCGTCGAGGTCCTCGGGAGTGTTGATGGCGGTGCCGGGGACGCCGCGCATGGCGCGCTTGGCCAGGCCGACAAGGGTACCGGCGGGGGCCACCTCGATAATGCCCTCAACGTTACGGTCGAGCAGGGTTGCCATGCACAGGTCCCAGCGCACGGGGCTGGTAACCTGCGAAACCAGGGTCTGCACGAACTCTTCACCCGAGGTGACGACGGAGCCGTCACGGTTGGTCAGCAGCGGCGAGTTCGGGTCGGAGACCTTGAGGGAGTCCGCAAATTCCTTGAGGGCGGGGACGGCAGGTGCCATGGCCTCGGTGTGGAACGCGCCGGCCACCTTCAGGGGAATCACGCGAGTGCGGGCCGGCGGGTTGGCGGCAAATTCCTCGATGGCGGGGATGGGGCCTGCGGCAACAATCTGGCCGCCACCGTTGGAGTTTGCGGCAACCAGGCCTGCGACGGCGATGGCCTCGCGAACGGTGTCTTCAACGCCGCCGAGGACTGCGGCCATGCCGGTCGGGGAGGCTGCGGCGGCCTCCGCCATACCGTTGGCGCGCACGCGCACGAAGCGCATGGCGTCTTCCTCGCTGAGCACGCCGGCCAGGGCGGCGGCGGTGATTTCACCGACGGAGTGTCCGGCGAAGACGAGCTCTTCACCCTCGAGATCCTTGAGCGCGAGGCGACCGGTCACGATACCCGCTGCCACGATGAGGGGCTGGGCAATGGCGGTGTCCTTGATGGTTTCCTCTTCGGCTTCGGTGCCGTAGTGGATCAGGTCGATACCTGCAGCCTCGGAGAGTCGTTCCAGGTGCTCGCGCACCCCTTCAATCTCAAGCCAGGGGCTCAGAAAGCCCTTCTTCTGGGATCCCTGACCGGGGCAAACGAGTGCGCGCATGCGGTGCGACCTTTCTGATTTTGGTACTCGTACGCGGCGCCACAACGGGTGCGGCACCCTCGGATAATCTGTTATCTATGCTACCGCGTTCCACTGCCGTACATAGAGTTTCAGCGTAAATTGAACGGTGTGTAGCTTAGAGCGAACGCGCCCCGCCCATATAGAGAGACGGCCCCGAGCGACTCAACGACGCATTGCCAGGGCCCTCTCCCCGTCGGTTAGGCCCGGGGGTGGGCACGAGCGTAGGTTTCGGCCAGGCGCCGCATCGACACGTGCGTATAAATCTGCGTTGTCGCAAGCGATGAGTGCCCCAGCAGCTCCTGCACCGAACGGATGTCGGCACCGCCATCGACCAGGTGGGTTGCCGCGGAATGACGCAGAACGTGCGCGCCGGAAGCCTGAGTGTTCTCCACGGTGCGCAGCAGGCGCGTCAGGTCCTCGCGAATCTGACGGGCATTGGCCCGCCCGCCGCGAGGCCCGATGAACAGCGCCGTCACCCCGCTCGAGCCCTCGGGAGTCCACTGCGGGCGCCCCTTGGAAACCCAGCGGTTGAGGGCTTTGAGAGCCGGGGTTCCCAGCGGAACCACTCGTTCCTTGTTGCCCTTGCCCAGCACGCGCACCGTCTTATTCACGCGGTCGATGCTCTGCAGGTCCAGGCCGGTGAGTTCGGAGATGCGCATCCCGGAGGCGTAGAGAACCTCAACGACGGCTTCCAGGCGTAGCAGACGAGGGTTCCGGGGGTCTTCGGCCCGTTGCCGCTGAACGTTTTCGATGAGCTGGCTCATCTGGTCTCGGCTGAGCACAGGCGGCAGGTGGCTCTCGCGCTTGGGGGTGCGCATACCGCGCGTGGGATTGGCCTGCACAAGCTCTTCCTCCTGCGCCCAGGAGAAGAAGGTTCGCAGGGTCGAGCCTCGACGGGCCACGGTCGAGCGGGCAGCACGGCGCAGGTGAAGCGAGCCGAACCATTCGCGAATGAGGGAGGCATCGATGCTGTCCACATGCCGCACGCCGCGACGAGCCACGTAGCCGAAGAACCCCTCCAGGTCGGATACGTAGGATCGGATGGTTTCCTCGGAACGGTGCTTTTCGTAACGCAGGAAGCGTTCGAACCGCTCGATAACCGGGCGGAAGACCTCACCCGAGACGCCCAGGGCCGATTCACCGTTTGCCGATTCGCCGGAGGCCCGGCCCTCCGGTTCCTCCATCGGTCGGGTGTAGGCAACGGGAAGCGTGGTCGAGGGAGCATCCCGGCTTGTGTCGGACTGCGCAGGATGCGCCGGCTGGTTCATAGCGTCTCCTCTCGACCTCTTGGGTAACTGCCGTAGTACCGGTGGACGGGTACCGATGCGCGCCTCCCAGGGGTGGCACGATGCGTCGGGGTGCAGCGGCGTCAAACCGGTTCTCCCCATTCTAAGCGTTGGCGTGCTCCACGGGCCTGCACGAGGACTAAACCCCAGTTGGCAGTGGGTAACGAAAGGTACACCCCCGCGTTGAGGTGGAGCCGGGGTGGACTCTCCCCCGACTGCCTTCTCACGCTCCCTTCTTCGGGCGCATCTTACGCCAGCCGGTGCCGTTTCTCTCGGCCAGGCCCAGCCGTTCCAGTTGAGCGAGATCCATCATGACCTCTCGAGCACCCAGCCCCAGAGCGCTGGCAATATCGTCCACACCGCGGTAAGAACGCAAGCCCAAATCGTCCCACACCCTTCCCTGCCGTTCCGTAAGGCCGTCAAGAACGGTGGAGGCCGCCGACTCCTCGGCATCCCAGTCTCCGGCGTGCTCTGCGCCGAGCTCGTATCCCGCTGCGGCATCGTACTCCAACAGGTCGGCGGCCTCCGTCAAAATCTGGGCGAGCCCATCGCGCAGCAGGCGGTTCGTGCCCACCGAGTTGGGAGAGTTAATCTGCCCGGGAACAGCCCAGAGGGGGCGACCTATTTCGAGGGCGTGGCGTGCGGTGTTGAGCGCCCCGGAGCGCCAACGGGCTTCAATCACGACCGTGTGCCTGGCCAGCCCCGCGATGAGGCGATTGCGTTCCAGAAAACGCCAGCGGGTCGGGGTGTTGCCAATGCTCACTTCACTCATGATGAGCCCGCGCTCGACGATGTCTCTGAGCGTATCGCCATTCTGAGCGGGGTAGAGACGGTCCAGGCCTCCGGCCATGAATGCGACGGTGGGTAGCTCAGCGGTGCTGTGGGTGAGGGCCGCGCGATGAGCCGCGATGTCGATGCCCATCGCACCCCCGGAGATCACGAGGTACCCCCGGCGGGCGAGCTCTGCGGCCAGGTGCGTGGTCGCCTCACTACCGTAGATGCTGGGGTCTCGCGAACCCACCAGGGCAGCACTCGGCAGGTTAGCGAGGTCGAGCAGATGCCGTGAATCCCCCAGGCACCACAGTCCGTAGGGTTGGGCCGGGCCTAGGTCGCGGAGCTGTTCGGGCCAGAGCGGGTCGGCGGGGGTAACGAGCCACGCACCGAAGGTGGCGGCCATATGGGCTTCGGAGGCCAGGGTGCGTTCCATGCGGCGGTGCCAGCGCAGACGGCGGGTTGCGAGTTCCGAGTGGAAGGTATCGCGGTTCATCTGATGCTCTCCGGGGCGGTAGTAGTCGCACGTATTCGTCATGAGTCGGGGGCTCTTCTCGTCGCCCGCGACCCCGCGTAGAAAATCACCAATCTGCGGGTCCGGTTCGCCCAGCTCCCAGATCTCGGACGGCACCCTTTCGCCGGTGAGCAGGTAGTACACCGCGAGGGGCGTTCCCAGGCATGCGAGCGCCTCAACCACGAGCTCATCGGCGGGTTCTGCGCAGCGCATCAGCTGGGCGGTGCAACAG
>QWBZ01000561.1_pt1 | contig 12193 bp, 10 predicted proteins | sample 1972441 | NCBI WGS metagenome assembly QWBZ01 (sample SAMN09866721, study PRJNA288562) | Human oral metagenome isolate term6_saliva, whole genome shotgun sequencing... | isolation source: mouth | host: Homo sapiens | place: USA: California
TCGAGACACTTTGGCTGTGATTATTCAAAAAAAGCCAAAGGTAAATGTTGATGGACTTTTGAAACAAAAGAAGGTAATTCAAGATGAAGTGTATGACCTAATGGCATCGGTGGAGAGGGAAGGAAAAAGGATGGCCGTTTGGGGAGCAAGTCATCAGGGATTTACGCTCTGTGCAACAATGCATCTTTTCGATAAGATAGCTTATATTATTGATTCTGCACCGTTTAAGCAGGGGAGATTTGCACCAGCTTCACATATTCCGATTGTTTCTCCAGCCGCAGCAAAGGAAAACCCTGTGGATGTGATTGTGATTGTTGCACCAGGCTACACCGATGAGATTGCACAAAATATCAGGGAAAAATTGGGCGAGCAGATTGAAATTTATACATTGATGAGTGACCATTTAACAAGGTATAAGGAGAAGCAATGAAAGCATTTGTGTTGAGTGCACCTGGAAAAGTAGAGATTAAGGATATGCCAAGACCAAGATTAGAAAATCCCTACAGTGCAATTTTGCAGCCAATTGCGATGAGTGTGTGTACATCGGATGTCAATACAGTCTATGGAAGTGGCAGCAAAAAGCCTGATGATTTGATTTTGGGGCATGAGTGCGTGGCAAGGGTTTGCGAAGTTGGAAGTGAAGTCTATGATTTTTCAGTTGGGGATGTAGTGGCTGTGCCAGCAATGACACCAAATTGGAGGGAAAAGGCCATTCAAGAGGGCAATACCTTACATGCGAGAAGACCTTTTTCAGCCAATGCCCTTGGAAGGAGTATTCCTGGAGAATTTGCCGAGTACTTTATGATTGCGGATGCGGACACTACGCTGGCAAAAGTTCCTAAAAATGTGATGGTAGAAGATGCTCTGATGTGCACAGATATGGTTACTACAGGCTTTACTGGCATTGAGGCAGCAGAGATTGCCTTTGGCGATACGGTAGTAGTATTGGGCATTGGAGCTGTGGGCTTGATGGCTATTCTCGGAGCAAAATTAAAAGGTGCTGGTCGAATTATTGCTGTGGGCAGTAGAAAAAAGAGGGTTGAGTTGGCAAAACAATATGGGGCCAGTGACATTTTAGATTATCATCAATGCGATATCACAAAGAAGGTATTGGAGATGACCGATGGCATTGGAGCTGATGTCGTGGTCATTTGTGGAGGGAATGATGAGAGCTTTAGCCAAGCAGTGGATATGGTTCGCTATGGCATTGGGCGAGTGGTCAATCTGAAACATTATCCAGGAGATGGGGCAATGATGATTCCTAAGTTTTCTGGGGGTCGTGGAATGGCTGGAAAGAGCATATACACGGAGCTTGGAAAGGGAGGACGTGCAAGAATGGAGAGACTGTTAGCTTTGTGTGCTTTTGGACGCATTTGCCCAAGGCAGATGATTACCCATACCTTGCATGGCTTTGACCAATTGCCATTGGCACTAGAGATGATGAGAAAAAATCAACCCGATGTGATAAAAATACAGGTTATACCAGAATGGGCAGAAAAATGAAAAAAATCAGTATAGTAGTACCCTGTTACAATGAGGAAGAAAATGTCCTTCCACTGAGCAATGAAATTCGAAAGATTTTTCACGAGCAATTAAAGGACTATCAATATGAAATTATTTTTATTGATAATGACTCAAAGGATGGGACAAGGGAAATTATTCGACAGCTTTGTGCACAGGACAAAGATATCAAGGCGATTTTTAATGCCAAAAATTTTGGGCAATTTAATTCGCCCTACTACGGAATGTTGCAATCAACAGGAGATGCCACCATATTGATGGCTGCGGATTTTCAAGATCCTGTGGAAATGATTCCAAAGTATGTCAAGGCTTGGGAAGAGGGATATAAGATTGCTATTGGAATTAAGGAATCGAGCAAGGAAAGTCCAATTATGTATCATTTGCGCAGTTTTTATTATAAGAGCATCAAAAAATTATCAGATGTCGAGCAAATTGAGCATTTTACAGGTTTTGGGCTCTATGACAGAGAGTTTATGGATGTTTTGAGAAAGTTAGATGACCCGACACCGTTTTTGCGAGGTATTGTGGCTGAGCTTGGTTTTCGAAGAAAAGAGATTCCCTATGAACAGCCAAAGCGCAGGGCGGGAAAGACGAGCAATAATTTTTATCGACTCTATGATGCGGCCATGCTTTCTGTGACTTCCTACACAAAAGTTGGTCTTCGATTTGCCACATTTTTAGGAGCCATTAGTTGTGGCGTGAGCATTATTGCAGCAATCATTTACTTGATTATGAAATTAATTTATTGGAATCGCTTTCCAGCAGGTATGGTACCACTGCTCTTAGGGATGTTATTTTTGGGATCCGTACAGATTTTCTTTATTGGAATGGTTGGAGAATATGTTCTGACCATTAATCAGCGTGTGATGAAAAGACCATTGGTTGTCGAAGAAGAGCGGCTGAATTTTTAGACGATTAGATTGGAGAAAAAATGGTAGCGATTGTTGGATTTTTAATGATTATTGTCATCGTGTTTTTACTTCTTAGGGGGCTGATGTCTCCGATTGTTGTATTGGCGATGATTCCATCGATTGCCGCACTGATTCTTGGTTATGATCCAGTCACCATTGGTGGCTTTATCAAGAAAGGTGTTGAGACAACGATGGGAAATGGAATTTTGTTTATTTTCTCAGTGATTTATTTTGGTATCTTGTCTGACACAGGATTTTTTGATGTTATTGTAAACTTTTTAGTAAAAAAGGCGGGCAACAATGTCATTGCGATTACGGTGGCCACAGCGGTGGTTGCAACCATTGCTCATCTCGATGGCACGACCGCAGCGACTGTGTTGATTACAGTTCCATCTTTTTATCCCGTTTATAAGAAAATGAATATTAGTCCCAAAATTTTGCTCTGCTTGACCGGTGGATGTATGGGAGTAATGAATTTGTTGCCATGGGGTGGACCTACAGCCAGAGCTGCGACAGTTTTGGAAATGGATGCGACAACACTTTGGCATATGTTAATTCCACTTCAGATTATTGGTTTGATCGTTAACTTTGTACTTGCTGTATTGTTGGGCATGCTTGCAGTAAAGCAGGGAGCAGGAATGGGCAAAGGGGTGGAAGACGAAGTCGATGAAAAGGCGACGGCAGAGGCAGAGGCCTTGAGAAAGCCAGCACCTTATCTAGTTTTTAATCTGATTCTTACTGTTGCACTGATTGGCATTCTTGCGAGTGGAATTGTCTCAAGTTACATTGTGTTTATGATTGGTCTTTGTATTCTTTTGGCCGTAAATTATCCAAATCAGAAGTTACAGGATAAATTAATCAAAAAGAATGCACCGGCGGCACTGATTATTTCAGCAACCTTGTTTGCAGCAGGTGCTATGGTCGGAATCTTTGAGGGTACAGGAATGCTCACAGCAATGGCACAGGCCTTGATGAGTATTATTCCTGCACCTCTAGGAAGATACATTCATGTTATCTTTGGTATTCTCGCACTTCCGCTGGGACTTTGTGTAGGTACAGATGCTTACTTCTATGGCATTATGCCATTGGTAATGAAAGTGGGAGAGACTTATGGTGTGGCTTCTCTATCTACGGCTTTGACGATGATTATTGGAAAGAATCTTGCTCTTATGGTTAGCCCTCTAGTTCCAGCAACCTATCTGGCCATTGGACTTACCAATACAGAGTTAAAGGATCATATGAAATTTTCTATTCCACCATATTTTGTGATCAGTATGTTTATGTTAATCCTTGGAATTGTGTTTGGCATTATTCCACTGTAGGATAGAAAATGATCCAGAGAGTACAAAATTACTTTGCACTCTCTGGTTTTGAACATAATGGAAGTAAAAGAATACAAATAGGAATATTTTGCTCAGTCAAATATGAATAAATTATGAATAAATCGTGAATAGACTAGACATTTTCAAAAAGTAGGTTATAATGGCGTATGTAACAGTTAATAAAGAATGATTGATGCAGTAATGCAATTTGAGGAGGAAAAAATAATGAAAAAGAATATTCTTGTATTGGCAGCAGTATGTGCACTTGCAGCAGGTGCTATGACAGCTTGTGGCGGAAGCAGCAGCACAACAACAACAACAGCAGCTAAGTCTGACAAGGCAGCAGACAAGGCTTCATCAGCAGCAGATAAGGCAGCAGACAAGGCTTCATCAGCAGCAGATAAGGCAGCAGACAAGGCTTCTTCAGCAGCAGACAAGGCAGCTGATACAGCTTCATCAGCAGCAGATAAGGCTTCTTCAGCAGTTGACGCAGCTTCATCAGCAGCAGAGAGTGCAGTTTCTTCAGCAGCTGCTAACTAATTTAGAAGATTGTTTTGAGGAGGTTGTTGTTTCCAGTGATATCATTGGAGGCAGCAGCCTCTTTTTTCTTTATTTTGTCTTTTTTACAATAGTATGTTATGATGTTAGCATGATTTTTAGGAGGTCATCTATTGGAAGAAATCTGTATTCGCACGGCAAAATTAGAGGATGCCAAGCGACTGGTCGAGATTTATACCCCCTATGTAGAGGAAACGGCGATTACCTTTGAATATGATGTGCCAAGTGTAAAAGAATTTGAACGGCGCATAGAGGAGGTTCTGTGTCGTTATCCCTATATTGTGGCGGAAAGGAAAGGAAAGATTGTCGGTTATGCCTATGTTCATGCCTTTTATGCTCGTCCAGCCTACGATTGGTCTGTGGAGACCAGTGTCTATGTCGACAGAAAAGAGAGAAAGTCCGGTGTGGGCAGAGCACTCTATCAGACCATTGAAGAAATTTGCAAGGAAATGGGGATTTTAAATCTGAATGCCTGTATTGCCATGCCGAGGGGAAAAGATCTCTATCTCGATGAGAGCAGTGCAAAATTTCATCAAAAATTGGGCTTTTCATTGGTAGGTCGATTTCACAATAGTGGCTATAAGTTTGAGCATTGGTATGATATGATTTGGATGGAAAAGATGATTGGAGAACATCAAAAGGCGAAACCCATTCAGACATATTCTAGTGTCAGAGAAAGAATGAGAAAGAAATATCCTATTGTGTAGAAAGGAATAAAGAGAAAGTAAGATGGAAAAGTTTGTAAAGTATTCTTTGGAAGAATTTGTAGATGCTTTGGCCTCCAAGGCGGCTGTACCCGGTGGAGGTGGTGCAAGTGCTTTAGCGGCTAGTCTTGGCATAGCTCTAGGCAATATGGTGGGAGAATTTACTGTGGGAAAGAAAAAGTATGCCGATGCTGAGGAGGAACTAAGGGTCTGTATGGCTAGGGCAAAGGATCTTTCTAGGAAATTTTTAAATTGTATTGAAAGAGATGCTGCGGCATTTGAACCTCTTTCCAGGGCGTATGCAATACCAAAGGATGACAAAAATCGAGATATCGTTATGGAAAATTGCCTGAGGGATGCGGCAAAGGTTCCGATGGAGATTCTTCATTTGGTCTGTGAGGCAATTAAGTTAGAAGAAAGATTTGCTGTTCTTGGCAGTGTGATGATTCAATCAGATGCAGCAGTTGGTGCGAGTATTCTTCGTTCGTCACTTCTTGGTGCAGCAGTAAATGTAAAGATCAATACAAAGTCAATGAAGGACAGAGAATATGCAGATAGCGTAAATAAAGAGGTGGATGCGCTAGTTGAGGAGTATTTACCACTTGCTGACAGTATTTTTGAGCATATATATCACAAGTATGCATAGGGGGAAAAAATGTTATTAAAGGGAAAACCAGTTGCAGACGCAATTACGGAAAAGCTGCGCCTTGAAGTAGAAAAATTGTCAAAGAAGGGAATTGTACCTACGCTTGCTATTTTGCGAGTGGGAAAGAGAGAGGATGATCTTTCCTATGAGCGAGGAGCAATGAAAAGATGTGCACAAGTTGGGATTGAAGTAAAGCAAGTGGTTCTTGATGGTGACATTGACAATGAACAATTTTTAAAAAAATTAGAGGAGCTCAATCAAGATGATGGGGTAGATGGCATTTTAATGTTTCGTCCCTTGCCAAAACAGCTCGATGAGGAGGCTGCGACGAGATTGCTTGCTGTGGAAAAGGACATTGATGGCAATACACAGGGTTCTCTTGCAGGCATTTATGCCAATACAGGCGATGGCTTTGCTCCATGTACGGCAGAAGCTGTGATGGCGATTTTAAATTACTATGGTATTGAGATGGCAGGAAAGAAGGCAGTCGTGATTGGACGATCTTTAGTCATTGGTCGCCCAGTGGCCATGTTGTTGATGCACAAACAGGCAACTGTGACCATTTGTCACTCAAGGTCAAAGAAAATTGATAAGATCTCGAGAAAAGCGGATATCTTAGTTGCGGCAGCAGGACAAATGCAGAGCATTGATCGAAATTATATCAAGGAAGGACAGATTGTCATTGATGTTGGAATTCATTGGGATGAAAAGGCACAAAAGCTTTGTGGAGATGTAGTTACAAATGATGTCGAGGAAGTTGTGGCAGCGGTCACACCTGTGCCAGGCGGAGTTGGTGCGGTGACTACCAGCATTTTGGCAAAGCATGTTTTGGAAGCAGCAATAAAGAGAAGGGGAATCGCGGATGAAATATAAAATTGATATTGTGCGTATCCGAGAAAATAAAATTACATTAAATGGATGGGTGGTCGGAAAAAATGCAAAATCGCCAGTGGTCTATTCAGTCCTAGATGGAAGAAAAGAGCCAGTGCCATTTAAGCTAGTTTCCACGAAAAGAGATGATGTCAGTAAAATCTACTATGACAAGGTGGTAGACAGAGACTTAGGATTTGATATTCAATTTGATTATGAGCGAGGAAAAAACTATTATTTAGTGATTGAATGTGAGGGGAGAAAAGCTCGCATTCGATATAATGAAGAATTAATTGCAAAACGTGCGAGTGTTGCCCACAAGAGAATGGAAAAGCTCCGTGACCTTTGCAATATGGAGACAGTTAAGGTGGCTGGCGATTACTTAAAAAAACATGGACTGAAGGCATTGATGAGAAAATCAAGAGCAAAAATTAAAGGACTAGATAATGACTATGAGTACGCCGAGTGGTATGAAAAGACCAGACCGACCAAGGAAGAGCTAGAGGCCCAAAGAAATCAAGTGTTTGAGTATATGCCAAAGTTTTCTATTGTTGTTCCTGTCTTTGAAACACCTGATCAATATCTTCGTGCCCTAATTGATTCGATTTTGGCACAGACCTATGAAAATTTTGAGGTTTGTTTTGCTGATGGAAGTAGAGCGGGAAAAAATAAAGAAAAGATTTTTCGTGAGTATGCGAAAAAGGATGCACGCATTCGCTATCAAATTTTAGGAAAGAATTTGGGTATTTCTGGAAATACCAATGCGGCATTGGCTATGGCAACGGGAGACTATATTGTGCTTTGTGACCATGATGATGTCTTGCCAGAGCATGCACTATTTGAGAATGCCAAGGCCATCAATGAGACAGGGTGCGATTGTTTGTATTCTGACGAGGATAAGTTGGATATGGATGGCGGTTCCCTCTTTGATCCACATTTTAAGCCTGATTTTAATATTGATATGCTGTGTAGTGTCAATTATATTTGCCATCTGTTTGTGGTCAAAAAGGAATTGATCACACAATATGGTGAGTTTGACCCTGAATATGATGGAGCACAGGACTATGATTTTATTTTTAGGATGACAGAGCATGCAAAACAGATTGTGCATATTCCAAAGGTGCTCTACCATTGGCGTTGCCATATGAATTCGACAGCTAGCAATCCAGAGAGCAAGCTCTATGCCTTTACAGCGGGGGAGAAGGCGATTCGTGCCCACTATTTGCGTGTACATCCAGAGATTGCTATTGAAAAGATTGAAAAAGGTATTGACTATGGCATCTATCATACCTACTTTAAAATAGAGAAAGAGCCATTGATTTCCATTATTATTCCAAATAAGGATCACACCCAAGACCTCGATGTTGCGATTCGCTCTGTCTATGAAAAGGGAAGATATAAAAATATTGAGTTTATTGTGGTGGAGAATAATTCGACACAGCCAGAGACAACAAAGTACTATGAAAATATTCAAAAGGAATTTTCAAATGTTCGAGTGGTCTATTGGGATAAGGAGTTTAATTATTCGGCCATTAACAATTATGGCGTAAAATATGCCAAGGGCGAATATCTATTGTTTTTAAATAATGATGTAGAAATGATCAATCCTGACTCTCTGTATGAGATGCTTGGGTATGTACAAAGAGAGGATGTTGGGGCCTGTGGATGTCGATTGCTCTATGAGGATGGCTCTATTCAGCATGCAGGTGTCGTCATTGGATTTGGAGGAATTGCAGGACATACTTTTATTGGTCGATTTGAGGAGGAGGGAAGTTACTTCCACCGTGCAATGACTGCACAGGATTATTCTGCAGTGACGGCGGCCTGCTTACTCACCAAAAAAGAACTCTTTTTATCCGTGGGTGGATTTTCTGAGGAGCTTGCCGTGGCCTTTAACGACATTGATTTGTGTATGAAAATTAGACAAAAGGAAAAACTTGTGGTATATAATCCATATGCTGTGTTTTATCACTATGAATCAAAGTCAAGAGGGTTAGAAGACACTCCAGAAAAGGTGGAGAGATTTAACCGAGAGATTGTGACATTTATGAAAAAGTGGCCCGAAATTTTAAAAAATGGTGATCCATATTACAATCCAAATCTCACCTTGTTAAAATCAAACTTTGCATTGAGGGATTTACTGAAGGAAAAAATTGGCGAGCCTTATCATATGGAGGGAATTGAGAAATATCTATGATGATCAGCGATGTAACAGTTATTATTCCAAATTACAATGGCTTAAAGTTTATGGAAACTTGTATGAATGCATTGAACGCACAAAGCTATCGACATTTTGATGTCCTCGTTGTCGACAATGGTTCGACAGATGGAAGTGTAGAATGGCTAAAGGAGAAAAAAATTCCAACTTTGTTTTTAAAGGAGAATTTGGGATTTGCTGGTGGAGTCAATGCTGGCTTAAAAGAAGTCAATACAGAGTATGTCATTTTATTAAATAATGACACCGAAGTATTCCCAGATTATATTGAGGAGCTTGTCAAGGCCATTAAAAAGTCAAAGAAAATTTTTTCCGTGAGTCCGATGATGATTCAATCCATGAATCGGGATTTGATGGATGATGCTGGCGATGGGATGTGCATTCTTGGTTGGGGATATCAAATTGGTGTGGGAGAAAAGATTTCTGGCTACACAAGGGCTAAGGATGTTTTTACGGCCTGTGCAGGTGCGGCAATCTATAGAAAAGCGGTGTTAGATGAGATTGGATACTTTGATGAAATGCATTTTGCCTATCTCGAGGACATTGATTTGGGATATCGTGCAAAGTTGGCAGGTTATTTTAATCGATATGAGCCAAGGGCCAAGGTTTATCACTTTGGCAGTGGTACCAGTGGTTCAAAGTATAATGGCTTTAAGGTTCGACTTGCTGCGAGAAATAATATCTACTTGCACTATAAAAATCAAGCAAACTGGCAGCTTCTTTTCAATAGTTTCTTCCTTTTTGCTGGTATAGCCATCAAGGCAGGATTTTTCTACAAAAAGGGCTTTTTAAAGGAGTATTTGGAGGGTCTTTTTGAAGGAATAAAAAATTGTAAGAAATGTAAGCGAGTGGACCAAAGTCAAGTTCCATTGACAAAGGTATTGGCCATAGAAGGTGAGATGATCCTTGGAATGGTGGACTACAGCCTACACTTTTTGAAAAGGAGAATGCAAAGAGATAGATGATCAAGGATTATCAAAAACAATTAAATCGACTGCACATTGTACTCGATGCCCTAGTGATTATTATCAGTTATCTGGGGTCGTGGTTTTTTCTGTTTGGTGAGCGACCGACAACAGGGGTCTTACTGCCACGCTATTACTTTTTGACCTTGATTGCCATTGTACCTGTGTATATTGCACTCAATGGAATCTTTGGACTCTATGCACCAAAGCGAGTGTCGGGTAGGCGAAGAGAAATTGCCAATATTTGTAAGGCAAATTCGATTGGATTTTTGCTTTTTACCTTGATTTTATTTTTAGGTTCAAAAAATCCCTATATCTATCATTTTTCGAGAAAATTGACAGTTGTTTTTTATATTGTTTCAATTGTACTAGAGACGATCGAGCGAAATGGCATTCGCATTGTACTGCGTGCATTTCGTGCGAGGGGATATAATTTAAAGCATATCTTATTGATTGGCTATAGCCGAGCCGCAGAAAGTTATATTGATCGAGTGGCAGCCAATCCAGAGTGGGGCTATAAGATTAGAGGAATCTTAGATGATGACAAGGAGCGAGGATTTGAGTATAAGGGTGTGAGAGTGATTGGGGAAACGGGAAATCTTCGAGAAATTTTGAGTATGAATGTGCTCGATGAGATTGCAGTGACATTGGGACTGCGTGACTATGACCGTCTGGAGGAAATTGTCAATGAATGTGAAAGATCAGGCGTGCACACAAAATTTATTCCCGACTATCACAATATTGTTCCAACTATCCCTTACACAGAAGATTTATTGGGATTACCAGTAATTAATATTCGCCATGTTCCATTGACAGAATTTCATCATGCGTTTATAAAACGCATTGTGGATATTTTTGGGGCAATCGTTGCCATTATTTTGTTTTCACCTGCGATGATTTTGACAGCTATTCTTGTGAAGAAAACGAGTAAAGGACCGATCATTTTTTCGCAGGAAAGGGTGGGATTACATAATCAGCCATTTCGTATGTACAAGTTTCGCTCCATGACTGTACAGGAAGAGAGTAAGGAAAAGAAGGGCTGGACAACAGCACATGATCCGAGAGTGACACCTGTGGGAAGATTTATACGAAAAACCAGTATTGATGAGTTGCCACAGTTATTTAATGTGCTCAAGGGGGATATGAGCCTTGTTGGGCCACGACCAGAGAGACCTTATTTTGTGGAAAAATTCCGAGATGAGATTCCACATTACATGATTAAACATCAGGTTCGACCAGGACTCACAGGTTGGGCCCAGGTCAATGGTTATCGAGGAGATACTTCGATTGCAAAGCGCATAGATCATGATTTATACTATATTGAAAATTGGACGATAGGGTTTGATTTTAAAATTTTATTTTTGACGATTTTTAAAGGATTTATTAATAAAAACGCATATTAGCGTCTGGTGGGAAGGAAGAAATGGAACAAGCCAATAGCAACAAAAAGAAGAGAATTTGGCCAAAGATATTGATATTTGCGATTGCTGAAGTCATTGTATTGGTTGGAATTTTTGCATATGCCTATTTTTTAAAGCAATACAATAAAATTCAAAGAATGAATATCGATGTGGAGGCAGTCACCAATAAAGAGCTTTCAAAGGAAAATATCAAGAAGATGCAAGGATACAAGAATATTGCAGTATTTGGTGTGGATGCCAGAGACAATACATTGGGTGCAGGAGTAAACTCAGATGTCATTATTATTGTCAGCATCGACCAAGACACGGGCAATATTAAGATGTGCAGTGTATTTCGTGATAGTTATCTCAATGTGGGTGATAATAAGTACAATAAAATTAATAGTGCCTATTTAATGGGAGGACCTGAGCGAGCACTTCGTGCAATCAATCAAAACCTTGACTTAAACATTACAGATTATATTACCTTTAACTGGAAGGGTGTGGCGACAGCAATTAATATTCTTGGTGGATTGGATATTGACTTGACAGATGAGGAATTTCATTACATCAATTCCTATATTACCGATACGGTCAATGGAACGGGGATTGGCTCTGTTCAATTGGAGCATGCGGGGATGAATCATCTCGACGGAGTTCAGGCGGTGGCCTATGCGAGACTTCGCTACACAGATAATGACTTTGTTCGCACGCAGCGCCAGAGAAAAGTGATGGAAATGTGCTTTGAAAAGGCAAAGGCAGCAGATTTAAAAATAAAGAATGATTTGCTTGGCAATGTTCTCTCTATGGTGGCCACAAATATGACTTGGCAGGATGGACTGGATTTTATTTCAAAGGCAGACAAGTATCATATTTTAGATACCAAGGGATTCCCATTTGCCAAAGGAGAAAAGCGTATTGCGGGAAAGGGAGATTGCATTGTGCCCTTGACATTGGAGAGCAATGTTGTTCGACTTCATCAATTTTTGTTTGAGGATGAGGTCTATGATACTTCCACTACGGTGGAGCAAATTAGTGCGAGAATCTCAAGAGAAACGGGAATGTATAAGGAAGGCAATTA
>QWBZ01000564.1_pt1 | contig 12160 bp, 9 predicted proteins | sample 1972441 | NCBI WGS metagenome assembly QWBZ01 (sample SAMN09866721, study PRJNA288562) | Human oral metagenome isolate term6_saliva, whole genome shotgun sequencing... | isolation source: mouth | host: Homo sapiens | place: USA: California
AGGTGGTCAATCAATCGATACATCAATGGGATTCACTCCGCTTGATGGGTTAGTGATGGGAACTCGTTGTGGGCAGATAGATGCAGGTGTGGTGTTCCACCTCGGTAGTCAATTAGGACTTTCAAACGACGAAATTAATACCATTTTTAATAAAAAGTCTGGTATGCTTGGTGTCTCTGGATATTCTGATGCTCGTGATGTTACAGCGAAATATAATGAAGGTGAAGAAAATGCTATCCTCTGCTACGAAATGTATGCTTACAGAATCAAAAAATTCATCGGTGCCTATATTGCAGCCTTGAATGGGGTAGATTCTATCATTTTCACAGCAGGATTAGGAGAAAATGATGCCTTGGTTCGTAAGCTGGTTTGTAAGGATTTGAGCGTTTTCGGTATCGAACTTGACGAGGAGAAAAACGAAAAATTCAACCATCCGAAACAACCAGTAGAAATCCAAAAAGATGGAGCAAAAGTGAAAATTTTCGTAATACCAACCAACGAAGAATTACAAATAGTAAATGAAATCAAACACTTAGTAAAATAAGTGCATAAAGAAATCCGAATCTTTTAAGGTTCGGATTTTTATTTTTAAATATAAAAAGGGAAAACTAATCCCACTTACTCTTCGTAGAAATAGCGTATTTACCACCACCCATAATAACAACTGCCAATGCAGGGAAAAGGAATAACGCAGGCAATTCGGCCGACCAACCGCCATGCTCCGTGAGGCTGAAAATATTATCCGAATAGGCCAAAAATAATACCATAAATCCCGTAGCGACCATCACTAATGCAGAGAGCCTTGTCCGAAGACCAATCAAAACAAAAAAGGGAGCAATAATCTCGCCTATAAAAACACCATAACTAATGGCTGATGGCAATCCCTTCTGCTTCAAAAGATGTGTGATATACCCCAATGCCTCTGGATGAACCAATTTATTTATTCCGTGAGGGAGCATTAGTAACCCAATTGTAACACGAATAATCAATAGCCCGAAATGAGTATTTTTCATAAAAATTGAAATTAAACAATATGTGGCAAAGTTAAGATAAATTTTTCTATAAAATAAAAAGATAAATATTGCTCTGAAATCTATTATCTTTGTAAAAAATTAAATAAAATGAAGAAACCGCTTATTCTTATCACAAATGATGATGGTATCACAGCACCTGGAATCCGTAATTTGGTGAGTTTTATGAATGAAATAGGAGAGGTAGTAGTAGTAGCTCCTGACTCCCCACAGAGTGGCAAGGGACACGCTGTAACGATAAATTCTGTACTTACTTCCGAAAAAATCAATATGGAAGGTGAGCAGGTGGATTATTCACTCAGTGGAACACCTGTGGATTGTGTGAAATTTGCCCTTGACAAAATCCTTACGCGAAAGCCTGATTTGGTAGTATCAGGGATTAATCACGGCTCTAATTCATCTATCAATATTCTCTACTCGGGGACAATGTCTGCTGCCGTGGAGGCTGGGGTAGAGGGTATTCAAGCAATAGGTTTTTCCCTCTTGGATTTCAGTTGGGATGCCGATTTTAGCCAAGCAAAAGAATACATACAGAGCATCGTAAGAAATGTTCTTGAAAATCCACTTCCAAAGGGAATAGTACTAAATGTGAATATTCCAAACCTCAAAAAAAATGAAATAAAAGGGGTGAAAGTCTGTAAGCAGGCTAATGCTAAATGGGAAGAAAATTTTGATGAGAGAGTAAATCCTCACGGAAAAAAATACTATTGGCTTACGGGATACTTTAATAATATGGACGAGTCTGAAAATGCTGATGAAGTAGCTTTAGATAAGGGGTATATCACTATCGTACCTGTGAAATTTGATCTTACGGCGTACGAATATATAGACCAATTGAGCCAGCAATTTAAAAAATGATTTTTGCATTCCTCTAGAGACGATTAGCCAATTTTTTTTGGCTAATTTTGTTTTTTTAAGGCAGTTTTGGCGATTTGCTTTTAGAGTTTCGTAGATAATATATATCTTTGCAATTATGGTTCAGAAAGAAAATTTTTCATCTCGTGTAAATGGTAGTTTTGCCAAAGAAATATCTTTGACGCAAGGAAAAATTCCACCAAATGCCGTGGATTTGGAGAAACTTGTAATCGGTTCATTTTTGATTGATAAAAAGGGACTGGATACTTCTATAGAATTACTCAAGCCAGAGATTTTTTACGACCCTCGCCATCAGGTAATATTTGAAGCTATTGCCCAATTATACCTAAAAAATGAGCCTGTGGATATGATGATGGTGATTAACGAACTTCGTAAGGAGGAAAAACTCTCTCTTGCAGGAGGAGACCAATATATTATAGACCTCTCGCTGTCGGTGTCTTCATCAGCTCATATTGAGAGCTATGTGAGGATTGTTATGGAAAAATACATTCTCCGAAGTCTCATTGAGGTTTCTAATGATGTGATAGACAACTCTTATAAAGATAGTGCCGATGTATTTCAATTGCTGGATAAGGCAGAGCAGGAGTTCTTTAATATTACTAATGGAACCATCAAAAAGGGATTTGATACCGCGGGGGCATTAGTGAAGCAAGCTATCAAAAATATAGAAGCTCTTAAAGATAAAAAAGGCCTTTCGGGGGTGCCTTCGGGGTTTTCCGCATTGGATAAAGAGACGGGAGGTTGGCAAAATTCAGACTTAATTATCATTGCGGCTCGTCCTGCGATGGGGAAAACGGCATTTATCCTCTCAATGGCAAGAAACATTGTTGTACAACATAAAATACCGATGGCTCTCTTTTCGTTGGAGATGGCCTCTGTACAGTTGATAACGAGAATGATAGCCTCCGAGACGAGAATTTCTTCTGATAAACTACGAAAAGGAACGCTCAATGAAGAAGAATGGAAACGCCTTTTCTCCAATGTGAAGGAGTTGGAGGATGCCCCTATGTTTATTGACGAAACCCCTGCTTTGTCTATCTTTGATTTTCGTGCCAAGTGCCGAAGATTGGTGATGCAACACGGTGTGAAAATCATTATGGTGGATTATCTACAATTGATGACTGCAAATAGTGGAAATAAGTCGGTAGGAAACCGCGAGCAGGAAATATCTATGATTTCTCGTTCGTTGAAAGCCGTAGCAAAGGAACTCAATGTACCGATTATTGCTCTATCTCAGTTGTCAAGGGTAGTGGAGACCCGACCTGGGAAACGCCCGCAGCTATCCGATTTGAGAGAGTCAGGTGCTATAGAGCAAGATGCAGATATTGTTTCGTTCATATTCCGACCAGAATATTACAAAATTGATGAATGGGATAATGACCCAAATGAGGCCAAAACCTCTACAAAGAATCAAGCAGAAATTATTATTGCTAAGCATAGAAATGGGGCTACAGCCGATGTGCGTCTTGCATTCATTAAAGATTTTGCGAGATTTACCGATTTAGAAGAATTGAATAATTTCTCTATGCATAATGAATCTTATGGAGAGGATAGCGAATATGAACAAGCACGAACGAGAATTAATCCTGCTGATGCATATGGTGTAGCTACGAATATCGAATCTTCTGGTATATCAGGGTCTAAAATAAATGACCTTGATGATGATGAGGTACCTTTCTAATTATCAAAAATAGAATAATGGATTTTATTAATCGATTTTTCTCTAAATATCCTGAGACAAAAATTATTAAATGGTTTCGTAGAATATGCCAAATAGAGGCTGTATCGTGTTTCCTTTTGTATTGTGTGGCGATGGTCTGGAAACGATACGATGACGAGGGTTTCCTTCCTACGCTGTTTATCATCATTATAGGGAATATACATGGGCTGTTTTTTACACTTTACTTATTGTTGTGCCTACCTATCCGAAAGATTTTTGAGTGGGATGACGAGGATTTTGTATTTGCTCTGCTGTCTGCTTTTTTTCCATTTGCTACAATTTGGGTGGAAAAGAAATTGGCAATTCACGATAGAGAATAATTTCATATTTAAATATTAATCAAACTAATAAAAATGAAAATAAAATTTCCTACACCTTACTCTGTTTTGATGTTAGTTATCATACTTGGGGCGGTATTGACATTTGTTTTACCATCAGGGAAGTATGATACCCTTTCCTATAATGAGGAGACGAAGGCCTTTACGATTACTACGGCGGATAAGACCTATTCTATACCCGCTACGCAACAGATATTGAAGGATAAGGGGATAACGATTGCCTTAGAAAAATTTACACAAGGAAAAATCAAAAAACCGATTTCTATTCCGAATACTTATAAGAGAGGAGAGCCTTCACCACAGGGGCTCGATAAGGTTCTTTTTGCTCCTATAAAGGGGATTTATGAGAGTATAGATATTATCTTTTTTGTTCTTGTTTTGGGTGGGTTCATAGGTGTTTTTAATAGCTCGGGGACACTCAACGAGGGGGTTGGTTATTTGGCTTATCGCTTGAAAGGTCGTGAGGGGATTCTGATAATTATCGTAACTTCTCTCATTGCCTTAGGAGGAACATCTTTTGGGTTGGCGGAGGAAACTTTGGCATTTTATCCAATGTTGGTTCCTGTTTTTATGGCAGCGAGATACGACCTTATGGTACCTCTGGCGGTGATATATATAGGTTCCGCTGTTGGGACGATGGTCTCTTTGATTAATCCATTTTCGGTGATTATCGCCTCCGATGCTGTGGGGGTGGATTGGACTTCGGGTATGGGGCTTCGTGCCGTAGCCTTATTAGTGATGTTGGTAGTGAGTATCATCTATATAATTAGATATGCTGAAAAGGTAAAGAAAAATCCTGAACTTTCGGTGGCTTATGGAGTAAAATTACCTAAATCATTGGAGGGAGAGGCGGTGGAAATCACCACTCTGAAGGCTTCCTCAAAGGTGCTACTTCTGGTATTTGGGATATCTTTCTTAGTGATGATAATTGGTGTGTCTCAGTTGGGTTGGTGGTTTCAGGAGATGACGGCTGTATTTTTGGTCTCATCAGTTTTGATAGCCATTTTGCAACGAAGCGGAGAATACCAATTTATAGATAATTTTATTAATGGAGCACGGGACTTGCTGGGGGTAGCTTTTATTATTGGGATTGCTCGCGGGGTTACTTTCATTTTGTCCGATGGGCAGGTTTCGGATACGATTTTGTATTATTCTAGTGAGATGGTTCAGGGAATGTCTCCGATGGTTTTTCTTCCTGTTTTGGCATGTGTATTTGCTGTTCTTACTTTATTTATCGCGTCGTCTTCGGGGATGGCTACTGTTACGATGCCTATTATGGGGGCATTGGCAAAGGTAGTAGGTATTGAAGGAACAAGCGTTGTGAATGCTTATATGATAGGAATGGGATTAATGAGTTTCCTTGCTCCTACGGGGCTTATATTGCCATCCTTGGCAATGGTAGGTCTTAATTATAAACATTGGGTAAAATTTATAAAAAATCTGTTGTTAATTCTTTCGGGGATTGCTGTGCTGTTCCTTTGGGCAGACTATTTTATGAGTTGAAAAGATGAAAATAGAGATATTTACCGATGGAGCCTGCTCAGGAAATCCTGGTAAGGGCGGTTTTGGGGTGCTGATGCGAGTTGCAGGTACGAATTATCAGAAGACTTTTTCTGAGGGATTTCGTAGGACTACGAATAATAGAATGGAACTTTTGGCGGTAATCTTTGCACTCAATCAGCTCAAAGATGTGGGACATGAGTTGCATATCTATACCGATAGCAAGTATGTTTCTGATGCTATTAATCAAAAATGGATTTTAGGGTGGGCTAAAAGAGGCTTTACTAAGATTAAAAATCCTGATTTATGGCGAGAATTATATGTCCTTTACCAAAGACATCAGCCTAAGTTTCATTGGGTGAAAGGGCATAATGGACATATGGAAAACGAAATGGTGGATGATTTGGCAGTAAAAGCCAGTCAATCTGAAAAATTATTGATAGATATTTTTTTCGAAAATGGTAATGATACTTTATTTTAATATGAAATATTGTAAATAATATTATTGAATGATAATAAAATGTAAATGTTAATGAGTGAAATTTTTTTATATAAATTTTATTGTAAATTTTAACATTATATTAACAATGATTAATAAAATATATGTATATTTGCCCCGAGTAAAATTTTAATCAAATAAAATCAAAAATGAAGTTATTAAGCAAATCATTACTTGCTGTTGTTACAATTTCTACTGCGAGTGCTTATTATGCTCAGAGTTCTGACAGCCTAAAAGGAGAAAAGAACATTGAAGAAGTAGTCATTACTGGTGTTGCGGATATCGCCAAAGATAGAAAGACACCTGTGGCAGTTTCTACTATTAAAGAAACGGCTATTGTGGAAAAACTAGGGAACCAAGAATTCCCAGAGGTATTAAGTTCTACTCCGTCCGTATATACTACTAAATCAGGAGGTGGTTTCGGAGACTCTAAAATTAATATCAGAGGGTTTGGTCAAGAAAACATTGCTGTAATGGTAAATGGTATGCCGGTGAATGATATGGAGAATTCTAGGGTGTATTGGTCAAATTGGTCAGGTATTGCAGATGTAACTTCTGCTATGCAAGTGCAGAGAGGTTTAGGTTCGTCTAAATTAGCAATTTCATCAGTTGGGGGGACAATCAACATTGTTACAAGGTCATCAGATAAAAAGCAAGGAGGGAAAATCTCTCTTGGGGTAGGAAACGATGGATTTTTTAAAACTTTAGTTTCTTACAATACTGGTAAATCTTCTAATGGTTGGTCGTCCTCTTTGTTATTTAGTAGAACTTCTGGTGATGGTTATGTAGATGGTACTAAATACGAGGGCTATAACTACTACATTGCAGTGGGATATCAGCCAAATAAAAAACACGACTTCCAATTTACTTTCACTGGTGCTCCGCAATGGCACTATCAAAGAAGATATGCAGTGTCTATTGCTGATGCTATTAAATATGGAGGAAGTATAGATACTCCGAATAGAAGATATAACTCGGACTGGGGATATCTGAATGGAGAAGAATATTCTGCTTATGTTAATTATTTCCATAAGCCGATTATGTCGCTAAACTGGGATTGGAAAATTAACAATGATTCTAAATTATCAACCGTGGTGTATGCTTCTTTCGGTAGAGGAGGAGGAAACCAATGGCAAGGAGGATTCAATGTAGAAGAGCGACAAAAAGATGGAACAACAAAAATGGTGAGAAAAGGATATAGCTATTTCAGAAATGCTGATGGACTCATAGATTTTGAAGAAATTAAAAGACGCAACCAAAGTTCCGCAAAAGAACAAATCGTAAGAACAGGAAATATCAACCAACACGACTGGTATGGGTTCTTGACTAATTTTAGCCATAAAATCAATTCTAACTGGAATTTCTCCGTAGGGTTAGATGGTAGATATTACAAAGGATACCACTACAATATCCTTAGTGATTTGGTAGGAGCATCAGGATATACTGATAAAGCAAATAAAAATTACCCTGCAGGTCGTTTGATAACTAATACTTACGAATCTACATTCTCTTGGAACCCTTTCCAAGCAAGCCACAAAGATGCTGATAGAATTGCTTGGGATAATACAGGAAATGTATTCTGGGGTGGAGTGTTCGGCCAATTAGAATATTCAAAAGACGATTTATCTGCATTCGTTCAAGGTTCCGTATCTAATCAATCTTTCCAAAGAATAGATACCTTCATCATAGATGGAGTTACAAAATCTAAATCTGGAAAAGTGATGAACACAAAAACTAAATATGAAAATATATTAGGATATAATGTGAAAGGAGGTGCTAACTATAACATCGACGAACATCACAATGTATTTGCCAATGTTGGATACTACGAAAAACAACCATTCTTCAACTCTGTATATAGAAGTAACGAAAATATGGTTTCCGATGATTATAAAAACGAGAAAATCTTCGGTATTGAGGTAGGATATGGATTCCGTTCGTCTATTTTTGATGCTAATGTGAATTTATATAGAACATCTTGGAGAGATAGATACGACAGAAAAGGTAACCTAAGAGAAGATGCAACAAATACAAGATACTATGCAGAACTCAATGGTATTGCCGAAATCCACCAAGGGGTAGAGGTTGATGCCGCTTTGAAATTAGGTAGAGTATTATCCGTAAATGGTGCTTTCTCTATCGGAGATTGGTTCTATAAAGGAAATGCTGATGCTACTTTGTTTAATGAAACAAATAATGAAGACTTCATTCCACAAGGGAAAACTTCTAATAAAATAGACCTTCTTCTCGATGGAACAAAGGTAGGAGATGCTGCTCAGATTACTGCTTCATTAGGAGTTACTGTTAATCCATTCAAAGGATTCAAATTTGATGCAAATTGGAGATATGTAGATAGATTATATGCAAGACTTGATGTATATAGCTATAGCGACCCAACTTATGCTACAAAAGGAAACCTTAGATTGCCAAGCTACAACTTAGTAGATTTAGGAGCTTCTTATACACTACCAATTAAGGATAAAAGAAGTTTCGTTTTCAGAGTAAATGTTAATAATGTATTTGACACTTATTACATTGCAGACTCTTATTCAGCAATACATGTAGATGCTAAAACTACACAAACCTATAAAGGTATTGATGTGAGAAACCAAGTGAATTTTGGTTTCGGTAGAACATGGAATGCTTCTGTTGGATTAAATTTCTAATCTAAAACATAAAGTAGTTCAAAAATCTACCTTAATAAGGTAGATTTTTTTAATAAAAAAAATCTTATTGCAATAATTAAACGACTTAATTTTATGAATCTAAATTTTTTTAAAAAATCTGTAATTGCCTCATTTACATTTACCATAGCAGGTTCTTATTTCGTGCAAGCACAAGAAGTGGGCAACGAGAGGGATATAGAAGAAATTGTTTTGGTAGGAGTGGCGGATATTGCTAAGCACAGAAAGACACCTGTAGCGGTATCTACTATTAAAGAGACGACTATTATAGAGAAATTAGGAAATCAAGAATTTCCTGAAATTCTTAACAATACTCCATCGGTATATGCTACCAAAGCAGGAGGAGGTTTTGGTGATTCCAGAATTAACATAAGAGGATTTAATCAAAGAAATATCGCTGTAATGGTCAATGGTATTCCTATCAATGATATGTTAAATGGTGATGTGTATTGGTCTAATTGGACGGGAATTTCGGATGTAACATCGTCTATGCAAGTACAAAGAGGGTTGGGAGCATCCAAATTAGCTATCGTTTCCGTAGGCGGAACAATGAATATCCTCACAAGGTCAGCAGATAAGAAAAAAGGCGGAGTAGTAACTCTCGGGCTTGGTAATGATGGATATCACAAAAGCCTATTTGCCTACAATACAGGGAAAAATCTCAAAGGTTGGTCGGCATCTTTTTTAATGGCAAGAACAGCTGGTGCTTTGTATGCCGATGGGACAGATTTCGAAGGGTATAACTATTATTTTGCCTTAGGTTATCAACCAAATAAAATTCACGACCTACAATTTACCTTCACTGGAGCTCCGCAATGGCATCACCAAAGAGGAGCAGCTCCTACTATTAACGAATATATAAATTATGGAAGTGGAGGAGATGTACCAAATAGAAGATATAATAAAGATTGGGGATATCTAACTGATAAAGATGGTATAGCAAGAGAATATTCCTTGGCGAGAAATCATTATCATAAGCCTATCATATCCTTAAATTGGGATTGGAGAATGAACTCTCAATCTAAACTTAGTACTGCTCTATATGCTTCTTTCGGTAGAGGAGGTGGTACCAGAGCCAGCAATAATGGGAAAATTAGTAGAACAGCACAAGGTATCCTTGATTTTGATGCATTAGTAAGATTAAACTCACAAGCAGGAATCGTGAATGCTAATAATGGCTCTATTCGACAAGTAGGAGGAAATTCGCACGATTGGTATGGAATATTGTCCAGCTTTCAGCACAAAATTGGTAGCAATTGGAAAATAGATTTGGGGGTAGATGGTAGATATTTCAATGGATATAGATACAATCTTGTATCCGATTTGTTAGGAGCAACAGGTTTTTTGGATAATAGTGACCTGAATAACCCAAATAGAGTAATCACAAAAGAATACGGAGCTGAGCCATCTTGGAATCCAATTGTAAAAGTGCCAAGTTCCAAAGATAGAGTAACTACCAATATAGAGCAACAAGTATTATGGTATGGTGCTTTCGGACAAGTAGAGTACTCTAATGAAAAAGTATCGGCATTCTTACAAGGTGCTGTGTCTAATCAAGGTTTTAAGAGAGTGGATCACTATATCCGAGAGGGACAATTGTCTCGTGCTACTGGTGAAGCAATGCCACAGAAAACAGACTTTAAGTATAAATTAGGTTATAATGTGAAGGGAGGTGTTAATTATAATATTAACGAGCAACACAATATATTTGCTAATGTAGGCTATTACGAAAAACAACCTTTCTTCACAGCAATATACAGAAATAGCGAAAATGCAGTATATCCTAATGCTAATAACGAAAAAATCTTCGGTGTAGAGTTAGGTTACGGACTGAAATTAGGCGACTTAACAGCCAATGTGAATGTATATAGAACGATATGGAAAGATGTATTCACAACTTCTGGAAGAATCGTAGATACAGACCTCGCAAAAACAAGGTATTTTGCTGAAATTAATGGTATTAAAGAAATTCATCAAGGTGTAGAGATAGATGCAGAATACAAACTTGGCAAAGTACTCTCTTTCACGGGTATGTTATCTCTAGGAGATTGGTACTACAAAGGAAATGCCGAAGCTTCTACTCTAAATGGACAAACTTATCAAGCTTATCAAGTACAAGGACAGACGGGTACCGACTTTAATCTATACTTAGATGGTGCAAAAGTAGGAGAGTCTGCTCAATTTACAACCTCATTAGGAGCTATATTGGAGCCCGTGAAAAACTTGAAGTTTGATGCTAATTGGAGATATGTGGATAGATTATACGCTTCATTAGACCCAATGGCCTTCGTGAGTGAGTCAAAAGCAAAATTAGGCACTTTGAGATTACCAAGCTACAACCTTTTAGATTTAGGCTTGTCCTATAAATTGAATATTGGTAATGGGCAATCTTTTACATTGAGAGGTAATGTATATAATGTATTTGATACAATTTATATCGCTGAATCAAGGACAAATATCCACACTGATGGTACGCCTTCTTACAAAGGAATCAACAAGAAAAACCAAGTATTCTTTGGTTATGGTAGAACTTGGAGTACTTCGTTATCATTCAATTTCTAATCTAAATGATAGATAAAATCAGAATTCCCATCTCAGCCGAGGTGGGATTTTTTTTGTATCTTTGCCCGCGATACATAAACGATAAAATTTAGATAATGAACACAATGTTTTTACATGCCCATAGAGGGTTTGCCTATTTAGAATTATTATTAGTGGCATTTTTCTTAGTTGCCTTATTTTTAGTGATGTTTGGCTATTCTGGTAAGATTACTAGCTTTCTAAGAAAGATGAGTCTCTTTACAATGATTATTTTCCATATTCAACTGATAGTTGGCCTTGGGTTGCTAATTTTCGTATCGCCACTTTCAACGATAATAGACGATGAAGGAATGGGTGGATTGATGAAAAATGCCGACCTAAGAAAATTGTATGTAGAGCATCCGTTTTCTATGTTTTTGGCAAGTATGTTCATTACTTTTGCAAATAAAAAAATTAAAACAGCAGAGAGATTGTCAATGTCTGCCTTTTGGTTGGCTATTTTAGGTGTGGTATTCTTTGGTTTCGCTTTTAGTATCGTGCTACATAGATTATTTGCCTAAAATATTTTTTATCAAAAAAATCTACAGCGTATAATTTAAATTTTTTAAAATTACTACAAATGAACTCTGTGTTGATATAAATTCGGGCTTTAGCTCCTTTTTATATTTATGTTCATTTTCTAAAAAAGGATGTCTATACCCATTAACAAAAAAATAATTTTCTCTTAATAGAATATCTTTTGTCATATCTATATCATTTATTATTAAACCTCTAGATTTCAATATACTAATTTGTTCAGTTAAATCTTTAAAAGTTTTTGAACCCATTCTTTCTATTCTCCTATATTAAATTATATCAAAAAAATAAAATTTATAAAATTGCTATTAAAAATATTAATTGTTATTTACACAAAAAACTCATAAATTCAAAATTTATGAGTTTTTTTATTATTTTGCTTTATCTTTTTTTTA
>QWBZ01000565.1_pt1 | contig 12158 bp, 19 predicted proteins | sample 1972441 | NCBI WGS metagenome assembly QWBZ01 (sample SAMN09866721, study PRJNA288562) | Human oral metagenome isolate term6_saliva, whole genome shotgun sequencing... | isolation source: mouth | host: Homo sapiens | place: USA: California
GCGCGGAATGCGCCCCTTGTCGTATCCGAAAATCGGTTTGAATCAAGCAAGGCTCAACTCAATCCGTTGCCCGAAATCCGCAACCTGTCGGCGGTTTGACGCAGTAGGGAATACAAATGCCGTCTGAACTCAGACGGCCTTTGTTTTATCGAAGAGTATCAAATAACGCCTTATGCCGCGCTTTGCAGTCATTGTACAAGCCGATGACTTGCAACGACCACGACAACACGTCCGCGCCGGTACCGCCCTCAAGTTTAGGCAGGCTCGGGCATGGTTGCACAAGGTCGGCAGGCGGTTTAATTGCCGTCGGCAATGGCGGCGTTGATGATTGACAGCCCATCAGAATCAAGACAGGTATTCCGATAGACAGGCTTTTCGACAATCTTTTGGACTTGCACATAACGCACCCTTTCTTTCTCTTCACGCACGGCCTTGCCGGTTTGATACATGGCAGACGATTCACGGTCTTGCTTCGCTTTTTCAATCGCGGCATCTTTCAGACGATTTGAGATTTCCGCCGCCATGGATTCACGTCCGCGCTTGTATTGAGCGGCATGGTCGTATTGCCACGCGCCCGCAATCAGCACAAAACAAACCAACACCGCAATCAGCTTCCAGTTTTTAAGTAGCAGGCTGTTCATAAGTTTTCAACATCGCTTAGTAGTTTTTAATTTCGCTTTCGGCAAATTCAAAAGCTTTAAAGTCGCCGTTTTCCGACGCTTCTTTCTGTTTCGCTTCCCATTCGGCGATTTGCCGTTCTACAAATTTCAGTTGGTTGTTCATTTCGTTTTCTTTCACCAAAAATACACACAAAATACTTGCATAATAACCGATATTGTGTAATAATACACACATGGCAAATCTGCCATAGTTGCAATAAAGGAAGTTATATGACTAGTGCACAAGTCATTGCGCTTCTAGAGTCTGACGGTTGGTTTCTGGTTTCAACCCGAGGCAGTCATCGGCAGTACAAACACCCCGAGAAAAAAGGCCGTGTTACTGTACCGCATCCGAAAAAAGACTTGCCGCTAGGAACGTTGAGACAGATTTACAAACAGGCAGGCTTGAAGTAGCGTAAGCGGTGGGGAGACCCACCGCCCTTTTTGCAATCAGGGTAATCTCACGCGCCCTCCCGTTTTATAAAAATGAAGAAAGCCCGAATATGTTAATCCCGATCGCCTTACACAAAGACGAACATACCGGCTACGGCGTAACCGTCCCCGATCTTCCCGGCTGCTTTTCTTACGGCGAGACCGTAGAAGAAGCCGTTGCCAACGCCAAGGAAGCCGCCTACTTCCACATCGACGGCATGATTGAAGACGGAATGTTCGACGATTTGAAAGCCAGCAATATCCAAGATTTGCAAGGCCAAGAAGACTTTAAAGACGCTGTTTGGCTGCTGCTTGAAATTGACCCCGCCAAAATCAGCCAGCAGCAAACCCGTTTTAACGTCAGTTGGCCGCAATATCTGCTTGACCGCGTAGATGAATATACCGCCGTTCATCACGAGACACGCAGCGGATTCTTGGCAAAAGCCGCGCTGAACCTTATCAACCGCTCCTAATCGCCAGCCCCCGATTCGGGGGTTTTCGCTTTTTCAACCGCTCAAAAAGTGATGTGGGATTTGCCCACATCACCCGTTCAGACGGCCTCACGCCTCGCTCGCACCGTGCGCCGCCGTTGCTGTAACAGATGACAGAACGTAACGCTCAGGCGCGGGGCTTGATGGCACCGCCTTGCCATCCACCAGCTTAGACGGCCAAAAATAGCCGTCAATATCGGCAGGATTGAACGGCACGATAGACACGGTATTGCCTTGATTGCCGCCCAAGCCCAAAATCTGACCTTTTGCGTTTTTGCCGACCACAAAGAACACATGGCCGCCGCCTTGTCGGGATTTCACAGCAATGCAACCATAAGCAGGTTTTGACAGCTTCGTCAGCCCGGCACTTGCCCATGCTTTCGCACGGTACCAGTCCTTAATGACCGTGCGGCCACTCTTGCCTAAGCAATGACCGACAAATAAACCGCACCACGGCGTCTCATCTTCAAAGTACCAAGACTTTGCCGCGCCGGGGAACGTTCCCATATCTTTCAACCACTGAACGATTGTCGGGTTATGTGCTTTCGTGCCGACAATCTCTTTCAAACCAAGATGTTTTTTAGCCTCTTTGATCCATTCCAATTCTTGCATTTTTACTTCTCCATTAAAAAAGGCCGTCTGATTTCAGACGACCTGTCGTTACTCTTTATCGATAAATTTGTCAGCCGTTTTCTTCGCCCACTTCTTCATCATTCCAGGGGCAAGTGTTTTCACGGTATCCATGGCGTGGCCTGTCAATATACCGACAAACGCGCCGGCAATAGCACAAGTCCATACCTGATTTACCATCAAAAACCGTTCCACTACCGCTGCCGCTGCCACTGCCGATACGACCGCCTCAAAAACACTCGAAACGATTTTGTCGTGGTCTTTTATGCTTGACCACGCACTACCGACAATGCCGCCCCCTATGGCAAACAGGTAGCCAAATTGGAAAAAATCCATCATTCCCCCTTTAGGCCGTCTTTCAGTTTTCTGCCCGAAAATAAAAATTTAAGTGAGTTATTGCCAGCCAAGAGGCATAGGAAAGACAGAATCGGCGGTATTACCATGCCCGTGTGAGCAGGCGGAAACGCTCCCCAAAACGCCTGCGCCGTCAGATACCAAATAAACGCCGACACCAGCAATAAATAGCCTGAAAAGACGTTTCCGCGGTACGTCTGCCAGTACATCGAGGCCAACTGTAACAAGCCGATACCGCCGAAAACTGGAATCAGGATAGATTCGGGTATCGTTTTAAACTTGTAGTAAATCGGCCATTCATAAATATCGATAGGCGAAAACGCGAAAACAGCGGCATAACCAATCATCGACAACCCACTGGCAAACTCGACAACGCGCGTCCCAGTGCCGAAAAGCCACTTCTGAAAACGTACAGGCAGAAAACGCCATTCCAAAACATATTTAACCCATTTCAATGAGTTACTCATTTTCCAATCTCCAAAGAAAAAGGACTTTTTGACAAAATTATCAAAAAGTCCGTTTAAGAAAAAAGCCGTCTGACCCATTCAGACGGCCTGACCGTTAAACAAATTTGAAATCACGTTTCATCTGTTTCAAAAGCTTTGCCAAATCCTTTTTATGGATAAAATCGCCGCCTGTTGAGTTGATGATAATCGTGCTGTCGTCGCCACCTGATTGACCTGCCATTTCGCGGATTGTTTGGGCATGTTCCGCAGGCAAAACCATCTCATTCTCGTGCAACTGAGTAAGAGGGTTGATACCGGCCGGAATATCCCAGCCACCTGCCGCCGATGGAATACGTGTTGTGGTCGTGGTCGTTTGAGAACCGCCACCACCGCCCATCAAGCCCATCACTGCCGCCATAATCGCAGCCATAGCCGCAACAGCAAGAATCGGGCCAACATACGGAATAGAAGCTTGCGAAGCCGCCGCGCCCGATGCCGCCTGTGTTGCGTTGGCGGTAACGACAGATGTGGTCTCGGTCGCTTTGGTTGCCGCTGTTTTGGCCGCCGCCGCTGTTTCCAGCGTATCTTTAGTGCTGAAAATCATCTTGTAAATCGCCGATTCCTGAACCATGCGCTGCATCATGCCCATCAGTGGTTTTGTAACCATTTCTTGAATAAAGGTCTGCCCCATACTTTTGAAAAAGTTATTCATAGCCGTGCGGAAGTTTTGCGTACGTGTGAGCATGGCTGAAAACGCCTGCCCCATCTGTTGCTGCGCTTCTTGCCAAACGTTCTTACCGCCGTCCTGAAGCATTTCCATGACGTTCGGCGCGTCTTTCTGGCGTTGGCTTTCGCGCTTACCCTCATTCTTCGCCTGCGTCCGCTCATGGCCTTGCCCAAGTTCCGCCATTTGTGCTTTAAGCTTATCAATGGCTGTCTGACTATAAGTCGGATCTTGTTCAGCAAGTGCGATCCGTTCTTGCAATGCGTCATAGGCAATCTGATAACGGCGATTTTCAAACTCGATTTCCAAATCAAGGCGTTCGAGTTGCGAGATACGGCCCTCAGACAGTGCCTGGTCTGCCGCGTCCTTCTCTATCTCAAGCTTATGCTTGTCCAGCTTCTCCCATTCAGCCACCTGATTCATTTTTGCTTCAGTTGACTGCTTCGATAACTGGTCTTCAAGAGTCAGGATTTTTTCACGCAGTTTCAAGCCGGTTTTACTGCCGGCGTCAACCGTTGCCAGTTTTTCGCGCCAGTAGGCAGCCTCACGCGCTAAATCCCATTCTTGGTGCGTGAGCGTTTCGCGCTGCATTTCACGGTGTGCAAGTTTTTGGGCTTTGATTTCCTCTTCCCATCCTTGCATTGGGTCTTGCGCCGCTCCTGAGCCGCCTGCGTGACCCTTTCCGCCACCTTTACGGCCTGAGCCACCACCACCGCCACCGGCAGGCGCGTGAGCTTTGGCGGAACCTCCGCCGCCGCCACCTCGTGCGCCTCTCATCGCTTTGGCTTCGTGGATATTGGCCGCTCGCTCCTTGATGGCATTTGCCATTGCGCCGGCGCGGTCTTTGGTCATGCTGTCAGCGATTCGACCGCCAAGCCCACCGTCATTCATTCGTCCCATTTGGACGTTATTCAGCTTTTCAATGCCCGAAACGCCGACCATCGACGCGGCTTTGTTGGCAAAGTCAATCATGCTGTTAATCATGCCGACCGCTTTGTTTACCATCCACTCAATTGCGGAAATAAACACGTTGCCGATAGCTTTGCCAAGATTGGCAAAGAATTGCGGCATATTATTGGCAGCCTCTTTAATCAACATCCAGCCGGTTGCGAATGTGTTGATATAGACGTTGACGTACGCCCCGATGGTGCTTGAGATTAAACCCATCACGCGCTCAAATACCGCCGACCATCCGCCTACACTCTCGTCAACCCATGCCGTCAACTCACCGAACCATGATTTAACGGTATCGACAGCCTCACCGATGGTTTCCGTGATGACTTGCCAGACTGCCTGAATTACATCAGAAAGATTCGACCAACCATCGCCGAAAACGTCTATTTCATCGCCAAATTGGGCAATCAATCCAATGACCGCGCCGATTGCAACGGCAACAATCCCAAACGGATTTGCCAGTAAAGCCACATTCAAAGCCAGCGTTGGTGCAACAGCAGCGGCAACAGCAACGGCAAATCCCGCCATGATAGGGACGACCAAATTCAGGTTATCGGCAATCAGTTTAATAACGGCGGCAATCCCAGACATTGCGCCGCTGTCGTTCAGCAGCTTGGAAACCATGCTTTGCCAGTTATTCGAAAACACCGTTAAAGCCTGTCCCATCGTCATAGGCATTTTAGCCGCCTGTTCGCCGAATTTCTCAGATGCACCGGATATGGCTTTAAAAATCACATCCGCCGTCAACTGCCCCTCACTGCCCAGCTTTTTGATTTCGGCGCGAGACTTGCCCATATACTCCGCAATCGTATCAAGCAGAATCGGCGCAGCTTCGGCAATAGATTTAAATTCATCGCCCTGCAATACGCCGCTATATCAACCAAGCCGGTAAATATGTTGTAACCATCGAATCAGCAGTGTTCCACGTTGGCAATAACGCCAACGGACGAAGTGAAAATCTGAAACTGTCTGTTATTGACAACCAAAAACGCAAAGCGACTTTCTTCATCAACACCAGCTATTCCAACGGCGTACAGAATGAGGGCGGATTGCGAACCGTGAGCGCAATCTTGGCTTGCTTGCGAGAAAAGGACAGCGGCGAACCAACACCGGCACAGGTCAAAGAATACAACCGCGAAACGCAACAAGAAGAAATGGTTATGCGCGATTGTTTCACAAAACTGCACGGCAAACAGCTTGGCATTGTCGTTCAAATGGTACATGAAGATGGCCGCGAAAATCCATCCCCTAGCCTGTACAGCGTGTTTGAAGCCTCAAGCGAATTGACGGCAGGCGAAATCATGCGCGCCGAAACACAACCGGCACAGCTTGGCAAAATTATGGCGTACATCGCAAACAAACCGCTTATCGACAAGCGCAAAAACAGCCCTGTACCGCCTCAACCGACACGCCAACCAATGCCGCAACAAACAGCACAAACCGCGCCTATTGAGGATATTGATAGCGACATCCCATTTTAACCAAGCGCAGGCCGTCTGAATTTTGGACGGCCTACAAAAAGGACATTGTATGAATATCACACTTTACCAATGCGCCGCCGACGTACAAGAGGCTTTGGACTACCACTTCGACACAGAGGCGGAGCTAAACGACACGCTAGAGGCCGTTATCGGGCAATTTGATGTAAAAGCCCAGTCCGTGATTGGTTACATCAAAAACCAAGAAACAACGGCGGAAATGCTTGAAGAACATATCAAGCAGATGACCGAGAAACTAAAAGTCATCAAGGCGCGTAACCAAAGCCTGAAAGACTATTTGGAGCGCAATATGCTTGCCGCTGGAATCAAAGAGATTAAAGCAGACGACGGCACGTTTAAAGCTTCATTCCGCAAATCAAAAGCGGTTGACGTTTTCGATGAAGCGCAAATTCCTGCTGAATTTATGCGCGAACGTGTAACAGTCGTTCCCGATAAGACGGCAATCAAAAAAGCAATCGAAAACGGCCAAGAAGTAGCAGGCGCGAAGATTGAAGAACGGCTGAATCTTCAGATTAAATAACACCAGGCGCAAGAAGCCATTTCGGACGACGTCCCGTTTTAAGGAATAAAAAATGACGCAACAATTTAAATTTGGCGACCGTGTGATAGATAAGGCTTTGGGATTGGGCGAATGTGTGGTTATTAACTCTTTTGAAAACGCAGTATATGTGATTAATGAGCGAGGGGACTATAACGCCGCGGCACACCCCGAGACGCTGGAAATCATCCCACACCCTGACACCGTGCGCCTTGAGTTTGTCGCCGCTGAATGTGATTCGACTTTAGACGAGTTGCGTGAAGTGCTTGATAAAAAACAGTAACAGTTAGACAAATTCTTATTGAGGGGAAGACAACTAACCACACAGGCAGACGGCCTAAAACATCCGAGCCGTTGAGAGGACGGCTTCAACAAAAGGAAACGAGACGATGAAAGCAAGCGAAATGATGGCCGCGCGTAAAGCGGCGAAGAAAGAACAAGCTATCAAGAAATACGCACGGGACAACATCGGCAACCAACGCGCCGACCGCAACAAACTGGCAAATATTGCCGTAATCCAAGTGCAAAACAAGCTGTCTTTGCGAAGTGGCGCACCGCAAGACTTAGACAGCAAACTGACCGAAAATATTAAAAATCTCATGCACTATCAGGCGTTGGTTTATGAAAACGACCGAACCAGTGTAACCGTGTTTGAAAAGCTTATACGCGCCATGCGTGTTGTTGCCTGTATCTACTCAGACAGCTACTTGAGCAAGACGACCAACGAAGCACAGGCGGCGATTGAACAGCTATCAGAATCAGCCGACCTGTCGCCGAATCAACGCCGTGAGATTCTGAAACCTGTTCTTCGCCTGACGGAATATCAGGAAGCGTACGGCGAGATTATCCCGGAGCGTACCGTTTCAAAAATCGGCCTGTATTGCGCCAGTGTACAAATCGCACTTTACACAGCAAGCCTATACACGCGCCCGAAACGATATATTCAGGCGTTATTCGACATCATCAACGGCGAATCATTGCGAACTATCGCCAAGAAGATAAACGAAAAAGAAAACGCATTGCGCGAAGAGGTATTAAATGCCGCTTGGCACTTCTTCCGCGTGGCAGAGTGTAACAGTGCCGTTCAGCCGGTAAGCAGTATTCCCGAATTGCGACAAGACGGCTATAAGGTGCTGGCAGACTTTGACCGCCTGAAAGATTTTATTCAGACAGCCATGCAAAAAATTCTGATTCCGTTTGAGCAAAACACAGGAATCAGCCTGATTAATTACAACCAATTCCGCAAAGACTTGGTACAAGCGGAAATTATTTAGGGGTGGGAAATGATACTACCTAGCGCTGCTTACCACAGCCTAACCTACGGGCAGCTTGACGGGAAAACCCGCATCCTAACCAACAGGGGCGAAACAACCGAACCACTACCTAAATACCCCGCCAAACCGACCGATTCCAGCGCATTCCGCTATCAACGCAAGTTTCACGTCTGGCTGTTTGAAAGCGCGTGCGGCGTGGCACGGCAGCGGCGCGATACTGCAGGCCTAATCCGATTCAGCCAAGCCCTAACCTACGCCCGCCGCGTCAAACTCAAGTGGGGAACGCCGTGCGGCAGTGCCGAAGCGGATGTCATTCTGGCTGAGCAATACCTGTTTGCCGTCCCGCCTCCTCCCTTTACACCCGACCCGTTTTACACCGACACCAAGGAGACCAACCCATGTTAAGCACCGCCAACTTCAATAAAAACCAGGTGGAAGCCTTTCTTCAAGCCTACCAAAACAACCCCCTCAAAGCCGCCGCATCTAGTGCGGGGCTGGACCTGTACCAAGGCTACATCATTGCCCAGAAACATAAAGTCTTACGCCTGCACGACGCAATCGTGCAGAACAGCAACGGCTCATGCATTGGCACAATAGGCGAAGAATTATTCGCCAAACTCATCCCAGAAGCAGTAGACGTAAACCTGAATATCAGCATGCATAACCCAAATTACGACTTTCTGCTTGGCAACCTGCGTATCGACGTCAAAACCTCGTCGGGATTCTCATCGCAAAAAGGAGGTTCAAGCTTCGTCTATCGTTTCCGCTGTCAAAACAAATTCGACTGCGACGTCTTCGTTCTATTTGTGAAACCCGACCCCGAAGCCGACCAGTTTGACAGCGCGGCCTACACCCACTGCCTCGTTATTCCAAGCATTTTCCTATTCGGAAACAGGCAAGTGGAATTAAACGCCCGCGCCCTCAAGGGGCAGAAAACTGCATGGTCGGAATTTCTGATGCCGATAGAAAAGCTGCCCGAAACCATCCGCCTGCTAGCCGCCAACGCCACGCCACTACCTCCAGACATCATAGAAGCAGGCCGCGTCAATGAAGAACTGAAAACTGAAATCAACAAAAAGAGGAAAAAATGAAAGAAATGAAAAGCGCAACTGAACAACTGCGTGAAGAACTGTTCGACACCCTGCACCGCCTGAAGTCAGGGCAAATCGACGCCGCCACCGCGCAGGCCGTCAGCAAAATCGGCGGCAACATCATCGCCACCGTCGCCGTCGAAATCCAAGCCGCTGCCATCATCGGCGCGGAAAACCTGCAATCCCTGAACAGCCTAACGCCCGAAGAACGCCGCGCCGCAGCCGGCGGCATCGTACACCGTCTCAAATAAGTAATCGTAGGAATCCGACAGGCGGCGGAAATGCCGCCTAATGAAGATTAGAAAGGCTAAAAGATGATTCCCGACACAAGATTGGAAACGTTAAAACACTTTGAAGAATTGTTGAAAGATTCCAAGCGGTTAGACTGGTTAATTAAATTTCTTGACCGGTCAGGAGTCTTTGATGGGGATGACATGAAAAAGTTAGGATTTAACGATAAAAACTTCAGAAATTTAATTGATTTAGTAATTGACGTTCCGATTGATGAACTGTTAGCCGATTTGGAACAGGAATAAATATAGAAGGGAAAGAAGATGAAAATTGATTTTGAAAATAAAACAGTAATCAAAACAGTGGATAATATTTTTTTAATACTATTCCTTATACCATTAGCTGTATCAGTATTATCATCTTTTGCAGCTTTTGTATTATTAATTTCGGCGCGGATTTTCTTCTTCTTATTCCTTTTGGCCTCATATCCTATTCTTTTGATTTTGAAGAGATTATCTAGTGGTAAATATGACCCAGTAAGTCCCTTCAAATATGCAAAATCAACTATCAAACACGCCAATAGCTTCTTTCTTGATATTTTAGATTTTTGCTTATATTGCAAGTAATAAAAGGATTTTTGAATGTACCTCACAGCCCAAGAATGCGCCGACCTGCTACACGTCAAACGCACAACATTTGTTAATCAAACGTGCAAACAGGCAGGATTCCCAAAGCCTTTTGTTATTTCGCCGCGTAAATTTCTATGGCCGGAAGCAGAAGTCCATGAATTTATCCGCCGCCACCGTCAAAAATAGAGAAACCGCCGTAACAGGCGGTTTTTTCAATCCAGCAAATCGGCAAGTTCGCCGATATCAGGGTTATAGTACACGTTGAGCAGGATTCTCAAATCCTTATGGCCGCTGATTTTAGCCAGTTGCATAGGCTCAACCCTAGCGGCCATTCGTGTCAGGGCTTTATGGCGCGTATCGTGGAAATGGAAGCCCTCAGCCCCTTCAACTTTCGCCCTCGCACGTCTAAACATAACATCAAGCGTGTGGGAGCTTATATCAAACACAGACCCGCCCTCAGACCGTGGCAGTCTATCCAATATCGCCATAGCCTTTTTAGACAGCGGCACGTCTCGACTGCTGCCGTTTTTTGTCATTGGCAAATGCACCACGCGCCTACTCAAATGCACATCACGCCAAACCATGTTGCAGATTTCCCCGGCGCGCATGGCCGTCTCAATCGCAAACAAGACAGCCAAGCCGATACGCTGTTTTACCGTGATTATCGGCACGCCGTCAGCTACACCAAGCTCACGCACAACAGCCAAGACAATATCGTCAGGCGGTATGTAGTTTCGCGCCTTGCCTTTGCCCGGCCGTCTGATTTGCAATAGAGGATTTGACGGCAATAAGCCCCATTCCTTGACCGCCATTTGACAGACGGCCGACAGTGTTTCAAGCTCACGTCTGACCGTTGCTTCCTGTACTTCCTTTTTGCGGTTATCACGCCATTGGGCAAAATGATGTGGGCGCAGGTCACTGACTTTTATATTGGCCAAATCTGATCGTACCGCACGATTCAGCCGGTATGTTTCCGCCCTATTGCCTCGCTTGGTTGGCGTGATTTCATCCCGGTATCTGGTCAGCAAATCGGCAAAATATAGGCTTTTGGGCGCATTGCCCTGTACGCCGTCCAAGATTGCCGCTTCAGTCCTCGCCGCCCATGCAACGGCATCAGATTTCAGGGTAAATGTTTCAGACTTGGTAACGCCTTTTAGACGGACTTTGACTCGATATTTTCCGTTTCGCTTTTCGATGGTTGCCATTGGTATATTATTGGGACAGTGAGGGGACATGGCATTATATGTTATAATCAATCCTAATCAATCATAATGTATTGAGTGGCGCAGATATGAGATTGATTTGTATATATAATCTATCTAAATCAATCATAATCTACTATAATCGATTAGCTGTTTAAATGCACTCCGTCCGCACCACACTCAAAATAAGCAGCTTTCGGGCTGCTTTTTTTACATCTATTCCACTATATACCCAAAATCAAAACTGCTTTTAATTTTTTGACCTTTGCAAAAAAGGGGTTTATTTGTGGGTATAACAGACGTTTCCATTTTATCTTTCAGACGGCCTATCATTTATGTTGAATCCATCGCAAAAACTTGTCGAATTGGTCCGTATCCTTGAAGAGCGTGCCTATATTTTTCCGGGAGATCCTGTGCAGGCGACGGAAGCGTTGCGACATATTGACGGCGGCAATGAGGAAAAACTGATACGCCGCGCTCAAATTATCGACCGCGACAAGCATTTGAAATATGTGTTGCAACAGGTGGAGACAGGCTCGTTTTGGCTTTGGATTGTTGCGGCGACGTTGTTGTTTACGGTCGGTTTTTCCAGCACTTATCTGTTGATGGACCATCAGGGGCTGAACTTTTTTCTGGTGTTGGCCGGGATTTTGGGCATGAATACGGTCATGCTGCTGGTGTGGCTGGCAACTTTATTCCTGCGTTTGAAAAATGTGCACTTTATCAGCAGTCCGGCAACTTGGTTCCGTGGAAAAGACCCGGTCAATCAGGCCATTTTGCGGCTTTATATAGACGAATGGCGCAAGCCGCAAACGCGTTGGCTGATTGGTGCAACCTCACACAGTCTGTGGCTTTGTACGCTGTCGGGGATGTTGGTTTCTGTTTTGCTGCTGCTTTTGGTGCGGCAATATACGTTCAACTGGGAAAGTACGCTTTTAAGCAATACGGCATTGGTGAAAACGGTTGAGGCTTTGTCATGGCTGCCGGAACGTTTGGGCTTTCCT
>QWBZ01000787.1_pt1 | contig 12109 bp, 10 predicted proteins | sample 1972441 | NCBI WGS metagenome assembly QWBZ01 (sample SAMN09866721, study PRJNA288562) | Human oral metagenome isolate term6_saliva, whole genome shotgun sequencing... | isolation source: mouth | host: Homo sapiens | place: USA: California
CAAATTCGAACCTATGAGATGCACAGAGTGGCGGAATATGGTATTGCCGCCCATTGGAAGTACAAGGAAGATGGAAATGGTGCAAGAGTTATTGACTTGACTGACCAAAAGATGAATTGGTTGCGAGAAGTCTTGGAGACGATGGGCGATGTCAAAGACAATATTCAATTTTTAAAGCAGATCAAGGAAGAATTTGATTTATTGTCAGGAAGAGTCTATTGTTTTACACCACAGGGCGATGTCAAGAGCCTGCCTTTAGGCTCAAATGTCATTGATTTTGCCTATTCGATTCATTCGGCTATTGGAAATAAGATGGTGGGAGCAAAGGTCAACGGAAAGTCTGTTCCCATTGATTATGTCATTCAAAATGCCGATCGAGTTGAGGTGCTTGTCTCTCAAAATTCTACAGGGCCAAGTATGGATTGGTTGAGAATTGTGCACACCGTTCAGGCAAAGAACAAGATCAATCAGTGGTTTCGAAACCAGTCAAAGGAAGAAAATATTGCTCGAGGTAAGGAATTACTTGAAAAGGACAGCAGAGCAAAGGGGGTTGAGCTTGCCAAAATCAATCGGCCAGAGTTTCAGGAAAAGGTGCTCAGAAGGTATTCGATTCAGGGATGGGATACCCTGCTTGCGACTGTTGGTCGAGGTGGATTGAAGGAAGGTCAGATTGTCAATAAGCTCTTAGATGAGTACAAGAAGTCACAAAAGAAAAATATGACAGACGAAGAGCTGATCAAGAGCATCAAAGAGGCGACAAAAACTCCTGACAAAGTAAAGATTCGAAAGGCGAATAATGGTGTCATTGTCAGAGGAATTGAGGGAAATGTGGCGATTCGATTGATGCGCTGTTGTATGCCAGTGCCAGGTGATGAAATTGTTGGTTTCATTACAAGGGGGCATGGCGTATCGGTGCACCGAACAGATTGTGTCAATATTATTCATCTTCCAGACAATGAAAGAGAGCGTCTAATTCCTGTGGAGTGGCAAAGTCTCAAGGAGACCATAGAGACCTATAGCGTGGAAGTATTGATCTATGCACAAAATCGTACAGGCATTTTCCTTGATATCAGCAAGGTGTTTTCAGAGAAAAATATTGATATCAAATCACTCACATCAAAGGTGAGTAAACAAGAAATAGCGACGATGAAGATTAGTTTTGATGTCAAGGGAACAGAGGAACTTCGTGTATTGCAGGCCAAGCTTAGACAAGTTCCAGGTGTGATGGATATAGAAAGGGCAACAGGATAATGAAAAAATTAGAGTTTTTAGTTCAAGTGCTCGGTATGGTGGGAACCAATACCTATACTTGTTTTCATAAAGAAAACAGAGAATGCATTATTGTTGACCCAGCAGATGAGGCATCAGAGATTATGAAGCAAATTTCTCAAAATCATCTGCTGCCGAAGGCAATTTTTTTGACTCATGGACATTTTGATCATATTCAGGCTGTCGATGAGCTCAGAAAAGAATATGGAATCAAAGTCTATGCAAGTGCAGAAGAAAAGTCCTTGCTTGAAGATCCTAATGCCAATGCTATTTGGGACTTTGTTCACCAGAGAAAAAAGGTGGTTGCAGATGAGTACCTCAAAGATGGGGCAAAGATTTTTTTCCTTGATTGTGAGTGGGTGATGATGGCAACACCAGGACACACAAAGGGATCTTGCTGTTATTATTGTGAGAGCGAGGATATTTTGTTTTCTGGAGATACCTTGTTTCGTGAAAGCTATGGAAGAGTGGATCTTCCAGGCGGTTCGCAGATAGAGATTGAAGATTCCATCCGTGGGAAGTTATTTCAACTGCCTGAGAGGACCTTGGTTCTTCCAGGACATGGTGGTGCGACAACGATAGAATACGAAAAGCTGCACAATCCATTAGCAGCAAATTGAGGCAGAAATGATTGAAATACTACTAAAGGATGTCTTGTTTGAACAAGACATCCGAGAATTGCTGATGGCTTTTTATCCAGGGGAGGAGTTTATTCACGAATCTGGGGCAAAAGCCTTTCTTACTTTTTGGGCGGAGCGTTTGGAAGATCACTATAGAGCCTTTCTTCGCTTTGGAGATGGAAGCAAAAGAGAGTTTACATTTAGGGAGCACACAGAGCGGATTGACACAAAGAATGAATTGAAGAGAAATTTGTATCAAATCTTGGCAGAGGAGACAGGAAAATCCCTGCCGTGGGGAACACTTACCGGGATTCGCCCAACTAAAATTGCAATGAAAATGCTCGAAGAGGGAAAGAGCGAAGAAGAAGTAAAAAGACATTTACAAGAGGTCTATTTGGTTAGCGATGAAAAGACAAAGTTGTGTATTTTGACAGCGAAAAGGGAAAAGGAAATTTTAGATCCTTTGGACTATCAAAATGGCTGGAGTCTATATATTGGCATTCCATTTTGTCCGACAAGATGTGCGTATTGCTCCTTTACCTCCTATCCTATTGACCGCTGGAAAAATGGTGGGGCAGATGAATATCTGGCATCACTAAAAAAAGAATTGGTTGCGGTGGCCAAAATGATGAGAAAAAGAAAGTTGCAGACTATCTATATGGGTGGGGGAACACCCACTTCTCTTTCTCCAGAACAGATAGATGATATTTTGTGCTGTGTGGAAAGAGAATTTGATCTTTCTCATCTGTTAGAAATAACCATTGAAGCAGGACGACCAGATAGCATCACAAGAGAAAAATTGGAAGTGATGAGAAGACATGGTGTGCAGAGAATCTCGATCAATCCACAGACTATGCAACAGAGAACATTGGATATTATTGGCAGAAGACATAGTGTGGAGCGAGTGAGGGAGCAATTTTTTCTCGCTAGGCAATTGGGCTTTGAAAATATTAATATGGATTTGATTGTTGGACTACCAGAGGAGAACTTAGAGGATGTACAGGATACTCTCGCTCAAGTCATGGCCCTTGCTCCTGATTCGGTGACCGTCCATTCTCTTGCTATTAAGCGTGCGGCAAGGCTAAATACCAACAGAGAAGAGTTTATCGATTTAAAGATTGAAAATACTTGGCAGATGATTGAGGCGACAGCAAGTGCTTGCCAAGAGAATCAACTGCTTCCCTATTATTTGTATCGACAAAAGAATATGGCAGGAAATTTTGAAAATGTGGGCTATGCGAAAGAGGGAAAGGCGTGCATCTATAATATTCTAATTATGGAAGAAAAACAGACGATTGTCGCCTGTGGTGCAGGGACGAGTTCAAAAATTGTATTTCCAAAAGAAGACCGCATTGAGCGTGTGGAAAATGTCAAAGACCCAAAGCTCTATATCGAGCGACTTGATCAATTGATTCAAAGAAAAGAACAATTTTTACTTGCAAAATCAGACACAGACGCTAAGATAGATGTATACAATAGATGAAAGGTTTAGAGAAAACTATGGCATTGATAAAAAAACCGGTGACTGGAATGAAGGATATTCTTCCAGAAGAAATGGCTATCAGAGATTATCTGATGAATGTAATTAAGGATATCTATAGAAGTTTTGGATTTTCGTCCATTGAAACGCCTTGTGTGGAGCATATTGAAAACTTGCTTTCAAAACAAGGTGGAGATAATGAAAAGTTAATTTTTAAAGTGTTAAAGCGTGGAGAAAAATTGAATGTAGAGGAAGCTAAGGAGGAGGCAGATTTAACAGATTCTGGGCTTCGCTACGATTTAACTTTGCCTTTGGCACGCTATTACTCCAATAATGCTGCAAACTTGCCTTCGCCATTTAAAGCATTGCAAATTGGAAGTGTGTGGAGAGCGGACCGTCCACAAAAGGGAAGATTTCGTCAATTCACACAATGTGATATTGATATTTTGGGTGAGGCCAGCCATCTGGCAGAGATTGAATTGATTTTGGCGGCGACAACCTCACTTTCTAGAATTTGCCCAGACAATCAATTTTGTGTAAGAATTAATGATAGGGAAATTCTTCGTGCGATGGCTTCCTATGCAGGATTTCCAGAAGAAAGCACCGATATGGTGTTTATTATCTTAGATAAGATGGATAAAATCGGTGCGGATGGTGTTGCTGGGGAATTGGTTGAAAATGGATTTTCAAGGGAAGCCGTGGATAAGTATATGGCATTGTTTACAACCCTTGGAAAGGATGCTAGTGCTGTTCGTGGACTCTTTGAAAAGCTTGGAAAAGAACATATCAAAAAGGAGACTGTAGAAAATCTTGCACAGATTATGGATATGGTCAGTGCTTGCAAGAAGGGAAGTTTTTCACTGGAATTTGATCCGACACTTGTGCGTGGAATGGGCTATTATACGGGAACGATTTTTGAGGTTTCTATGGAGGGCTTTGGTGGATCGGTTGCTGGTGGTGGTCGCTATGACAAGATGATTGGAAAGTTTACAGGAAAGGATACACCAGCTTGTGGATTTTCCATTGGCTTTGAGCGAATTATTACGATATTGCTGGATCAAAAATTTCAAATCCCTGCTAGAGAGAAGAAGGCCTTTTTATTTGAAAAGGGAATAGAGGTGGAAAAAATGGCCGAGATTTTACAGACAGCAGATGTAGAAAGAAATGCAGGAAATATTGTCCTTGTTTCAGGAATGAATAAGAATAAGAAATTCCAAAAGACACAATTAGAGGCAGAGGGCTATACAGAATTTAGAGAATTTTATAGAGAAGAATTAAAGAAGTAGGGGAGAAGATAATGGCAGAATCAATGTTGGGCTTAAAGAGAAGCCATAGATGTGCAGAAGTAGTCAATGCTAGTATTGGCGATGAAGTGACGGTGATGGGTTGGGTACAAAAGAGCAGAAATAAGGGAAGTCTGATCTTTGTTGACCTTCGAGACCGCTCAGGGCTTTTGCAGATCGTCTTTGAGGAGGATGACTGTGGAAGTGAGGCCTTTGCAAAGGCAGGAAAGTTGCGTGCAGAATTTTGTATTGCTGTGACAGGGGTGCTGGAAAAAAGAAGTGGTGCATCCAATGAAAATCTTACCACAGGAAATTTAGAAGTAAGGGCAAAAGCTATTCGCATTCTTTCTGAGTCAGAGACACCTCCATTTCCAATTGAGGCAAATGCAAAGACCAAGGAAGATATTCGACTAAAGTATCGCTATCTTGATCTTCGTCGTCCAGATCTTCAAAAGAATATTATGACAAGAAGTCAGATTGCAACTTTGACGAGACTTTTTCTTGCACAGGAGGGATTTTTAGAGATTGAGACACCGACATTAATTAAGAGCTCTCCAGAGGGAGCAAGGGATTATCTTGTACCAAGCCGTGTACACCCAGGTGCATTCTATGCACTTCCACAATCTCCCCAGCTCTTTAAGCAATTGTTGATGTGCTCTGGATATGACCGCTATTTTCAGCTTGCTCGCTGTTATAGAGATGAGGATTTAAGAGCAGATCGACAGCCAGAATTTACTCAAATTGATATGGAATTGTCCTTTGTCGATCAAGAAGATGTTATGGAAGTCAATGAGCATCTATTGCAAAGACTATTTAAGGAAGTGCTTGGTGTAGAAATTAGCCTTCCAATCCAGAGAATGACATGGCAAGAGGCTATGGATCGCTTTGGTTCAGATAAACCAGACCTTCGCTTTGGAATGGAATTAAAGAATATTACAGAAGTAGTAAAAAATACAGAATTTGCAGTTTTTAAAAATGCGATCACCGCTGGCGGAACAGTTCGAGGCATTAATGCTAAGGGACAGGGACATATGCCAAGAAAAAAGATTGATGCACTTGTAGAATTTGCCAAGGGATATGGGGCAAAGGGACTGGCCTACATTGCACTGGAGGAAGATGGAAATGTAAAGTCTTCCTTTGCAAAGTTTATGTCTGAGGAAGAATTGAAAAATATTGTGGTGGCAATGGAGGGAGAGCCAGGAGATCTACTCCTTTTTGCAGCAGATAAAAACACCATTGTTTGGTCTGTGCTCGGTGCTCTTCGCTGTGAAATTGCTGCACAACTTGGACTTTTTAAGAAAGATGATTTTAAGTTTTTGTGGGTTACTGAATTTCCATTACTTGAGTGGTCTGATGAGGAAAATCGCTTTAAGGCGATGCATCATCCATTCACTATGCCAATGGAAGAAGATTGGCAATATATTGATTCTGATCCAGGTCGAGTTCGTGCAAAGGCATATGACATTGTACTCAATGGAACAGAGCTTGGTGGCGGTTCAGTGAGAATTCATCAAGCAGATATTCAGGAGAAGATGTTTGAAGTTCTTGGACTTTCAAAGGAAGTGGCCGAAGAAAGATTTGGCTATCTGTTGGAAGCATTTAAATATGGTGTTCCACCACATGCAGGATTGGCCTATGGCCTTGACCGAGTGGTAATGTTAATGGTTGGTGCAGACTCTATTCGCGATGTTATGGCATTTCCAAAGGTAAAGGATGCATCAGATTTGATGACACAGGCACCTGACTTTGTGGATCCGCAGCAATTGGAAGAATTAAATATTCAAATCAAGGAAACAAATAATTAGAAACAAAAGATCTGCTAGAATCGGTGACCTACTGATTTTGGCAGATTTTTTTTAGAGGAGGAAAATAATGGATGCAGTAAAAATATTGGTGGTAGATGATGAGGCGAGAATGAGAAAGTTAGTGAAAGACTTTTTGTCGATTAAGGGCTACCGGGTAATGGAAGCAGAAAATGGGGAAGATGCCGTAGAAAAATTTATGGCCAATCGAGATATCAAGTTGATTTTACTTGATGTTATGATGCCAAAGATGGACGGGTGGGAGACTTTGCGTATTATTCGGGAAAATTCAAATGTGCCAATTATCATGCTGACAGCAAGAAGTGAGGAAAGAGATGAATTGCAGGGATTTTCTTTGGGAGTAGATGAGTATATCACAAAGCCATTTAGTCCTAAAATTTTGGTGGCGAGAGTCGAGGCTATCTTGAGAAGAAGTTTTGGGGTAGAGGAAGAAAAAATTGAAATGGGTGGTATTGTCATTGATAAGGCTGCTCACGAAGTGAGTATCGATGGAAAGATTGTTGAACTTAGCTATAAGGAGTTTGAGTTGCTCAATTACTTTATGGAGAATAAGGGGATTGCACTGTCTAGAGAAAAGATTTTGAATAATGTCTGGAACTATGACTATTTTGGAGATGCCAGAACCATTGACACCCATGTCAAGAAGTTGAGAGCAAAGATGGGCACAAAGGGAGAGTATATTAAGACCATTTGGGGAATGGGTTATAAGTTTGAGGTGGAAAATGCATAGATATTCCATCAAGGCAAAGCTGACATTTTTAATTTGGGGCATTATTTGTCTGCTCTTTGCGAGTCTATTTTTGCTCAATACATTTGGGCTTGAATTGTTTTATCGTGCTCAAAAGGTGGGGGTAATTAAAAATGCCTATGAGAGCATAGATAAAATTATTATAACCAGAGAAAATAAGGACACGGCGATTTCGGATGACACAGACACACTAAAAAAATTAGGAAATTTAATCGAAAGTTATTCCAATAAATATAATCTTTCGGTAGCGGTTGTGGATTCTGTTACTAATGTAGGCGTTGTTTCTAATGAAAGAGATGGCGAGTTGTTAGATAAGAGAGTTCGGGCAGGACTGTTTGACAGTACAAAAGGCAATGGGGTCACTAGCATTTACAAGAATGAAAATTATCGCATTATGATTCACCGTGTGCAGAATACAGATTATGTCTATATTGAATGCTTCGGCTATAGTAGAGACAATCAGAGTATGATTTTGATGTCAACGCCAGTTGCAGGTCTAAAAGAGAGTGTGGATTTGTCTAACCGCTTTTTGCTCTATATTGGAATTGTCACGCTTATTCTTGCGACCATAGCTAGTTACACGATTGCAAGACATATTACAAAACCAATTCAAGATTTGGCTCAAGTCTCCGAGCGATTGAGAAAACTGGATTTTGATGCTCAATATGTGGGCAATAGCTTGGATGAAATTGGGGTGTTGGGAACAAATATGAATGCGATGGCACAGAAGTTAAAAGAAACCATTGCACAATTAAAGGAGGCCAATGCTCTGCTCCAAGAGGACATCAAGAAAAAGGAAGAAATTGATGAGATGCGAAGGGAATTTATCGCCAATGTCTCTCACGAATTAAAGACACCGATTGCTTTGATTCAGGGGTATGCTGAGGGGCTAAATGATGGTCTTTGTGAGGATGAGGAGAGCAGAAATTACTACACAGAAGTCATTATGGACGAGGCAGAGAAGATGAATTTAATGGTCAAGCAATTATTAAATTTAAGTGCCCTCGAATCAGGAACACAGTCAATGCAGCTGTCTACCTTTGATATTTGTGAACTCATTCACGATGTGATGGAATCAACAAAAATTCTTCTTGTCGATAAGAATGTGGAGATGACATTGGAAGGGGACGCATCTATTTTTGTTTGTGCTGACGAATTTAAAATAGAAGAGGTGGTAACAAACTTTGTGAGCAATGCCATTCACCATGTCAGTGAGCCAGGAAAAATTGAGATTGAACTGAAAGAAGAAGACGGTGTGTGTGTGTGCATAAAGAATACAGGAAAAAATATTTCAGACGAGGATTTGGAACATCTTTGGGATAAGTTCTACAAGGTGGACAAGGCACATTCTAGAAGTTATGGCGGAAGTGGCATTGGTTTGTCTATTGTCAAGGCGATTGTGGAAGCTCATCATCAACACTGTGGTGTGTATAACACAAAAGAGGGTGTGTGTTTTTGGTTTACATTGGAAAAATCACTGAAGAATCTTGACAAAAAGGAGTGCTAGAAGTATGATGTGACTGTATTTACAGCTGTCTTGTCAGCTAGAAAATGGAGGTCATCATGGGAAAGTTACTCAAAACAAGGTTTTCGACAGCAGTGGTGGTGTTGATTCCAGCCTGTATCGGAATGAATTACTTGGGAAAGTTTTTTGCAACGCTATTAAAATTGCCACTTTGGCTGGATTCCATTGGAACTTGTATGGGGGCATGTCTTGGTGGACCAATTGTTGGCGCACTGTGTGGAGCATTCAATAATTTGATTTATGGATTGACAACGGGAGATAACATCACCTTAATTTATTCGCTCACCAGTGCGGGAATTGGCTTTTTTGTTGGACTTTTGGCACGGCTTGATTTGGTGAGGACACCAGTCGGTGCAGTGATTACGGCCATTGTGGCTGGACTGGTTGCCGTGTGCATTTCGACACCGCTCAATATTTTGTTTTGGGGAGGTACTACGGGCAATGTCTGGGGAGATGCATTATTTGGCTTGACACAGGCAAGAGGAATGAGTTTGCTCTTTGGTTCCTTTGTCGATGAGATGGTGGTAGATATTCCCGATAAGGTCATTACTGTCCTTATTGCTAGGCAATTACTTCGTGGTTTACCAAAACAACTAGTGGCACTGTATGATGTCAATACAGAGATTGAGAGGTTGGACTAATGCAATTATATCAAAATAGAGGAACATGGCTAAATCGCCTGCATCCATGTACAATGGCTGTGTATGCACTGACAGCTATTTTATTGCCATTATTGGTTGGAAAGAGATGGCTCTTTGTGGTGACTATACTCTGTAGCTTAGCACTCCTTTGGAGTGGAAAGGTGTTTTTCCGAGCACTTCCGCTCTTTGGATTTTCGATTACTTTGGTGGTGGTGATTTTCATTATTCAAGGAATGTTCTATAAGCAAAATCAAACGCAAGTCTTTCATATTTTTATGGCGAAGTTTTTTCGAGAGGGATTACTCTATGCACTTTCTCTAGGGCTTAATCTCTTTAATATGCTCTTTGCCTTTGCTGTTTTTGTGTTGACTACTTCCATCGATGAATTTGTAGAAGAATTAGAACAAATGGGAATGCCAACAAAAATGGGTTACATGATTATTGCGGTATTTCAAATTGTGCCTCAAATGCTTGGAACAAAGGATGCCATTATTGATGCACAAAGAAGTCGAGGAATGGAGGTGGATGGCAATCTTTGGCTACGAATTCGTGCCACATTGCCATTAGTTTCTCCTGTAGTGATTAGTGCACTCAATGCCTCCAGAGAAAGGGCCATGGCTCTAGAGGTTCGAGGGTTTGGAAGAAAGACAAAAAAGACCTATTTAGATAGGAAAGAGAAAACAAATGGATGTGTGGGCTTATTCTTTTAATTGCATTTTTGTGGAGGTTAGTAAAATGGGGATCATTTCTATTGGGCATTTAAAGTATCGCTATCCAGGGATGAATAAACTGGCACTGGATGACATCAATGTGGAGATTGAGCAGGGAGAAATTATTGGTGTGATAGGAAGAAGTGGATCGGGAAAGAGCACTTTGGCTCAAGCTTTGATTGGTCTAGTTCCAAATTTCTACCGAGGAGCCTATGGTGGACGGGTAAGAGTAGGAGAAAAGGTTGTGGGGGAATGCCCAGTGGAGCAGATGTGCGAAGATGTTGGAATGATCTTTCAAAATCCATTTACACAACTATCAGGAGCAAAGGATAATGTCTATGGAGAAGTCGCTTATGGGCTCCAAAATTTGGGGATTCCAAGGGATGAAATTCACAGGCGAGTCGAAAAAGTGTTAAAAAAATTGGGTATATGGGAATACCGAGAGAAAAATCCATTTTTGCTTTCCGGTGGACAGATGCAGCGTGTGGCGATTGCCTCAATGCTTGTGATGAATCCCAAGGTGATGATTTTTGATGAGCCAACATCACAGCTAGATCCTAGAGCAACAAAGGAAATATTTTCAATTGTAGAAGACATGGCAAAAGAGGGCAAGACCATCATCATTGTCGAGCAAAAGATAGAATTGATGGCAAGACATTGTGACAAGTTGTTGGTACTAGAGGGAGGAAAATGCATTGCCTCCTACCATGATTTTCAAAAGACACCCGGCCGGGGAGAATGTAGAGAGATTCTCAGCGCTCTGGCCTCCTATGGAACGGACACGGTGAAACTGGCCTGTATGCCAAGACAGGAAGCGGATGTTTTGAATCTTATGCTGGCCTCCCGGGAATGGAAGGATAAGCATCCGGAAAGAAACTTAATCTGTATGTCTATGGGGGAAATGGGAAAGAGCTCCCGGGTGTTGGGAAGTCTTTCCGGCTCCAAACATAGCTTTGTGCAGGCCTTTTCCGCCTCCGCTCCCGGCCAGTTCGCTATAGAAGAATATATGAAGCTTTGGCGAAAAATGGAGGGAAGAAAAAACATTGCCCTGATCGGTTTTATGGGAAGCGGAAAAACAACCTTAGGGGAGATGCTTTCCCAAAAGAATACAAAATTACAGACTACAGAACGTATGATTTTGTGAGTGAACTCCCGGATTGCATTGTTATAAATTCCTCTTACGATGAATTTAATCAGGTATGGTCCGTTACGCCTTCGTTTTATAGCAAGGAGATGAAAAAGTATACGAATAAGCTTATCTATATCCCCTGGTTTGTGACAGATGAGATTAATCCCAATGCTAAGGAAGATGAGAAAGCTTTTATTAATATGGAATATTATGTAACGGTTCCGGGGCTTTTTCACTCGGATTTAACGATTGTGCAATCGGAAGAGATGAAGAAAGCCTATCTTGCAAAGATTCGTGAATTTACGAATAAAGAGGTTAGCAAGTTGATGAGTAAAAAGATATCGGGAGCAGGGTCTTGTCTTTTTTCGGATAAAGGGGGGCAAGGTACAAAGGAGCCGGAAATGAAAGAAGCGAGAACAAAAGAGCCGGGAAGGGAAGACTCGGGAACGAAGGCGCTTGTGAAAGCGTTCAGACGATTTATAGAAAAAGAGTAAAATGGAAAATTAGAAAAAGAGTAAAACGGAGAATTAGAAAAAGAGTAAAACGGATAGAGGAAAATAAAGGAAGTAAAAGGAGAGGAAATGGAATTCGAAAGAGAGTTTTTCTATGATGAAGTGCAAGATGGCTTCTATGTTCCGGGGATCATGAAGAGAGCATGGGGAGCCCAGTTAAAGGTTCTGGAAGAAATTGATAAAGTATGTAAAAATCATCATATTCAATACCAGATTTATGCAGGAACTTTACTGGGAGCTGTTCGGCATGGAGGCTATATTCCTTGGGATGATGATGTGGATATCATCATGCTCCCGGAAGAATTTGAAAAATTCTGCCAAGTGGTCGATGAACTTCCGAAGGAACTAGTGTTTACCTATACAGGAAAT
>QWBZ01000573.1_pt1 | contig 12082 bp, 9 predicted proteins | sample 1972441 | NCBI WGS metagenome assembly QWBZ01 (sample SAMN09866721, study PRJNA288562) | Human oral metagenome isolate term6_saliva, whole genome shotgun sequencing... | isolation source: mouth | host: Homo sapiens | place: USA: California
GTGGGCCGCCGATTCAGCCCCGGCAAGCCCGCCGACCTGAGCCCGCACCTCTCATTTATCGACTTTGCCGCCGAGGTGCCCGCCGCCCTCTTCGAGGACCCGCAGCGACTAGAGGAATTCCGCCAGCACCTGATGATCCAGACCCCGACCATCACCGCACAGGCAACCGCCGAGCTGGAACGCCGCTACGGGCTTCCGACCGGCTCCATCATCCCGAAGGCTACCCCTGAAGAGGTCTTCAGTGATAACGCCTTCCCCTTCTGGGCACGGCGCCGCATCCGCCGCATTGCCAACAACGCCGCCGCCTAACCCCTACACCGCCCCCTGCACACCAGGGGGCACCCGGCGGGGGGGGGGGTATGACCAGCAAGGTTAGGTTATATCCCCCCCGCCCCCGCCCCATTTAGCAAAGGGACATAACTGCCCAAACCCCAGGTATAGATCCCTAAGCTCCGGCACACTGGAGCCAACACCAGTTACGACAGCCAAGGAAAACACCATGAACACCCAGGAAAAGCAGTAAGACGCTCAAAGCTATAGCGGCACAGGCGAAAGTTGTGCACATTCGTTCGGTTGAGCCTGCTGCTGCGAGTCACGCTGAACGGTTCAAGATGGGCACCGCACTTATCACCAAACGCTAACTGTCGGAAAAACTCTCTCACCGAAAGGAATAACCATCATGTCATTCAATCAATACGGGCACACCGAATCCTTCGCTGGGCTGTGCCATTGCCGCAAGGGCCCCATGGTTGAGGTAGGGCTACCTCTTCGCAATTACCGTCTCAATTTGGAAGAAGTACGCCTCATTGTGAAGACTGAGACGCTTTTTGAGAACTGCTCGATTGGTCAGCTTTACGTCAACGCTGTAGGTGACACTGGGGCACCCCACGACCTCTCCACTTTAGCTGCTGAACACGGACTCACTGCTACTCGAATTGCGCGCAAGGGAATCACCCCTAGTGATGCAGACCCGCACGCGCAGATGTTCTATAAGGCTGACGAAATTGCGGCTATCCTCATGTATGAGACTAACCGTGATGCAGATGATTACATCGTTGGCTACTGGCTCGACCATGTAGACACCAAGACTCGAACCAACAACCGGCTTTACGCTAAGTATTTCGACCTTGAGGAAGTCCCTGCACCGCCGCGCCACATCAAGGAACTCTCATACGGACTCTACGTTGTTTACGGTAAGGGTGAAGAGCTTATTGGCGAAATCCGTGCCATCGAACTACCTCGCATTGGGTGTGTGTATGCTGGAGACCGTTTCTTTGGCGCCGCTTTCAGCTACGCTTACGAAAGCGACCAGCTACAGCACGCACCATTCAAGGGCGACACCGTAGCAGAAACGGCAGCCAAAATCACGAAGGCATACGGACGGTAACCTCAAGGCGCGTAAAACATAGGGGAACAGCACCGCCGATACTGACTTCCTGCTGAGGACCTGGCACATCTCTTCGATGAGGAAGCCCCGCGCTAAAGGGGGAAGCTGAACACGCCATAAGGTAACCGGGGGCTATGACCATCAAGGTCATAGCCCCCACCCCCCCATTTACCAAAGGGACATACCTGTCCCAACTCACCATGAGCCACCACCCGAAGAAGACACCACAGGGCACACGAGCAACCCACCAGCACACAAAAAGGGAGGGCCCCACAATCCATCACGGATCGCGGGGCCCTCCCCATTTGGCGTATGCGGCACCTTGCTGACGCACAAGGTGCCACCACCTACCTCACCCACCAAGCAAGCGGGATGAGAACCGGGGGAGCTGTCTGAATCCTCAACCGAAACCAGTAAAGGAACCCACCCGGCAGGTCATACGCCCACCCCCACCATGCAGCAGGGGAAGCATAACCCAACTCCCGGGGCTTAGATGGGAGCAGTCAACGACATCAGAATCGGGAACAGCAGCATCACAAGAGCCACCAAAGCCACCAGCGGGAAAAACATACTCAAACGCTCCGTGGCCGCATTCGCCTTCTCATGCTGATCATTGAGGATACGACCATTAATCAGTTCCGCATGATTACGCAGCGACTCATAAATCTGGGTGTCGTTCTCGCCCGCCTGCTTCAAAATCGCCGCCAAATTAGAAAGCTCCTTCACCTGAAGCTCCCGACCCAAATCAGCAAGCGCGTCCCACGGCTGCTTACCCTGATGATGCGCAATGGTAATGCGGTTCTTAATCCTGGTGAACACCCAGGTGTTCGACACTTCTGCTGCGCTCGCGGCGGCGGTGGAGGTGTTCGCTCCTTGTGCTCGACGCATGGCGACGCCTTCCAGATAGGTGGCGATAGCGCGGGAGAATTCCTCACGGGCATTCTTCGCCCGGGACTCGATGCTGTTGCTGTAGAGCATCCACCCAATCAAGGCTCCGACGAAAATCATCAGCAGAGGAAGCGAAATGGATTGACCGCTCATCGCACTGAGCATCACCAAGACCACAGGGAAAAGGGCACCGATGAGCGCCCAGTTAAACCGCTGATACCAGAACGAGATCTCAGAGATAGCCAGGATGTTCAGGTTCTGGGTATCGACGGTAAAGAGCTTGGTAAGGTATTTTGTCTCTGGCAGGTGCTCCATCACCCAGCCACCGATACGTTCCTCGCTGCTGAGCTTCTGGGTATGCTTCTGAATCGTCTGGGCGTCAGCGTTCAGATTCGTCATAGCGGACTTGACGCTCATCTGGTGAGGCAGAAGTGGCGAGATCAGCAAGGTCAGGCCTACACCGGCGATGATGCCTGAGATGATGATGAGCGGCATCATCAGTTCTTACCTCCTACAGTAGTAGCGGTCTTCTGCGACGGGTTCTTAGACCCAGGCACAGACGGGGCAATCGGATGCACTCCAGCCATCGTATCGCTCAGGATGCGGGGGACAGGACGAGGAGTAACCGAACGGCGAATCACGACCATCACAACAATCATGACCCCGAACAGAGCCAAAAAGACAAGCTGACCGAAACCGGTACGGTACATCGGAGCCTGAGGAGCCATCACCAAAATTGCAGAGAAGATGATGACGTTGAGCATCAGCACCGTCTGACGTGCCGAGCCCTGAGTCGCATTCACCTTACGGCGCACCTCAATCTCATCACGGGTCTGCTGCGTGATACTCGCCAGAGCCGTAGACAGACCATCACCACGTTGAGTAGCCGCAATCTTCAGCAAGAAGATGACACGGTCAATCGTCGGATCCGCCAAATCACGGGCAAAAGCATCCAGCGCCTTACCCGTGGGCCAGGAAGCATTCAAACGGGATACCATACGACGCAACGGCAGCTTCAAATGATCTCCCGCAGACATATAGGAGGTCTTGATGGCACTTTCCAGATGCGCACCGCCCTTAATGTTACCGGCAAGGATACCCAGCCATGCCACCACCTCATCGAGCTTCTGCACACCGGTGTCCTTCGGCAACAGCAGCTTCGGGACCATAATAATCAGCACCGGAACAACCACCAGAGCAGCCATCCACCGCGTCAGCAACCAGTAAGCAACCGTAGCCGCCACCGCAAGCAACAGCGCCTTCTGGTTCATAGCCCCAAGCCGACCCCGCACATCAGAAACCATCTGATCCAGGCGAGTCGGTGCCGTAATCGGCTTCCACTGACCATGTCGAGACACAAAACGGGAATAGACCAGCAGCGTCACACCAATGCCCACCATCGTCACCGTCACCGGCAACAGCATAGGATTCATATTTCTTTGCTCCTACTTACACGGCGGTGGGGGAGACCCAGCCCGCTTTCTTCAAATCTTTTAGCATCTTCGGGCTCGACGGCGCCTCATCAAATGACGCGTCATGGTGCCCTTCCTTCAGCGAGAAAATATTATGAGTCGTCGCCTGGCGGCTACCTTCAGCAGGCAGCACCTCACAAATATGAGTGACCACACGACGCGGCTTGCCCGTCTCAGGGTCCTCCATCTTCTTCATCTGCACGATAAAGTCCAAGTTCTCAGCCACCTGACCAGACATGTACTCGCGCGTCAGGCCCTTCTCCATGGCCAAACCCACCAGACGATCAATCGCCTTCTCCGGCTCATAGGCGTGCAAAGTACAGAACGTACCGCCATTGACCTGCATTGCCTCAACCAGCGCAATGATTTCCTCACCGCGCACCTCACCAACCATGATGTTGGCTGAGTTCAAACGCAAAGACTTCAACACGCACCGCGCCAACGTGTACTCACCGATAGGGCGACCCGACGCATCACGCTCGCTACTGCCGGGATGAGCCTGCAACTCAATGACCGGTAGAATACGGTGCGGCTGCTGGTTCAGGTGAAGCTCACGCTCCTTCTCAATGGTCACCACCTGCTCAAACGGATCAATACACGCTGCCAACGCACGCATCAGCGTAGTCTTACCATCACCAGGCTCACCAGAAATCACAATCGACTTACGCGCAGCAATTGCAGCGGTCAAGAACTGCCGCATCTGAGCCGTCACCGTGCCCAGCTCCTCAAGCTCGTTCAAAGAAATATCCACATAACGGTGAATACGCATCACCAATGTGGGCTGCAACGCAATTGGCGGAGCAATCGCAGCCAAACGAACATAGCTCAGCAGATCCATATCCAAATCAGGATGTGACGTCGAGAATGAACGAGAGGATTCTCCCTGACTGGACGCAATATTCTGAATCATCTGCATCAGCTCAGCATCCGTCTCCGCAATCGGATCAGCCTGCTGCGTAGTACCATCAGAAAACTTCAGCCACACACTGTCGCATCCAACGATGTGAATATTCTCCACCTCAGGCGTATCAATCAGCGGTTGCAAACGACCCAACCGATAAATATGGTCAAAAACAGCCTGCTGAACCTTCTCGTTGTACTCATCCGTCCACCGGTCACGGTCACCGTCAACATTAACCAGCGTCGTGGTATAAGCATCTAACGCCTGCAAAATCATGGACCGAGTCTTCGCCTGCTGATCCTGCAAGCTCATCTGACTCATCGTCTCTTCTTCCAAAGACAAGCTGTTAGACACCTGCTCCTGAATCGTCTCCACATCAGCCCAGAACTGACGCAGATACGCAGGAATCACCGGCTCACCCGAAGCAGTCCTACGCGCACCAGCAGCAGACGCAACACCCACCGGTACACTAACCGGCGCCACCGCCGAAACACCGGCAGACACAGGCACAGCAGACACCGGAACAGCCGCAGCATCAGCACCACGCACCGGCACCAACGGAGGAGTCGGCCCCGCCGGATCAAACCCATACGGCGCCACACCCACAGCAACAGCAGGCGACACAACAGCAGCAGGCGCGCTCGCTACCGAAAGGGTAGTGGGGGGAAGGGCCTGCTCGGGAGCCTGCTCCGTGGCCTTTTCTTGCTGCTGACGTAGCAGAGGAGAATTCATAATGCTCATTAGCGGAGGATTCTCAGGTGCGCTCATTAGCGGTTTTTCTCTTTCGTCACATGCGCTCATGGTGAGCGGGGGGGGGTTATCGGGAGGTGATGTTCAGGTTTTCAGCGTCCATGTTCAGGCGGTTCTGAATCTTGGCGCTGTAGGAAGCGATTGCCTTGTTATAGAGACCGAGCTTCTTATCCAGCTTCTTGGTAGAGGCGGGGATATCTGCGCCATGGCTGTAGATGGCTGCTGCCTCGGGGCTGTAGGGCAAGGTGGTCAGAATCGGGGCTGAGGGAATCAGGGTTGCCAGTTCGTTGGCGGGGAAGTTTACGGCGGGGCTTTGGTGAAAGACCGCGCCGAGCCCTTCGGGGTGTCCTTGCTGTTCCATCATCTGGTGGATTCGGTTCACGTTCTCCTGGGCTGCCCACGCGTCAATAAACGTTGCTGACAGGTGGGTGACCGCCAGATCAGCGCCGGTAATGAGCGTCATGCGTTCGATTTCTCGGGTGGTGATACGGCCCATGTCGAAGAACACGTCGTAGCCGGTGGCCTTCTCGAAAGCGCGTGCGGCAATGAGCAGGTTATTCCAGAAGATTTTATGTCCGGTTGCCGCGCGAGGGGAGGGGAAGGCCGGCAGCAGGTGCTTACGGTATCGCTGGTCCTGTGCGTATCGTGCAGGGTCTTGGGCCAGGGGGATGAGCTGGTCAAAGAACGTCTTTGAGGTGATACCGAAGGTATCGAAGTTCTTGGCCAGCTCGGTCATGTTGCGGTTGTAGACCACGTTGCCTCGCATGAACCCGGCCATCACTGCTGAGGGGGAGGAGGTATCAGCTTCGACCAGCACGATGGGGCGCGGCCAGTGAAGGGCCAGGGCTACGGTTGAGGTGGTGACGCCGGGGGCGCCGTGGGTGGAGAAATGCGCAATGATTGCCATGACTTACTGTGCTCCCTCGATCAGCACGGCGACCTTCTTCTGCACGACGGCATCCATGAAAGATGCCTTCTTGGAGGTGCCTTGAGGTACTACGACGTCAATCTTGGTATCCCCGTTGACCGTGGTGACGGTGTCTACGGTGCCGGTGATGGCATCTTCTACGTTGGCAGACTCCTTGTTGGCGCTGGTGGTGTTGGTCGGAATCAGGATGACGCGGTCACCGGCCTTGAGCGGGCGCACCGGGATGTTGGAGGAGGGCAGCTGAAGACCGACAATTTCCTGGCCCTGCTCGACACTGGGAAGGTTGGGGGCGGCGTTGCTGCTCAAAAGTACCTGTCCGGAAGAAATGTCCTTGGTAGCCTTCTTACCCACCAGTTCCGAGCGCTTTTTGTAGGGTACGGCCTGAGCCGGGGGGTTCAGTACGTTCATGGTGCCTAGCTGGGATTCCTGAATGACTGCGCCTCGGGGGATGTCCTGGGTGACGGTCACAATCTGTTCGGGGGCGTTATTGGTTGCCAGTGCGTAGGAGCATAGGGCACCTACTGCCGTTAGCGTTGCACCCAAGGTGGCGATTCGGCGGGTCTTGCTTTTGGACTGAATCGGGCTCAGGAATTCATACTTCTCGGCCGAGTCATCAGCGGCAGCAGGGGTGACGAGCTGATCTTTTTTCCGGAACATTGAAAGCGCCATGGCATCTCCTAACGAGGAAAACGTGGTTGGTGGTGTGAAATAGAGTTTCTCCTATCTTGAAGAATACCACAAAAATTCATATAACATTGCACATATTCGCATATATGTGTAGATTTATAATAGGGAGCGAACCTCCCCTGGAGGAATCCCCCACCTATAGGAGAGCGATGAGATGACGCCCGCGCCGAACGATCTGTCCCTGACGTTTAATCTGCCGACCCTTTCGGCTGCTGAACCGAAGAAAAAGAAACCTGAAGCCGCTTCTGAGCCGCCTCAGAAGGTGAGCGCACCACCTGAAGCGCCGGTGAAGGATCCTCAACCCCGCGTGGAGGAATCCCCCACGGTAAAAAAGCCTGAGACCCAGAAAATCCCGCCGTCCCCGCCCCTTCCTACCGACGACGACTCAGCCAGCAAGGTAAAGGGGAAATCACCCAACGAGAAGTACAATCTGTCCATCGACCAGGATTTGATTCCCCGCATTAGGTGGGCAGTCCAAAAGGAAACAGGGTACGTCTACAAGCAGGGTTATATCTACCTCGTAGCTGTTGAAGAAGTACCCCTAAAAGACATCGAACGCTATCTCGATGCTTACAACCGTAACCTCAGCACCGTACCGGAGCTGCCTAAAGTCACCGTACGTCTGGGTAATCGGCACGCGGTCCCGGCTGCCCCCAGCCTCCCCCCGAAAAAAGTTGCTGATGTAGATGCCCTCGCGAAGAAGCTCGGCATTTCTCGAAGCCGCTATTTCGCAACCGCACTGCGTATCTGGCTGGACCAGCACGACATGATGCCCCCTGCCAAGGAGCATTTAGCCGAAAACCTCCAGCAGTACATTTCCAGCATGGGACTGTACGTCCCACCCGCAGATCTGCAGAGACTAGCCAAAAAGGCACGCGTCTCCGAGGACTCTGCCTCCAAGAATTCCTAGGGCCCCACCCCGGAGCCTTAGAATAATGAAAATGTGCTCTATTTCATGACGCATCTGCCACCAGGGCAGGTGCCTTCATAGATATATGAGGGCTGGTGTCGAGAGCACATCACACCACGCCGATAATCTGAAAGGAAACATCAGCACATGAACGCGCTGTACACCCACCTCTGCCTCTACATTTCGGGCGCTTACGACAAGGCACACGCACGGCTGGACGCCAAGCGCGAATCCGGTATGGAGACCATCGAAATCCTGCTCTGGGCCGTCGGCATTCTGATCATCGTTGGCGTTGTCTACGCTGGCCTCAACACCTTTGTAAGCGGCCTGCTGCCCAAGCTGACTCTGCCCTTCTAAACCTAGAAAGCAGTAACAATGAAGCGACGGGTCCTGCCGCACAACGGTGAATCCTCAGAAGCAGGAGCCTACACCATCGAAGTGCTCATCTACGTTCCCATCCTCATGCTTCTACTGGCTGGAGTAGCACAACTGGGCGCCCTCTTCACCGCCAACGCTGAGGCACAAAACGCCGCTGATTCGGGCTACTATGCAGCCCGTGTCATTGGCGGAACCTCAGAAGACGGGGTAGAACAAGCCCAGCACCGCCTCAACGTGACCTCTGCTTTGAAGGACGCACGTGTTGAGGTGCAGCGGGATGGGGACCAGACGACGGTCACCGTAACGGGCACCGCCTCAGGCGCACCGCCCTTCCTTCCCGCCATGACGATCACCCGCCAAGCGCAGGGACCTTCTGAAGAGGCCCTGCGCTAAGGCGCATCATCCACCGACCATATCGACCACACGCAAAGGGGCTTCATCCCGTGAAAACTCAGATTCTCAGGGTCTTCTCTCTGATCGCCGTGCTCTTCATCATCCTTGGAATCCCGGCACTGCTGATTACTGTCTCCGGCAACCCCTTCGCATCCCTCGATATGGTCGGTGGCGTCATCGCCTCCGTCGATGGAGCCCTCACCTTCCTGCTGCAGGTCTTCATCCCCATCATCGCCTGGATCGGGTGGGTCTCCCTCGTCATCCCCCTGATCATTGAGGCAGCCGTACAGGTTCGCCACGGCGAATCCGTGAAGCTGCCCGGCGTACTGCGTTTCCAGCAGAACGTCGCCGCCGTACTCATCGGCATGATCTTGGCCTCTACCGCCGGTATCTCTGGCGCAACCGCCATCGAATCTAGCGGCACCGCAGGTGTGCCGGTCGCCCCGAACCAGACCGTCTCCGCACCCGCCACCGTACAGGCACAGTACGGCGCACCCACCGCCGCCGAAAAGGCCCAGGCCTCCCAGACCGGCCCCTCCTACATGATCAACGGCCACGAAACCCTCTGGGACATCGCTGAAACCACCCTCGGCGACGGCCACCGCTACATCGAAATCTTCAACCTGAACCAGGGCGTCGTACAGAAAGACGGTACCGCCCTGCTCTCCACCGACCAGCTCCTACACGACGGCTGGGTACTCACCCTACCCCAAGACGCCAAAATCCCTCAGCCGATCGCAGGTAACGGCACCGTCACCATCAAGCCCGGCGACACCCTCTCCGAAATCGCCCTCGAAAACTACGGCAACCTGGAAGCCTACCACTACATCGCAGGCGCCGCCTCCAAGACCACCCAGCCCGACGGCACCACCATCCAAGACGCCGACCTCATCCAGCCCGGCTGGGAATTCACCATGCCCGGCACCCCCACCGCACCCACCACCCCGGCTACCAACAGCAACGCAGGCTCTTCCACCGGCAACGCAGGCTCTTCCACCGCGCTCGCACCTTCTGCTGGCTCTTCCTCTGCTTCGGGTGCTTCTAGCTCTGCTGGTGCGTCTACTCAGGCACCCTCTGCCGCCGCATCTGCACCTGCCTCTGCTGCGCCGGTTGCTTCTAACGCGCCGGCTGCACCTGTGGCGGCAACCCCTGCCGCGTCCGCTGCTGCTGGTGCGTCTACCGCCCCGGCTGCCGCACCTACTAGTGCCCCGGCTGCTACCTCGGCAGCATCTTCTGCTATTTCTGCTGATGAGGCTGCCGCAAGCGTCGGTTCTTCCAGCGCACACGGTGCACCTAAGGGCCAGCACACCACCGCCCCGGCTGCCGCGCCCACTAGCGCCCCGGCTGCCACTTCAGCCGCATCTTCTGCCGCTGTAGCTGGCACCTCTACCGCACCGGCTGCTACCGCCACGTCTGCCGCACCTTCGGCTGCAGCAGCGGCACAGAACCCGGCACAGGCTCCGGCTCCTGCTGCTGCTCAGCAGGGTGCTACCTCCGCTATCCCTGGCGGTACTATCGCTACCGAATCTGCCGAGAAGACCGGCACCACTGAGCAGGCAGCCGAGACCGACAAGAGCAGCAGCAGTAGTGTGCAGACCCATGACGTGCAAACTGCCGGCAGCACCCAGGACGCTACCGTAGCCGCCGCTGAGGACGAGGAAAATAACTACACGCTTCCCCTCACCGGTGGAGCGTTGCTGGCCGCTGGCCTGCTCTCGGTCTTTGCTGCCCGCCGCTGGCACCAGCGCCGCCGCCGCCAGCCGGGCCAGACCATCCAGCTCACCCCCGAAGCTGCTACCACCTTGACCACTCTCGAAGCCGAGGCAGCAGTAGCGCCCCTGGCTGAGATTGATTACGGTCTGCGCCTGCTGGCACAGCACTGCCGCGACACCGAAACCGACGTCCCGGTCCTGAAGTACCTGGCCATTAGCGACACCGAGGCGAACCTGTACTTCGAGCAGGACATCACGAACCTGCCCGCACCCTTCCAGAGCACCATGGACGCCAACCTGTGGAACCTTCCGTTCGGGGCCCTGGACACCAGCGAACCGCTAGACATCTTTGCACCCTACCCTGCCCTCATCACCCTTGGTGATGACACCCAGGGTGCAGCTCTGATGCTCAACCTCGAATATGCTGGCACCCTCCAGCTGCACGACCCCTTCCAGGGCACCGGCCAGGTCAATACCATCAACCAGATCATTGGCTCCATCGCCGCTGAGCTGCTGCTCAACCCCTGGGCAGAAGGTCTGCGCCTGAGCCTGCTCGGCCTTGACGATACCTTCCTCAACGCACTCTCTGCTGACCGCATCACCACCTACACCGCCGAGCAGAGCGAGAAATGCCTCGCCGCCCTCACCGCTGAAGCACAGGACCTTCAGAACTTCCTGGAGTCCGAGGACTACGACTCCGTGCATGAAGCACGCATGGCGGCAGCCGAATCCTTCCCCGCCCATATCGTCATCGTCTCCGACACCATCAACAAGATGGACCGCTCCGACCTGCTCGATCTGGTGCGCACCATGCCCAACGTCGCAATCGCCGTCATCTCCCACGAAGACGACGCTGTCGAAGAGCTCGCCGCCAATTCCCGCATCCACCGTCTGACCGTCACCCGCGCCCCCCACGGTGACATCTCTGACACCATGCTGGAGCTGCAACCGGTACGCATGCCCCTCATCCCGCGTTACCTGAACAAGGACGAGGAAGAAGCCATCCTGGCGCTGCTGAAAGAAGCGGACGCCGAACCCACCGACGCACCGGAGAAGGTTCTGCGTTTCCCCGAGGTCACTTCCACCGCAACCGATAACCTTGCTGAGGAGCAGGTTACCCAGGACCTCACCGACTCAGACTCCACCGACGCACCGGCAGAATCCCCGGTCATGGTGGACGCACCGGAACCGGTAGAAACCCCGGCACCGGCAGAAGCTACGGAACCGGAAGAAACCACCGCCGAGCGTGCCACTGACGAAGCAACCGCACCCGAAACGGAAGCACCCGCCGCGCTCGCACCTGCCTGCTATGAGGAAGGTAAGAGCCCTGAGGAGATCCGTTCCGAAACTCAGCAGGTCTTCGCCCACATTTTCGGTGACACCGACCTGTACGATGCGCTGGTGAAGAACGGCTCTACTCTTACCCATGAGACGGAGACGAACCTGGAGCACCCCTTCCTGGCTCTGCTGGGTCCGGTGCGACTGCTCAACGCGCAGGGACCGGCACCTTTGACCAAGGGCAAGAACGAGGTGTCTACCGTGCTGATGGACCGCTACGCCTCCGTGGCTGCGTTCTTGCATCTGCACCCTGGAGCGGAGACCGAGGATTACCATGCTGCGTTCTGGCCGGGGGAGCACCACAGCTCCACTAAGGCGGATACCCGCCGTAACCAGCT
>QWBZ01002055.1_pt1 | contig 12064 bp, 6 predicted proteins | sample 1972441 | NCBI WGS metagenome assembly QWBZ01 (sample SAMN09866721, study PRJNA288562) | Human oral metagenome isolate term6_saliva, whole genome shotgun sequencing... | isolation source: mouth | host: Homo sapiens | place: USA: California
AAAGTTGGTATTTATGAAATTAAGGTATAAATTCAAAATAGATTCCATGTTAAAGTATTGGGATATTCCTGCCAGAATATATTGTATGGCGGCAACTCTCTTTTTCTTGATACCTTTTTATGTGATAGGGTTCCTCTCAGTTAGAGATGATTTGCCACGTAAAACAGGCATTGTTCATGGAATACGCATACTTGAAACGTCTCATAGTGGTTGGGAAGTAAATTTTAGTTTGGAAGGTGATACGAACCATATCTATTGGCAAGGATATGAAAATTCTTATCCATTCTTTTTATTTCCTCCCAAATATAAACTCGACGACTATGAAATTAACAAAGGAGATACCATCACTTTCTTTATTGATAAAACTAAAAAAGGCAATTATATAAAGTTTCATAGTCTGTTTTTTGAAGGTACTTCAGTGAAATCAGACGATGTTGTTTATACCGAAGGCTTGACAGTGAATGGGAAAGAAATTGCATCTCCACTTGTTGCAGCATTTATACGCACTCCCTTTGCATGGTTAGGGGGCGCAGGGACTATTTGTTTTTGCATTTGGTTGTGTCTGTTTACCGTTGATTTTTGTATGTGGTATAAGAAAAAGAAGAGTATTAATCAAAAATAAAGAAATACTTTTATTATCAGAATATGCTCATCAGATCATTTAAAGGTAAAGATAGAATGGCTTACTTTATAAAAGATCACAGTTCTAAACGAACTAGCTTATAGGATTATCTTCGACTTCGAGCATAATGGCAAGATTGTAAACCAGCCATAAAGAAGAAATAGAATATAAATGAAAGAAATAAAGATATATGAAAACAAAAAGCACCTTATTATTCTTTGGTCTCTTGTTTGGCTCCGTAAATAGTTATGCCCAAACCTCAACAATAAAAGGAATGGTGGTAGATTCGCTTACAAGTCAAGGAGAACCTTATGTAACTATTAGGGTTTATAAAGAACGTAAGAGCGATAAACCCCTTGCCATGTGGGTTACAAATATAGACGGAACTTTTGCTCATACAGTGAATGGGCAGGGCAATTTCTTTATTTCTTTTAGCTCTATGGGGCGCAAAGACATCATACGCAACGTGCAGTTGAGTGCCACAGGTGGCGAGATAGACTTGGGTAAACTGCTTATTCAAGACAACGCCAAACAGCTTAAAGGCGTAGAAGTGGTGGCGCAAAAGCCACTTGTGAAGATGGAAACCGACAAAATGGCCTATGATGTGCAAGCCGACAACGATTCAAAAGCCAGTACGGTGCTCGATATGTTGCGCAAAGTTCCAATGGTTATTGTTGATGGACAAGATAATATCACGGTGAATGGTCAAAGCTCTTTCAAAGTGTATGTCGACGGAAAGCCCAGCGTAATGTTCTCTTCTAATCCTTCGCAGGTATTTAAAGCTATGCCAGCGTCAATGGTAAAGAGCATCGAAGTGATAACCAATCCAGGTGCAAAGTATGATGCCGAGGGTGTGGGCGGCGTGCTTAACATCGTAATGAATGCGTCTGCCAACTCTAAGATGAATAAAAATGGCTATAATGGAAATGTCAGTTTAACTGCAGCAGCAATAGGTTTGCGCCTTTCGAGCTTTAATCAAACGGGTTCAACAAGAATGCCTTTCACTATGGCTAACGTAAGTTTGGGATATGAAATAGACTCTGTTAGCAATGTGAGTGCAACGTTAGGAATAACTCAATTCGAGATGAATAACGATGGACATCCAACAACAACCTTCACGGGTGGTAGCTATGGAACAGGCTTTTCGTATGGTAATGCTATGACAATGAAAAATGTCAACAACTCCTATAATGGTAGTTTAGATTATCAGCGTTTCTTAAATAAAAGCAGAACCAGTAGCATTACGTTGAGTTATCTTTTTACAACCAGTCCTGCTCGTAGCGAAAATCGTCGAATTTACGACCCAGTTTCTGCATTGGTCACTATTCCACTCGCCGATCTTTATTCAGAAGCAAAGACACGTGGAACCGAACATACATTGCAAGTAGATTATATCACACCACTAAGTAAGACCCAACAGTTGAATACTGGTGTTAAATATATTAATAGACGAAGCACGTCCGACTCTCGTTTTTACGATATAGTGGGTAGCGTTGAGCAGTATGATCCAGCCAAAAGCGTTAATTATAAGAATCTTCAAAGCGTCTTAGCAGAGTATGCTGAGTATAAAGTTACATTGAAAAATGTGAGTGCAAAGGCAGGACTTAGATACGAGCATACATGGGAAAGTGTAGATTTTGTTTTGGGGTCAGGATCTGATTTTAAAAAGAATTATGGCAATCTGGTGCCTTCTGCCAGTGTCACCTACAATCTTTCTCCAACAAAGAATATTGGTGTTAACTATGGTATGCGCATCACTCGCCCTGGTATTACCTATCTAAATCCTTATGTAGACCGCTCTAATCCAACGATAATAAGCTATGGAAATAGCGATTTAGAGGTGGAAAAGACTCACAACATTAATTTGGTTTATAACACCTTCTCACGCAAGTTTATGGCCAATTTCACGCTTGGTACAATGTTTGCGAATAATAAAATAGAAGAATACTCATTTATGCAGAGTGGCATTTTAAATAGAACTTATGGCAACATTGTGCAAAGTAAGTCGTTTAATTTCAACACTTTCATGAACTATTCTCTATTTAAAAATACTCGAATAATGCTCAATCTCACTCTTGAGTATGCCGATTTAAAGTCTGCACAGCTCAACCAACACAACTCAGGTTGGATGGCAACAGCCTACTTAGGACTGCAACAAACATTGCCATGGGATTTGAAATGGAATGTAAATCTAACAGGTTCTACCACCAGATACACCCTTCAGGGCTATCAAACAGGTAATAATATGTTGATTTCGACACTTTCAAAGAGTCTATTCAACGATAAACTGAGCTTGAGTTTACTCTATCTTGCACCATTAACAGGCAAGTTAAAGATCGACCAATATAGCAAAGGACACGATTTCGAGACAACAACACGCATCAGAATTCCTCTTCAAAATCTTATGTTTACAGTGTCTTGGAACTTCGGAAATACAAAGAAAACATTCCAACAACGCACAAGTAAGATTACAAACGATTTCCAAGAGCGAGAAGATAGCAATTCGCAAGTGCCTGGTTTGGGCGCTGGTTCGGGTAAAGGAATGTAGCAATATGCCCCACAAAGAACGGGATAACAATAAAGAGAAACGTTTGTAGAAATGTAATATATAAAGATAAAAAGCCCAGCAACGAGTAACAGGATAACAACATTGCTGTTGATGGGAGAAGTATAATTAAAAAAATGAGAGTTATGGAAAGAATAATGAAATCAGCAATAGAGCTAATAGGAAATACTCCTTTAGTAGAGTTAGGACAATTAGAAAAAGATATAGATGCAAAGGCACGTGTTGTGGCTAAGATAGAGGCTTTTAATCCAGGCGGAAGTGTAAAAGATCGTGTTGCTCTTGCCATGATTGAGCAAGCAGAACGTGATGGACTTTTGCGTGAAGGCAGCGTTATTATAGAGCCAACAAGTGGTAATACGGGTATTGGCTTGGCTTTGGTTAGTGCCTTGAAAGGTTATAGATTGATATTAACCATGCCCGAAACGATGTCTATTGAGCGTCGAAGATTGGTTGCAGCCTATGGTGCAGAGGTGGTACTTACACCTGGATCAGAAGGAATGAAGGGTGCCATTGCCAAAGCAAAGCTTATTCAAAGCGAGTTGAAAGATGCCGTGATACTTGGTCAGTTCGAAAATAAAGCCAATCCAAACAAGCACTATGCCACCACAGCTGAAGAGATTTGGAAAGACACTGATGGGCATGTTGATGTGTTTGTTGCAGGTGTTGGAACAGGAGGAACAGTGAGTGGGGTAGGCAAAAAGCTAAAAGAGTATAATCCAAATATAAAGGTTATTGCAGTTGAGCCCGTTGCATCTCCAATGCTATCACAAGGAAAAGCAGGCGCACATAAGATTCAAGGAATTGGTGCAGGCTTTGTTCCCGACAATTATAATGCGGCAGTTGTAGACGAAGTTATTACCGTGGCAGACGATGAAGCCATTGCAACCGCTCGTTTATTGGCTTCGAAAGAAGGTCTATTGGTTGGAGTTTCATCAGGTGCAGCCGCTTTTGTTGCCTTGCAATTGGCTAAGCGTGACGACCTAAAAGGAAAGACCATAGCAGTGTTATTGCCCGATACTGGAGAGCGTTATCTTTCAACTGTTCTCTATGCACACGACGAACATCCAACAGATGTAAAGCTATGATGAATTCCATTCAACAAGTTTTATCTCAACTTGAGCAACCCGATCAACATATTCCCAAAGTAAACATTGTTGGAATAGATGCTAGCGAGTTAGAAGAAACCATTAGTTTGTTTCGTTCTATCGTGTTTTCAGGTTATTTCGATTGTCGTCCTTTGGGTGAAACGCTCACTCGTTTTGTGGCTGTTATTGCAGGACAAGCAGCCCGTACCTATCGAATGTTGCCCAGTTGTGATGCTGTTTCTGCCGAAGAATTTGGTAGTAGGGTAGCCGAAAAGCTGTTAGAACGTATTACTGAGTTACGAAGAAAGCTTGGAACAGACGTGCAAGCGGTGTTCGATAACGACCCTGCTGCGCAAGATATCGAAGAAGTTATTTTGTGTTATCCTGCTTTGAAGGCCATGCTTCACTATCGATTGGCTCACGAACTCTTATTACTTGGAGTGCCTGTGTTGCCCAGAATGATTACAGAGGCTGTGCATTCGCAAACGGGAATAGACATTCATCCAGGTGCAGAGATAGGCGATTATTTTAGTATCGACCATGGAACGGGCGTTGTTATTGGTGAAACATGTATCATTGGCAATAATGTTCGTCTTTATCAAGGCGTAACTCTTGGTGCACGTAGCTTTAAGTTCGATCCAAAAGGACATCTTCTTCGAGAACCACGTCACCCTATATTAGAAGATCGTGTGGTGGTTTATTCAAACTCTTCGGTGTTAGGTAGAGTTCGAATTGGGCATGATAGCATCATAGGAGGAAATGTTTGGCAAACCACCGACTTGCCTCCTGGATCACGAGTAGTGCAAAGTCGTGCTACGGTATCTACCTTTGAGCATGGCGCAGGCATTTAAAAGAGGGTGAAAGACTCCTTTAAACAAACTGCTTTCGAAAATATATTTCGATTGAAATAATAAGAAAGAGACAGAAGTAAAACAATCAACTTCTGTCTCTTTTTGTGTTCTTATCTTCTTGTTCTTATCAAACTCGATTTTTTATTATATTTGTGCATCGAATTAGTAACGGAATGATCGTTTATACTCGTCTAAATGAAAACACTTGTATTAGTAAAAACTACAGGCTAGAGCTGAAAAGGGTGTTGAGAAGATTGAAACTACAATAGAAAGCTTGAGCAACATACGTTTTAATACGCAGCTTATGGCAATGAAAATGCGAAATAGAGAATGATAAAAAAGACCTTATATTTCGGTAATCCTGCTTATTTGTCGCTTCGTAATGAGCAGTTGGTGATAAGATTGCCCGAGATTGAGCACTCAACGCTATCCGAAGAAATGAAGAAAGAGGCTGTGAGGACAATTCCTATTGAAGACCTTGGCGTTGTGGTGCTTGACAATAAGCAGATTACGATAACGCAAGGATTGATGTCGGCACTGCTCGATAACGTTGTGGCGGTGGTTACTTGTGATGCGAAACGCATGCCAATAGGCTTGCTTTTGCCTCTTTCGGGTAACACACTTCATCAAGAGCGGTTCCGCAATCAACTCGAATCGAGTGTCCCTTTGCGTAAGCAATTATGGCAACAAACGGTGAAAGCAAAGATCGAAAATCAGGCTTTTTGTTTGCAAAAGCACACCACACGTTCCTTTGCTCCATTGCATGTGTTGGCAAGAAACGTGAAGAGTGACGACTCGGATAATAACGAAGCGCAAGCGGCTGCTTATTATTGGAAGAACATCTTTGTGTCGATTCCTGATTTTACACGTGACAAAGAGGGTACTCCGCCTAATAATCTACTGAACTATGGCTATGCCATTCTGCGTGCAATAGTGGCTCGAGCCTTAGTGAGTAGCGGCGCCTTAGTGAGTAGCGGCCTATTGCCTGTCTTTGGTATTCATCATCACAACCGATACAATGCCTATTGCTTAGCTGATGACATCATGGAGCCTTATCGTCCCTTTGTAGATGACATCGTTTTAGAGACCATAAAAACGCAAGAAATTCCTGAAGACTTAACCACTGAACTGAAACAAAAGATGTTGATGCTGTCGAGTTGCGATGTGACGATCAACGGAAAGAATAGTCCTTTGATGGTTGCTGTGTCGCAAACCACCGCCAGTCTCGCCAAATGTTTTGCAGGAGAAAGCAAGAAAATTGCTTATCCTGAGTTTGGGTAAGGGGCGTTTGCAATTTTAATGGCTACTTCTCACTGTTTCTTTTGAAGAATTTTTGTGTCGTTTTATTATTTAGTTGATATACAATCCATTCATTTTTATGCAGATAGTGTGAGTAGGTTGACATAAAAGATCATTTATAAGTAACCCTTTTTTCACTTTTTGTATATCCTTATTTGCTAAAAAAGTAATAACCCTACCTATTTTTTATAACGGAAATAGTTAAAATGCAACATGGGACAACCATTTAAGTTGTCCCATGTTGCATCTAGATAATTCTTTTGTTTATTGAATCGCTTTGTATTTTACTTAGTTATTTATTTTCTATGCTTGCTATTTAGTGCGTTTTATAGAAATATAATATGAAGAAATAGTAAAAAAATGAGGCCCTCTTTTTAATTACTATAAGTTGAGATAGTAGTTTTTTATTTTCTCAGCCATCATTTTTCTTCTTGCAGTTAAAAATTCTAGATAATGAGAGTGATCCATGTTTATAATATCACTTGGAATACTGTTATTTTGCATATTTTCTAGTAGAATATTTATGTCAGTTATGTTTCCATAGAGTGCTTGGCCTTGTTTGCATTGTTCCACAGCTTCTTTGAAGTATATATTGGGGGCTTTATCTGATATTTCTTTATTTACTTGTGTGTCAATATAAGTAAAATTCGCAATTTGATTATATTGTGTTTTTTCATTGTAGCCATTCTTGCGTAAATATTGTTTAGGGAAAATATGATGTACGTCCCCCATAAGTGTGATTAAATACCCTACTTTGGTTCCATTACTAAACAAGGCATTATCGCTTTCGTATATCTGTGAAGCGATAAATATATTAAAGAAAGGACTATTGATAATCGATGTCTCAAGAAGTTGTACTAAACGTACATTCCAAAAAGTTTCAGAAAGATTTGCTTCCTCAACTTCTTGGAAGAAAGCTAAGAATCCTTTTTCACGAATACGTTTGATATCAAAGTCCATTTGTGTTTCTGGGGAACCAGTATAGCGATTTGTTAGTGTAGACATTACAAACCACTTTGCCACATAATGTTTAATTTGACTTTTCTCAAAAGCTGGATCATTATTTAATAGTAAGTATAAAGTATAAGCAAAATCTAATGTGATTTGAGAATTTATTAATTTATTTGATATAAAACCAGCAGCCTTTATTCCTAGAATGAAATTTGAGAAGGTATACTGGTTCATAAAATCTATTACGCCTTCGCTTAATTTTTTAAAAGAATCTTCTGCTATTGATACTTTATATTCTCTTGTTTCAAAGTCACGCCCTCCAAGAAGACTTACAAGATCTTTTAGTTTTGCACGACCAAATTTATACATAAAAGCAATTCGAAGAATATCATTATAATCTGGATCGAAAATTGATTCACTGTCATTTTTAAGCCATTCTAGTTTATTAGCATATTGACTTTTCATAAACTCTGCATCCTTAGTCATATCGCTATACCATTCTGGCTCAACTGTTAAATGTGAGAAATAGTCTATAGCTTTGCGTAATGCGTTACCTCCATATTCTGTATTTGCAGCTATTTTTGACATTGCAAAATCTGCTTGATTTAGTTTTGCACCTTGACTATTGATGCGAATAAATATTTCTGTTACTTCATCAATATTTAGATCTTTATCAAGAGAAATAACACCAATCTGCCTATTTTTGATATCTAGCAAACGCATTAAAATGTTATTCATTTGTGAACCTGTTATTTCAGGATTCTTTTGGCAATAGTCATTGACAAATGTCCATTGGTCAAAATCTGCTTTGAATATCTCTGAAATATCTGCAATCCATTTCTTATCTTTTAAGATTGCATTATCTTGTACTTTAAAAATTTCTTCATTATCGTTTTCTGACGCCTGAGGATTAAATGCAATTTTGATTCTACGTTTCTTAAAGTCACTGGTTAAAACCTCCATTCCTACGATAGAGGTCATTAATGCAGTCACACGTTGTTGACCATCAATCATTATTTTCTTGCCAATTGAAAGTGATCCATCTTTCAATTTCATATCTGGACTTTGAGATATAATTAAATATCCTGTTGGATACCCCATATATAAAGAGTCAATCAAGTCTCTGACTTGGCGTGGTTTCCATACAAATGGGCGTTGAATTTCGGGTATAGCGATAGCTCCAGATTTGATATAACCTAAAATCTGCTCTAAAGAAATATTTGAAGCGTTATATTTTTCAGTCATAGTTTTTTCTTGTTAAAGTGATTTATTTGATGAAGTTTCTTTTAATGCAATTTTGATTCATGAGTTTATAGAACGTATAGTTTGATCTTTTGTAATATACTTTCAATTTATGTAACATTGAGGGGGGATAAGTAAGACCTTGTATTATAATCTTATTTTTCCTAAAAGTAAATACGTTATAGGTGCTTCTTTATAATCAGTGTTTATGGTTAGGCGTACTTAGTTCTTTCTACTCAGTAAATTAAAATTGTTTGTGCAAAGGTAATAATAAATTTGTTAATTTTAAAAGTGTTTATTGTGATATTTTTAGAAATATCTAATGTAATTCCATCTTTATACTTTTATATAATAATTACAGCTGTATATTTCTTTATCTTCAAAATGTTAAAATTCCAATCTCATTGCAATTGCAATCCAATCTCAATGTTATTAGAGTGTAATTTTACTGCTATTAAAGTGTAAAAGCAGTGGAATTGTGGGAGAGAAGAATGTTTATATAAAGGAGTAATAGTGTGGGGTGGCTGCAGTAAGTAGGGTAAAAGAGTAATGGAAATGTGAAATTAGAGTCATAGAAATGTGAAATTAGATAGGTAAAGAGTTGTAGGGTTGAGGAGTTGTCGGTGAATTGGGGATAGGAGAGAGGGTGGATGATGTTGTTTTGAATTGCCATAGGAAAAAGAAACGAGTGTCTTAACTTTCATCGTAATGAATGAATTTCAGTGTATTCCCAATGACTTACGATTTTAAAAGTAAATGGAATAGGCATTGCAAGTACTTTTATTTGTAATCAATAACTGTGATGATGTCTTCTAATACAATGATATAGGGCAAAAGAAAACAGGGGACAACCGATTAAGTTGTCCCCTGTTGCATATCAATAATTCTGTTTTTGTATAATCGAATTACTTCACTTCCTCAAACTTATCCTATACTGATAATCAGTAAATTACATTTGTATGGTACAAAAATGTCTCCTCAATTTGAGTAGTATTGATTAGCAAACATCTTGGATGTTATCGCCTGTTTTCAATGAATCGAATCAATTGTTAAGTCTACTCCTTGATACTCGAAAATTTCACTTATCATATTCTGAATAATAAGATTGTTTAATCTATAAACAACAGGTTTCTCCGAATTCTCATCTTTTAGATGTCCTGCATCATTGTAAATAATACCTAAGATGAAATATATATCAGGAAGTTCTCCTAAAATATTTTCAGCAAACTCTAACTTTGCTTTTGTCTTATGTGTCTGAATAAACTCCTTCTTTTTGTCTTCTGTAGGTAATTGCTCATAAACTATTTTCTCTATTTTATCCTAAGAGCAATACACACAGAATAGGGGTCATAATCTGCATCTTTTCTAAGATATTTATTCATCTCATTTATCAAATGTTCTAAAAAGGTGGTACCTTCTCCCCAGGTCTCTGCAAGTTTTAATTTCTTAAAATTTTCTCTTTGATTTATTTCTCCTTCATTATAGTGCAATAGAAATTTAGAAACATCAGCAGCAATTGTATCTTCTTCTCTTTTTGATAATAGCTTTTTTACCTTAGCATTTGGTTGAATATAGTCTTTTTGTAAATAGATTATATTCATCCTTTTAGAAGAGAAAGTATAGTTATTGAAATAATCTGGGCTTAAATGTGTCATTAGTATAGGATAAAGAGTACATTTACCTTTTAATTCATTGACTAATTGGGAAAAATAGTACTGCACAATGGTCATATTCACAGGATCTAAATAATCAAAAACCTCATCTATAATAAGAATAAATTTACAACCTTCTTTGATTTCAGATTTTATCTTTAGCAATTCTATAGATAAAGTTAGAACATCACGTTGACCATAAGATATATTTGTTGCATTAGGCATTTTAATAACTAATGAACCTTTATGCTCCATCGTGTGTATATCTTTCCATGTTTTACCAATTATCGCCAGGTTATTATCAAAAGCTTGTCTAAATAATTCATATTTGGCCCTTTGGACTTTCGTTTTTACCTTCGTTTTGTCACCAAGATATATTTTTTGGATTTGATAGAAATAAAGAAAGAGTTCTAGTTCTGTAGTGTCATCAATGTATTTATTAATCAATTCCACCACATTGTTGTAAGAAGGGTCTTGTTTTAATTTATCCAAGGATGTTACATTAAAATTATTTATAATATATTCTTCCGTTCCATGTAGTTCATTTATGTTTTTTATTATCTCATTAATATTATCCTGTCGCATCTTTGCTAATTGCATATCTAAATCAGGATATATATCATCCAATTGTGACAAGAAAGCATTATTTTCAAGTAATGATGAGATATTGGGCAAAACTTTCCCATTTTCCCCAAAAGTACTTCTGATATTTTTTATGCTGTATGAAATATCACAGTTTGTAGGTATCTTATGTTTAATTTCGAAATCATTTATTCCTAAATGGCCTTGTACAGAATGAAACGCTCCCATATTTCGACCAGTTGCTTTAGCGACTAATCTACTATTTACTACTGCTACTTTAAAATGATTTGCTAATTCATTTTTATTTTTATTAGCTGTATATGTAATAGTGTCTTCTGTTATAGACAGTGCTGAATCTAATTGTTCGTTCTCTTTATGAATATCTTCTTTTTCAACCTTAATTCTTGAATTTGTCAAAGACTTGAAAGCTGCAGTTATTGAGCTTTTCCCATAGCCATTAGGTGCTACAAGGATGTTTATTTTCCCCGATTTGATGTCTACGTCAATAGAATTGTCTTTATCAGAAAAGCCCTTAATATTCTTAATTGTTATATTTGAAATAAGTCCCATAGAATATGATTATATAATTTTGATTAGTAACTTTTGTTTATGGTTCTGCAGCCATCTGTATTTCATCCTCGTGGATTTCATATATCTTGGCTGATTTTGTTGAATAATTCTCTTGATCATTATCCGTCCACTGTTCACATTGTTTGATGACAGTTTCCAGTGCATTGGCAGCTTCCTCTGGTGGGTAATGATATTTCTTAAGTAGGTGCTTAATCATTCTGCGCATACCTGCACGGGCTGACTCTTTTTTTTGCCAATCAATAGTGCGGTTCTTACGTAGAGAGTCGGTAAGTTCTTTTGTCATAGCTACCAATTCTTCATTACTATAGAAGTCGTGAACTGCTTGTGGCTTGGTCAAGGCATCGTAGAATGACTTTTCTTCGGGAGTGAGTCCAAGTTCATTAGCTGCTGAATCGGCCGAGGCAATATCTGTTGCCAACTGCAAAAGTTCTTGGATAACTTCTTCATTGGTGAGTAATCCTTTTAGATAGTTGGATAAAGAGCGATTGAGCAGGTCAGAGAATTTCTCTGACTGCACAATATTAGTCTTTTGATAGAGTGCCACTTTCTCCGCCAATAGTTTTTTGAGCAGTTCTACAGCTATATTCTTTTCTTTCATCTTAGAAATTTCATCTAAGAAGGCT
>QWBZ01000668.1_pt1 | contig 12017 bp, 8 predicted proteins | sample 1972441 | NCBI WGS metagenome assembly QWBZ01 (sample SAMN09866721, study PRJNA288562) | Human oral metagenome isolate term6_saliva, whole genome shotgun sequencing... | isolation source: mouth | host: Homo sapiens | place: USA: California
TATTTTCCATATCACAACAATATGGACAGTCGTATTCCGTCCACCCATCAGTGTTTGTCTCATGACGTGGTTTACCTAAAACTCTCTCAGTAATTCGAGCAATATTTTCAATTTCGATGTCAAACATATAAGAAGAATTAAAATAACATTTATATTATACTATAAAAAGCACCAAAAACAAAAACCGCATACTGAAGTTAAACACAACAATACACGGCAAAACCTAAAAAACATTGAAAATAACACAATAGAAAAAACTTACTTTTAATTAAAACACAGCTGTTTTTGTATTTGTTTCGTCACAAAAACGAACCGAGTATGTAATCTTTGTGAATGTATTACCATCGTTATCTGATATGTTCTTTTCAGACATATCAACAACTTTTGGTTCATCATTATGATATTTAATATAGTTAATCCATCCTAAAATTGCAACTAACGAGTCGGATGCATCGAAATTTTCCTTTTTTAATTCACCCTTTTTATTATATTGCCAAACAATACCATCATAGGATTTATTTATCAACTCCCACAAAACATACTTTTTATCTGTGGTATATGTGTACCCACCGAAAGGTATCAGTTCATTTTTCTTGATGGCTTTACGAACCTTATCGATTGAATATGGTTCATCTTTCTTATCATAACGTCTAACAGACATCAAAGTTGGAAAAGCATATTTTCTTGCATCATATGAACTGATATATTGTGGGGCAACAGAAATTGCATCAAAAATAGATTGACTGAGCATTCCATTGAATCTTGCCAACGTATGAACTGTCATAAGGTTATTCGAATTAGGCAATGGTGCTTCGATAACTATATCTGTAATCCCAACATCCTTATATTTGTTTATGAAATCTTCTGTAAATTGACGGCTCTTAACAAATAAAGAATCTTCTGTAGTAAGACCTTTTTGTGTTTTGAACTTTACACTACCAATATACATGATTTCTTTTTCCCCCGTATTTGCATTGTATTTCAAAATTGATACACCACAGCAAGTTGTGCTGATATCCATCCCAAGAATTATTCGTACACCATCCATTTATTAAAATTATTTATTATTTTAATAATAATATATAAATTATATTTTTTCAATAAATTATTATTATATTTTAATTTGGATATAAGATATTATTATAGTATATTATAATCATCTTTCATGAAATGCTAAATTACTTTAATGCAATGTGTAAGACAATCATCATTGCAGGTAATCACGATATGTTGGAAAATAACTTGGATAAACAAGATGCACTTACCCCAACATTTGTCATTAAGGGCGTATATCCTAATGTTGTATATGCTGATAAAGAACTTAATTACAAAAGTGGTTATATCGTAGACGATGGCGTTGTTTGGTGTATTTACTCAATGTTTGATATGTTTAAAAAGCCAAATTTTGATGGTTTGAAAGAACAATACCCCAACCATAAATTTGTTGGACTTTACCATGGAGATGTTGTTGGAGCTACTACCGATATGGGTCGTATGGCTGAGAGTGGTATTGACACAAAGGATTTTATTGGCCTAGACTGTGTAATGGCAGGTCATATCCATAAGAATCAAACCCTTAAAAAGAATGGTGTACCTATCGTATATAGTGGAAGTTTATTTCAACAAGATATGGGTGAAAACATTACAGGACATGGATATGAACTTTGGGACATGGAAACAATGAAACATCATCATGAAGAGATTACAAACAATTATAGAACTTATAAAATTGAAGTTACATCATATGATGATGTTGCCAACGATGAAGAAAAATTGTTAAATTATTAATCAGTTAAACATGGAAAAGAAGAAAAATATCACTCCAAGTCAATACTTTGACTTTCTAAAGAATGCTAAAAACAAGATTACTACGGATGCTTTAAAGGAAAGTTATGGTATCTTTATAAAATTGGCTGAGAAGTATCAAAAATTAGGTCAAAAGGAATCCCTTAAAAAGTTGTCTTTTCTTGTTGACGTTCTAATTAAAGAAGAAAAACTCATTGAAATTGGTATTGATACATTTGTTTACAAAGACAAAATTGAAGATTACATTGAGAATGTCGCAGATAAATCTGTAAAAATCATAGAATTATCTCGTTATATGCGAGAAGTTCCTGATGATTTAGTAGAAACTGTTGAGAAAACAAAAGATTTGTTCGATGAATTTTATGTTGTGTTCACTGACTATACGGGTGCTGAGGAACGTAAAGTTCAAAAAGAAAAACGAGACAAAGACCCTATTCTATTTGGTGCTTTTAAAAACCAACGAAATGTGGCTGACCGTTTTTATTTCCTTGGAGATTGGGTAGATGAATATTGTGACCTAACGCTTGATAAGATGATTGAGCAATATAAAAATAAAAAAGGTTATTCTCCTGTGATCAACAATTATATCCCCAACACATCAAAAGAATTACTATCAATTATTAAATCATATGAAGTGTCTGATAAAGATAAAGATTACTCACTTCTATTGGCTGATAGTGAAGATGTTAATGTTGATTCTTATGTTCGTTCCAACAAGAATAAAAATAAACGTAGTTTCTTCGACAAAGTTCGTAGTATTTTCAAATAATCCATGGTATCAAGTAAAATAGATTTGACAGAAAATAGAGATTTTGGTGTACATGACATCCTTAGTCGTTTATCTTTGAATACAGATTTAGATGATTTCATGTTACCTTTTAATTTGAAACATAGACATGGAAAATATCTTTATATCTTTGGTGAGAAAGAAAATGAATACCCGAATCCTGAAATTTTCTGTAAAAATGGAAATAATTCTTATGAAGACACTGACTTTTGTTATTGTTGTGGTATGCTAATACGAATACCTTGGAAGAAAAACGACTCCCTATGTAAAAAATGTAGTGACAGACTTGAAAGAAATTATTCACGTTCTTATACGTCATTCCCTTGGAAAACGATTTTTACAGAACAACAAGATGCTAAAGATGTATTTTTATTAAGATAAAAAAAAAACAAAAAGTGGGCTATTAACCCACTTTTTTTTATTAATATGTATTTGTTGAATCATGTTTATTAAACACAAATAATTTCTTAATTTCATAAGTGTTTCCGCCATCATCAAGCATACCTTTGTTCTTATTATTTACATCAGAATGTGAAAATATAAAAAAATAACGCATATGAGGTGTTTTATCTTTTGGTAAAAGATCTACCTTGCCAAAGCTTTTAATATAGAATTTTTCATCTTCAACTCTACATTTAAACGCCCCATCATATGGTACTCTAACTTGCGACATCTTTGCAAATTGTGCAACATCTCCAAGATATTCCTCATTTAAATCATCAAAACCATCATCTGAAAGTGTTTGGTATTGTTGTATTTCTTTTAAATACCAAGTTTCAGTTCCATTTATCGCTTTGAATGACAAGACTTTCTCTTCAGGTGATTTAGGGACCATTTGAAATACCCAATTTTTATTTGTTGTTGTTTCCTCTAACGAATAAATTATGCCTGCTTGTTCTAATGTGATATATTGTTTAATATCAGCACAATTATGTTCCACAACTAATGTTCCTAAACGAATGTCTGTTGATAGATTTCTTCGAACTTTTAATACAATATAAACTACATCTTTTTTCTTTGCATCATCATATGTACGTTCAACATCATAAGAAAACCAATCTCCATTTGCGGAATATACATTGAATGATGCATTGTCAGTTGCACCATCGATTGTAACCAACAATTTTATAGGGTTATCACCTGTACCTTGTGCATCAAACTTAATATCAAAAACTTGTTTGTTACCTTCTGTAACCTTTATAGAACGTGCCATTATATTACAAAATCTTTTAATTTTAATATTGTAGTAGACGGTATAACCTGCATCAGATAAGGCATAATAATTGATTTAAAGTAATTACTAAATAATCTATTATTATCTAATGTTTTGCCATCAGTCTTCTTTTTCACATATGATATTGTAAGAACCTTTGTGTTAATATACCATCGTTTCTGTGTGTTGTATTTATCCTCACGGTAGGCATATTCTGTCGTTAACTCATTAGTTTTTTTATTATAACGTACGAAGTCAGTCTTGGCATTATTGTCATTTACATTACGAGTATTCATTATTTGAATTTTATCGTATTCAACATTATCACCTATATCATCAAATTGATATTTCTGTGCAACAGCACTCAAAGAAGTATTTTCAATAAGTTGTTCATCAATAAGGTGTTTAAATGGCAGTTTCATATACTCGATAAATGTTTGTCCATCGTCATACTTACCATAACCTACGTGTGGGTTATTAGCTACGTTAGTTGAGAAAATACTATCAAGATATTGCATTTTCTTAAACGCATACACATAGCATCCCATAATTTTATCAACATCATTCTTATCAGCATCAGGTAATTCATTTTTAGAGTAAAACCAATCACGTGAACCTACGTTTCCACCAAATATGTTTTCAAAATCAGTTTTGCTAACCATTTGTAAATTTCCATTAGTATCTAATTGAGGCTTTACAACAATGTTTTTCCAAGCATAGAACTTATGAGATTCATAATGATTAACCAAGATAAAGAAGTGTGACATTGTTACACCACCATTAATATCCATTGGAGGATTCTCGTCATATTTTGTATAATCGTTAAGGTTAACTACGTAATAAATCGCATTTACATCTAAAGCATTTGGGTTAGTTGAAAGCATATCACCAATTGTTCCGACAACATGTAGGTAAGATAAAGTCTCTTGATAATTAAATTTATCATCGTATTGTTCTTCATCACTTGTTTTTACCATTTTACCCCACCCACCTTTTCCTTGGAAGATTAAATCCCCATCATATAACTGTGTATTATCATAATATGGAACTAAATATGCAACATTTTTACGTCCAAGAAGTTCCATTCGCATTGGAATACCTGATAAAGGATCTTTATCGTAAAGTAAATCAAGGCGTTTATTACGATTAATCTCTGATGCTAATACACCCTTTTTATGTGAATCTACTTTTTTCCAATCAATATTAAAACCATCTATATTATTTCCTGACCAATTATCACCAACATAAGAGTCTTCTCCATCTAATGTACCATCAACGCACTCATCAGAGCGTATCATTTTTTCAGTATAATAAGCCTCTTCTTCAATAATATATTCTCCATTAGGGTTATTCTTTTCATCATATTTACCAAGTCCAAAAAGGCCTAACATCATTTCAATTGCTTGTTGAGTGCCTTTAGTCTTCATAATTCTTTTTGCAGTTAATGACAAACGTCTCATAAATTCATTATCACACACGTCAGGATATACATCTTCGGCACGATACCTTGCATACCATTTTGGTAATAGTGAATTCATTATTGTTTTATCAGTTTTTTCATCTTGAACCCACCAATTAGATTTCATTACATTTTTAACCTGATCAGTTGTAATAGTTGTATTAATGTCATAATCACTACTAATAGTGCTCACAACATCAACCCCCTTAATGTTATTATTATCTGATAATAACCCATCGGGTGTATTTTTTATTTTATCATAAGTGGTGTTGTTAATCAATTTAATAGTGTCAATATATAATTTAACATCATCAAATGCACGTCCAAGAACCCTAATTATCTTTTGCATTCGTTCACCGCCATCAATATTATCTTGTGCTTCACCATCATAATATTCACGGCTATACGTCCAGTCAAAGTTTTTAATTGCCTCGTGTGTCATAGACCTATATAGATTGTCAGACCACAACTCATCAAAATTTTGACCCATATCATAGAGCTTTTCTACAAAATTAGAGAAAGCCATTGAGTCTACGTCTATACAATATCCATCAGATGGCCAAGTATATACTTTCTCGGGGTAGTACCATTTGAAATTGTCTTCTATTGGTGTAATAAACTTATTTGAATAAAAAGGCTTAGTATCTTGCCGCAATAATTGTTTCTTAAACCCAACTAATGAAGAAAAATACTCATTTATACGCTCATTCGTTGGCTGTAATCTTATCGTATCACCTTTTTTATGTGGCATGTAAGTATATATAACACTTCCAAGTATTGAATAAGCCTTTATTTCATATTTTTTATGTCCCCACGTTTCAATTTTAATCGTTTTTACTACTTTGCCATCATTATTCGTCGGACAATTTATATCATCAAACCCATCAATTATTTCATAAACAGCTATTGATGTTTTCTTTCTTAGATTCTCTTTTTCATCAGGAGTAAATTTAAAGTATGCTTGATAATCAACTTCATCATCTACGTTATACACAATTTTATTATCATTTTCATCATTAGTTTCAAACTTTGAAATGACAATCATCTTATCATCATCTTTTTCATTTTCAATTACACAATAGTTAACATAACTTTGAGACATAAATCTCATTGGATTATCATATTTGCCAAGTGTTACTCGTTTATGATGTAAGTCAATATTAAATTGGTTTTTTAATATAAACCCATCTATGATACCATCATTAACTTCAATTTTATATTCTTCAAACTGTTTAGTTTTGTAACTATATTTGTAATACTTCCCATCATAATAATATATTTGGTTAAATATACCTGTTGGCATACCATAGGAATCAAAATATTTAATGTCAGAATCTTTTTCCTTACATAAAATTTTTACTTGATCATCAGATATATCATAACAAACATCTCCAACGTTATAATCGTTTTCACCACGTTCTTCATTAATGATTTTAGGTAATGGGCCTTTCCAATCTCCATTTACATATATGTATGCATCACCACTTTTACGTTCGTAACTAATATCTAAATCGGATGGCATATAGTTTGGCATAACATCAAGGTCTACAACATTTATTGTAGACTTTGATAATGGACGTTCATTAGTACTCGTTAAACACCCAGGAAAATCGGAAACAATCTCTTCTATTGTTGCACGTATTAACTCAACGCATGAACCATAATATGTATAATCTCTTAAATCATTTGTATTAAAGTTTGGTGCAACATTATTTACTGTACCATCAGCATTTAAAACGTCATCCCAAGCCCATTCTTTTGTCTCTGTTGTAAGTTTATGTTTCTTATGGTATGTTGGTATATTTGAAGTAGTAAACACGAAACTACCGCTATTATACCAAATTCTACGCCCACTACCGAAACGTAGTACGTTCATACCGGTGGTTGTTACCCAATCTCGTTCCAATATCTGACCTTTGTTAGTGTCTTGATGATTGGAACGCATCAGATAATTACTATTAAATTTTGTATATCTTTTTCCCATTTTTAATCACCCATTACTTCATCATAATTAGGAGAGAACTCAATATTACCGGTTCTATCTTTCTTAACTTCATATCTATCATTCTGAGTGTAATTATCTTTAAGAGAGAAGAACTCTTTCTGTGAATAAATTTCTCCATTTTCATTGTATGTTGTAAGCAGACCATTATCAAGTGAACGAATCTGATTACCATCAATTGCAGTATTAAGAGTTTCAATATCATGTCGGCATATTTCAACCTCAACCATTAATGGGTCAAATTTTGTATTAGAAATTCTAATAATTTGATTTGGCGACCCAATAAATGGATTCTCGCCTGCCTTATAACTCGGGCTTGAATTTGGTGTTACCGTCAAGAAGCATAACGAGCCACTTGAATTGAAACGATATCCATTAGAATTACTATTAGATGATGAGAGATTTTGAGTAATTGGCTCACATCTATTGCACCCTGTAATAATACGATAATAATCTTGCCTTTTTAAGCCATCTCCATCATCTTCAAAATAATCAATTCGATAACCATTAAGGTTATCTGTTTGAAATAAATTAGATTGGTCTTTTTGCTCGTTCATATCAATAATAATTCCATTAATATCATTATATGCTGCCAATACACCTATGTCTAATATCTTTGCTTTAATTTCCTTTGGTCTAATATAAATTGTGTAAAACCCAACATTTGAAAAAATTGAAACTGGTAATGCTAAATTATACATACCTGGTAATCTAAAGTCTGATGTTTCCTCTTTTTCGTCTTCAAAATTGGCAACTGACAGCATTGATGATACATCAGAAACCTTTTTAAACTTAGAAAATGTCTCACTCTCACTATTGCGTGTTGGCCTATAATGGAAAAAAATCTCGACATCATTTTTTATATCAACAATTGATGGTCTTACTGACCCATAAGTATTATTCATGCTATATTTTTATTTGAGTATTTATCGTAAATCTAAATCTTCTTTGGAAATAACAAAAAAGCCACCGTTAGAATAGTTTTCCATATCTTCCAATGTTTTTATTTCACTAAATTTGATGTGTTTTTCAAACGCCTGTGTAACTCCACGCTCAATATTTACATCATCATTTACTTTAGGTTGAAAACTAACCCCATTATAATAATCATAGCGAATTAATGGTGTATCTTCAAAATCTACGTGCGTAATGTCAACCTTTGCCTCAAAAGTTGATTTTAAATATGGAACTTTATTTTTGTGTGACCCAAACTGAAAATCATACACATCAATATTATTAGAGATATCAAATTCCATCTTATCGTATAACATATAATAGTTAGAACCTTTTTCTTTACTTATATTTTTAGGTTTATAGTCCTTATCAAACATACCATTAACATAAGATTCAAACTTTCCATCCTCTACCAATTTCCATATACTATTTTCACCATCATCACCATATTGATAATAAATATAAGATTCGGTATATTTCACACCTTGATTCTTACCATACTTTGATTCCGTATCTGCTCTAAAATTAGTAAAATAATATCTGTAATTTAAATCATCATCTTTACTATACCAAGATAAACCATCTCGTTCATCTCTATCAGCCTTTAAATGTACGCCTAACATATATTCAAAGGTTATTGTTCCAGTATTTGTATTTGGGTCGTTTTTGGCAGTTATATTTGTTATAACATCCCCCCAAGCAGAAAGATTGATTGCGGTTTTTCCTTCCCATTCAATGTTAGTATTACTTCCGTCAACAAGTTCCCCATTTGATTTTTTATCGCCATTTCTAACAATCGCAGCCACTGTATCCACATATGTATCACCATTGTTATCTATCATAACAGCAAGGTTACCCAATTCGTCATATTTTTCTTCTCGATTAGTGATATATCCTTTACGATAAAACCATAACCAATCTTTAAAGTTTTCAGGCCTTTCCACTTCATCAAGCTTATTCATATATGTTTCAAAACGTCGTAATGATGTCAAATGTGAATTAACAGTCCCTCTAATTGTCTTAATACTTTCTTGTTTACCTGCTCTTAAATTCTTCTTATCTTTCCATTCTTTATCTGTTACAGCATACCTATAACTATTTTCTGAAATATTGTTTTTATTAACCCAATTTAAAGTTTGTGGTTCCCAATTTTTATCAGATTTTTCACCTAATGGTATCTTCATTCCATTTTCAAAGTAAATTAATTCGGATTCTTCATCATAATACCCTTCTGTATATAATCTTCCGAAGTCATCTCTTCTTTGGTTAGTCTTCTTGTTCTTTTCAGCCTCCAAAGTACAAACCCAAGTCAAACCATATCCGTTTTCATCAACATGATAAACAACATCTCCTTCATAATATCTTTTTCCTGGAATCCACTCTTGAATATATGGTGTCACAATGCCTAAATCTTTAATCGTATTACTTAGATAAACGTTGAATTTAAGTTGTAAATTTGTTCCACGAGCATAACCATAATATTCTTTTGCTATTTCTTCAGCTTCACCAATGAATTTACGTAAAATAACAAGTAGTTTTGCACCATTACGCATTTCAAATTCTTCTTTTAATGCTTCATAATATTTTTTATCATTTTTATTATGCTTTATATGTTTTTCATAGAAATCTACTTGTTTTTTAAGTTTGATGATTCTATCATACATGTTTTTCGCCTCACCCAAATATATGTAATCAGGTGCTAATGGGAATTTTTCTGTTTGTTGAACGCCACAAGATGTACCTCCATTAAATTCTTCGGATAAACCAACATGTTTCATACCGATACCACGCTCCATAAAATTTAAGAATGGCTCTGTATATTCATAGTTATAAATTTTAAAATCATCAATTATTTCAGTCGTCTTAATTCTGTCCCATTCCTTATCTTTTATTGCACGATAATAAGTGTCTATTAGGTAACGATATGAATACTCACCATTAGATACTTTAAGTTCTGTACCATCTTTACAGACATAATTAAAACCACCTTTATTATAGTTAATATTGGCAACTATTTGCCCATAATTACCTTCTTTTCCTCGCGTGGCTTTAACTATTTCTGACTTCCCATTATCATCTATTTCAAGGAAAGCAAATAAACCAGGCAACCTCGAAATTAGTTTTTCGTAACTTACTTTGTAATTAATTGTTCTCATTATCTTATCTTTCCTTCATATAGATTTAATATTATATTATGGTCATGACCATTTTTAGTAGTAACACTTTCACCATAAACATCAGGGTCAAGATAATAAATGTGTTTTTGGGTAGCTTTGTCATAACGATATTTCCATTTTATATGACAATATTTCATATACCTTGCCGTACCGTACCCAATTTTATCATCCTCTTTCAATGTATCTAAGTCTTTATCGAAGTCAATTTCAGACCAATCATAACAAATATCATCAAAGGTTTTTATCTTTCCTTTACGACCCTTATATCTATTAGTACCTATTTTTGGATCCTCCTCACTTTTTCTAATATATGGCATCATAAATGGTATTGTACGGCCATATCCTGCATGGTTAAATTCTACCCTCATGTAAATATCGTTTGGAAACACACCGCCATCATTAGTTTTATATGTGTAGAAATAAAACCCTTCACTTGAATGCTTAGAGCTGTACTTATCAGCAACAACAAATTGAGAACTTAGTCTCAAACGTTCAAACTCACCAATATTATCTCCTAAATCCCCTTTATCAACATCAATAACAACTTTTTCATTTTTTTTATTAAATTTTTCATTACGCATTGGTTCTCTATTTACACGAACACCATTTACATTATATACCGTAGGAGTTTCTTTGTCCGTTAATGACGTTCCAATTACAGCTAATGGTTCACCATTATTTAAGCATTTTTTCTTATGGTCATCATCTTTATTATTTTCATTTTTTAATGCTAAACTATTATATTCATTTACATCTATTATAGACCCTTTCTGATATGTCTTACCTGTTTTTATGTTTTTAACTGTATTTTCAACTTTATATTCTTCCTCTGTATTAATGTTTTTGATATATTTAGCAAATAATTCACCACTATCAATAAAAATTGTTGAAGTGTGTAACAAGTTTTGATTTGCAATATTATCAGAGTCATAAAATGATATGCGTAAGAAAGATTTCTTTAACTTACTCTTTTGATACTTCACATCATTATTGCTAAAACCAAGATAAGATAATAAATCAGATTGATATTCTTTTAATTCATTTCTCTTATCTCTGTAGGCCTTATAATCAGCATAATTTAATTTATTTATATCATAGTCAATATTACCATCGTAATTATGTGGTTTTTCATTTTCAGGATTTTTCGGTGGATTCTTGTAATAGCTAAAATAATCGTGTTTATTAGTCTCTGATATTTCTAACTTATCTAACTTGTAATTAAATACACGTCCTTTTAAATCAACCACTTTTACCGTCTTTTTGCCAAGTTCTTTGGATTTCTTTTCATCAAGTTTTTTCTCCAACACTCTCGTTCCGTTCCAATAACAATCCCTCTTACACTTCCATTCCTCTTTATTTTCATTATCATCAACAGTATCACGATGTTCTCTAAAATGTAAATTAAAAATAATCTTATATGCATCATCATATTTAGCGTTCACCTGTGAATATTCACCATCTTTATTACCACCTTTATGTATTGCAGGGGTATATAAATCCTTTTCCATATCAATGATTGGATTTATCATCATTGATTTTGCTTTTTCAACAAAATTAGTTTTTAACATATCATTGTGATGTAAATCATTCTCAAATTTTTGAGTTAACGGAATTTGAAC
>QWBZ01000579.1_pt1 | contig 12006 bp, 6 predicted proteins | sample 1972441 | NCBI WGS metagenome assembly QWBZ01 (sample SAMN09866721, study PRJNA288562) | Human oral metagenome isolate term6_saliva, whole genome shotgun sequencing... | isolation source: mouth | host: Homo sapiens | place: USA: California
CCGCGACCAGTCCCGCAACCTCGTGTACGGCGACGGCATCCACGTCTGCCCCGGCGCGCCCCTGGCACGCCTGGAACTGCGCATCCTGCTCGAGGAGCTGCTGCGCGGCACCAAGTCGATTGAGATTGCGGACGAGAGCGAGAAGCCCGCAACCGTGAATGCGGTGTACCCGGTCTCCGGCTACTCGGTCGTGCGCGCCATCTTCAACTAGGCACGATCCAGCCATAAAAAGTGCGAGGCGCCGAACCCCGAGAATGGGGGTCGGCGCCTCGCGCTGTTAAGAGTAAATATAAGAGTGAATAGTAGGGTAGTGGCGGCCGGTATCAGCCGCTCACTATAGATAAAACAGAATATTCCCTGACGGCTATATAACCTAGTGGACTACCTAAAAAGCTGAATTTAGCGGCCGGAACTCGTCGCCGAAGGCTTCACCGAAGAACCCGCAGAACCGCTCGCAGACGGACGAGCTGAAGCGCTTGCAGATGCCGAGGCGGAAACCTCCGCCGCCGCGCTCGCCGACTCCTCGGCCGACAGCGGCGTACCGTCCGCATGCACACCCGCCATTGCCGGGGTCACGCCATTCACGAAGCTCAGCTTCGCCTGCTTGAACTGGTACTCGGGAGAGCAGGTCAGCTTATACTTGGTATCCGCCAGCTCGCGAATCGTCTTCACATAATTCTGAGTCTCGGGGAAGGGCGGAACGCCGCCGTACTTCTCCACGGAACCGGGGCCCGCGTTATAGCCGGCGAGCACCACATCCTGCAGCTGGTCTTCATTAGAAGCGTACTTCGCCAAACGGGTGCGAAGCTCGGACAGGTAGCGGGCCTGCGCAGCAATCGCATCGTGCGGGTTCAGCACGTTACCGCCGTTGCCGAAGCTGTAGTGCTCGGCATTCCACGCCTCATCGGTAAACTGCGCGATACCCTTAGCGCCCTGGTGGGACACAACGCCCACGCGCCAGTGGCTCTCGGTCTCAATCTGCGCGGCCATCACGCCGGGGCGGAAACCCGACACCTTAGAGCCCTCCTCAAAATCGGATCGGAGGGCCGCCGGAGCATACGAAAGCTCCGTCATGCCGCAGTAGTCGTCATAGGTGGCTGCCAAACCGGCGACGCCGCCACCTAAAAGAACCGCAGAGGCGATAATCTGCCAGTGCGCGAGAGCCCCGGCCAGAAAGCGAAGCGGGAAAGCTTTACGCGGCCGAGGGGAAGTCTGTGCGTCCGCCGAGGCGGAAGTGTGGTTGGAGGCGCTCGTAGCGTTACGCTCGGAAGGGGCGCCCGAAGTGCTATGTGCCATCCATCCAGACTAGCGCACCCGAGCCGCGGATGCCGACAAAATACCCACGGATGAGGCTAAAAGCATAGTCAGCGCGGGATGCGCACCCCGCCCCATTCCGGGCAAACGGGCCTGCCGCCCGCCTGCGAGAAAGGAAGGACCCGCCCGGAAAGGCCCCCGGGTAGCGGAGGGCCCCGCCGCGCGCATCCGAGGATGCACCCGGCGGGGCCTCACAAATCCCGCTGCCGCGAGGGCTCGGCTCACGGGGTCGCCTAGCGGTCGGTCACCACAATCTTGCCGGCGGCGCCGCGCTCCATCTCCGCGAAGGAGTGGTTCACGAACGTGTACGTGCCGGACTCCAGGAACTGCATCTCCACGAAGCCGCCCTGGGCGGGGGCCAGATCCAGGGCCTGACTGTGGCCGTCACGGCTGCCGTACGCATCCGCGCCGCGGCGCAACAGGTAGCCGCCCTCCTTATAGACCGTGTCGAACTGCGAACCGACCACGTGGAAGCTCGTGCCGTGGTTCGGGCCCGCCGCCATCACCCAAATACGGATGCGCTCACCCTTCTTCACCTGCAGCGGCTTTGCCTTGTACTGGGTTGCGTGGCCGTTGAACATGGTCAGCGTGGGGGTGCCCGCCGCAATCAGGTCGGGAGAGTTCTCCGCCAGCTTGTTGCCGTCGGAGGCGGTCTTGCCGGTGTCGTGCAGGTACGCCTCGCCCTGAACCATCACGTACTCGTGATCCACCTGATCCATGTCAGCCGGGTCAATGATGACCGAGCCATACATGCCCTGGGTCATGTGCAGGCTCAGCGGGGCGGTACCGCAGTGGTACAGCCAGATACCGGCGGCCTTCGCCTCGAAACGGTAGACGAGACGCTCACCGGGGGCGATGGTCTTCATCGTGTTATCGGGGGAAACCATGCCCGCGTGGAAGTCCAGCGAGTGGCCCATCGTGCCGTTATTGACGAGTGTAACTTCAAAAATATCGCCGACCTTGCCATGCAGAACCGGGGCCATGTTTTGCCCGTTGAAGGTCCACATGTGGACGGTTACGCCGGGGGCTACCTCGCGGTCGACCTCCTGCACCTCCAGGGTGACCTTGCGGACGGTCTTGCCGTTCACCTGCGTGGCGGTGTTCAGCGCCGGGATGTTCGGGTCGCGGTACTGGTAGCCGCTGCCGGGCGCCGCAGACATGTCAATCTTGCCGTTCGCGACCGTCATGAGGGTCGGGACGTTACCCGTCGCGGCGTGGTTGTGGTTGGTGTGGTCACCGGAAGCCACCTGCTGCGAGGACGCGCCGGTCACCTTCACCTTGAGGACCATGCCCAGGGAGCGGTGGCCCGCCACGGAGCAGTACGCCTCGGTATCGGCAGTCATGACGCCGGCGTCCACGCTCTTCGTCTCGCCGGGGTTGATTGTGCCGGTGGTTGCACCGTTATCGAAGGTCAGGTCGTGGGTCATGCCTTGATCCTCGTTGGTGACCTCGACGACCAGGCGGTTACCGGCGGGCACCTCCACCTCGGCGGGGGTGAAGCGGTAGTTGCTGGTTGCCTTCACCTGCACGGTGGTGGTCTGTCCGGTCGGCGTGACCGTCTGCGAGCCGGCGTTCAGGGTGGGCAGGGCCGAGAGGTTCAGCGCGGAGGGGTTCACCGCGAAGCCCAGCAGGAAGGCCATGGCCACGGCCAGGGCCGCCTGGAAGCTCTGCTTGGCGTGCGGGACGGGCTCGGGGGTGAGCGCCTCCTGGTTGAAGGCGGGCTTCTCACCGCGGGCGCGGGCCGCCATCATCTCCTTGCGGGCGCTCACCGAAGCCTTCACACCGCGAATCATGAGCGGAATGAACGCGGCCAGGGCCAGGGCACCCACGACGGCGACGGCAATCTTAATGGACTGGCCCACCGCCGCGCCGGGCATCGTGAAGACGAGCAGGGCCAGGTTCACGGCGGTCACGCGGGCCGCCGCGAAACGGTTAAATTCCTTATTGGATGCGCGCACCACCGCCGGGCCGCCACCCATGCGCTGCGGAAGCAGGTAGCTCATCGCGCCGAGCAGCACCTGAAGCAGGAAGCCAACCACGAAGATGGGGGTCACGGCGCGCATATCCAGCTGCGCGAAGGGGGTGGTCGCCACCATGACGATGGTCGCCACAACGCCCACCAGGAACCAGCAGAAGCCCATACCCACGCTCATGGGCGGGTACTCGTTCGGGCGCTTGGTGCGCAGGGTGCGAACCATCACCCCGGCCACGAGCAGCAGGCCCAGCAGGTACACCACGAGGCCGGCCACGGCCACCGGGCGCAACCCGAAGAGCGCGCCGACCAGGGTCAACGCAACGCCACCGCACATGAGGTACAGGGCGCGCACGCTGTGGGCAAGCGCCTTATCCACCATCTTGGTGCGCAGCATGGTCGGCCAGAAGGTCACCAGCGTACCAACCACCGTGATACCAACGAATCCGAGCACGTTCACGGCCTCGTGGGCGAGCAAAAACTGCGAGTGCAGGGTGCCGTTCAGGCTCGGGTAGGCCACCATCGCGCCGAGCAGGGCGCCCAGGGGCAGCAGCAGGGCCGCAACGATGTAGAAACGAATTGTCACGCCAAAGCGGGAAGGCAGGGCGCGGCGTACCTGGCCCATCAGGTAGATGCCGTGCCAGGCCACCATCGCGCCGATGACGAGGGCGCCAATCACCGTGCAGGCGTACAGGCCCGGCACGCTCAACTGGCCAACCATGCCTACCATGAGAAGCACGATGCCCGCGTTCAGGGTGAAGATGCGGCCCACCTGGACCTTGCGCTGCTCGTCGGGGATCTTGATCTTCATGAGCGCTTCGGTGAAGTGCTGCGACCAAATCAGAATCGAGTTCGTAATCAGGCCGAGGGTCACCATGTGCACCATCAGCCAGCCGCTATTGGGGATGACGCGATGCAACAGAAGCGCTGCGATGAGGGCAAACATCCAGTAGGAGACGGGCTTGGAGGCGCGACGATGCCACGTGCCGCGGCCGGATGCGCGGCGCGCAATCTCTTCGGTGGTGAGGGAAGCGCCGGGAACGCCGGCCGGGCGCATGCCGATGCTCAGCCCGGAGGAGCCGCCTCCGGAGACGGCCGCACCGTCTGCCGCACCGTTTGCTGAACCGCCGGGCGCGCCGATGCTCAGGCCGCCGATGCTTCGGGGACGCTGGCCGTCGGGCTTGCCGCCGCCGGTTGCGCCGGGGCGCTCGCCGCCGTTGGGCTTCTCGCCGTCAGATGGGGTGCCGAGATGTTCGCTCACGCAATCACTGCTTTCACTGCTGGTTGTTCACGTCGGTACGTCGGTGTGTTGACGTCGGTGTGTTCGGGGGCGCTCCGCATCCGCTAGACTCCGCGAAGGGCGCGTCGAGTGCCATATAAATCCATTATATTGCCCCATTTGTACCAATTTTGAAGACAGTACGTGCGTATAAATACGCTCTGCGGCCCGCTTCCTGAAGCCTGTGAATATGCGCCCTGATGCATCGGATACACCCGCTTCGCGATACACTGTTATGGCTTGAAAACACCGATGCCCCGCACTCTCACGGGGCATCCGAGACACCCCGCGCCGGGATCCGCAGCCAACCCCACAGTAAGGACATCTCGTGGCCAGGACTAAACCATCCACACCCACCCTGGGAAAGCTCGCCATTGCGGCACTCATCCTCATGGTGGTGTGCGGTTACCTCTTTGAAATCCTTATTAACCCCTTCGGCGGTTTGGACTTTTCCATCTACCGCATGGGTGCCATGACCATCTTCGACAATGAAGGGTTTACCAAGGACCTATACGCGCCAGCATTTGTTGAAATTGGTGTGTTGAAGCTCCCCTTCACCTATCCGCCGTTTGCGGCTCTCGTCTTCCTGCCCTTTGCGTTCCTGCCGCTTGAGGTGGGCAAAGCCATTATGGTGCTGGGAACTGCCGCTGCCGCGTGGTGGCTTTCGACGATTATCTACAACTACACCCAGGCTTCCGGTCGTGCGTTGCCCCTGCAGAATCGCCTTGGCCGCACCGGAACTATCGCTGCTTTGACCATCCTGGTGATGCTGTGCGGCCCGTGGCGACGTACTTTTGACCTCATGCAGATTAACCCGCTTATTATGGCGCTCGTGCTGGCGGACTTCGTGCGCCCGGCGACCCGCGTGCCGCGCGGTGTGCTCGTCGGTATTGCGGGTGGCTTAAAGCTTACTCCGCTGGTCTTCGGCCTCATCCTGCTGGTGCGCCGCGACTGGAAGGGCATTGCGGCCCTGGGCGCCACCTTCCTGGCCACAATTGCGGTCGGTTTTATTCTTTTGCCGAATGAGGCTCCCCAATTCTGGTTCTCAGCTATCTCTGACCCCTCCCGCGTGGGCGACATTAACTTCGTGGATAATATTTCCATCCAGGGTTGGCTCATGCACTTCGGCCTGAAGGGCACAGCTCTCAAGCTCGGCTTCTACGCTTTGGCCGCGCTCAGCATTGCCCTGGTTGCCGTGCTGCTCTACCAGCTTGATCGCCGCGGCAAAACCCTAGCGCAGGTGGCCGTGACCGGCACTCTTATGGTGGCACTTTCGCCGATTAGCTGGTCGCACCACAATGTTCTTCTGCCGCTACTGCTGGCAGCCCTTATCCTGGATGCATTCCCCACCTTTATGGTGCATCTTCCCTCCGCGGCGAGAAAAATTGCCTGCCTGCTGGCGTGGGTAGCCGGGGTAGGCCTGTATATTTCGCCGCGTATTATTGGCGGTATCACCCAGCTAGATATGAATGGCTTGGAGTTCCTATGGGCGCCCGGTGTAGCTATTGGTGGTTTTCCCTCCTTTGCCCTGTGGGCAACGGTTATGCTCTGGTCGGTTGCCGCGCTGACCGCCCCGGTGCGCGGCGCGCAGGTTGAGCCCGTGAGGTACGGCTCCGTACGTGGCGATGCGCCGCTGGGCTGGTGGGGTGCCCGCGCCCTGGTCACCGGGCGCACCGAATCTGTATGTACCGATGCTTCTCGGGAAGCAACCGCGTGAGCCGTGAGAAGGAACTAGAAAAGACTCCCGTGAAGAGTACTGAAAAGAACATAGAGAAGAACGTAGAGAAGAATACCGGGGCGGTAGCGCCCGCCATCCCGTGGGCCTCGGCCTCCGCAGCTTCCGCCGAGGCTACCGCGGCTACCGGGTCCGCCCAGGCTGCCGAGCCCGCCGAGCCTACCCCGGCCGCGAAGCCGAAGGACCGCCCCGAGGAACCCGGTCACTCCGATGCATCCGAACGCATTCTCAGCCTGCGCGAACGCTTCTTCCGCGGCGGCGATATCTGGGCGCACCTGGTGTTCATCCTGGTGGCCGCCTACGCCCTCAACTACGTCACGCACGCCGCGGCCGACGACATCTACGTCTACCGCCTGGGCGCGGTCTCCCTGGCCGACGGCCCCGACGGGCTACAGCTCTATAGCTTCCGCACGCGCGGCCTGCCCTTCACCTACCCGCCGTTTGCGGCCCTGCTCTTCTACCCGCTCGCGTTCCTCACCGAACCGCAGAGCATGCTCCTGATTACCACCGTTATCGGTGTGCTCAGTTACGGGTGCGCCTACCTGCTGTACTCTTACGCGCGTAGTCGTGCCTGGCAGCTACCCCTGCAAAAGCATCTAAGCTCCTGGGGCATGGTCTCGCTCATGGCGGCCCTCATTTGGGCCTGCGGCCCGTGGCGCCTCACCACGCACTTCGGGCAGATTAACGCGATTATCCTCGCCCTAATCCTGGCCGACTTCATGCGCCCGGCCACCCGCGTGCCGCGCGGCGTGCTGCTGGGTATTGCCGCCGGCATTAAGCTCACCCCGCTCGCCTTCGGCCTTCTGCTGCTCATGCGTAAGGACTGGAAGGGGCTTATCACCACGGCCCTGAGCTTCGCGGCAACCGTGGGTATCGCGTACCTCGTCGTACCCCAAGAATCGACGATTTACTGGTTCCAGGCGCTGCACGACACCTCCCGCGTGGGCTGGTTCAGCTACTTCGATAACGTGTCTATCATGGGTACCCTCACCCACGCGGGCCTGCAGCACCAGCTGACCGCAACCGCCCTGTCGACCGTGCAGGTGGCCCTGACCCTGCTCATCGTTCTGGTGACGGCCGTTCTGCTGATCCCGCTGATTCGCGCCCGCGCGGTCGTGTCGCAGCTGGCGCTGACGGCCTTCATGATGCTGCAGATCTCGCCGATTAGCTGGTCGCACCACAACACCTGGTACCCGCTGATGCTGGCCGCCGTCGTGGTGGAAATCTTCCCGCTGTTTTACCGGTGGGCAAGCTCGTTCATTGCGACCCTCGGCGTTATCACGGCGAGCGTGGCGCTGGCGGGCATGTACATTTCCCCGTACTGGATTGTGCTGGCCTTCGCCCCGCACTTCAGCTCGGACAACATCCTCATGGTGCCCGAGGGCTCGCTGGGCCTCATGGCGGGCACGTCCCCGTACCAGTTCATGTACGTGTTCACGGTGGTGACCTTCTTCGTGTACCTGGTGCACCGCCAGCAGATTAATCGCGCCGCAGCCCGCGAGGGGGAACGCGTGACCGCCCTGGGCGCCGCATACTAGAAACCGTCGCGACCCGCGGCCGCGGAAGACCGCAGACGCAGAAGAGCCCCCGCATCCGATAGGGATGCGGGGGCTCTTCCGGCGTGCCGCCACGGGCTACGGGCGGCTAGTGGGTGCCGATGCTCCAGTCAGCCGAGGAGGTGCTACGCACCTGCAGGAGGTTCTTGCCGGTGCTCTTCCACTCCATGCTGCTCTTCATGTTCGCCACGCTGGTGCCGAACATAACGTCGCTACGGCTGGCGCTCAGCAACGCGAAGCCACGCTTGCTGTCCAGGCCCTTCGCCTCGAACTCCATGGTGGACTCGCCACCGTCGTAGGTGAAGGCGTAGTAGTTCATGTTCGTGTGGAACTTCTCGCCCTTGGCGTAGTTCGGTGCGGAGGATTCGTCGTACACGCGAATCAGCCACTCGCCCTTACCGTTGAGCTCCAGCTTGCGGGTGGGGCTGGCGGGGTTGGTGGTATCCAGCCACGCGGTGCCGCGGATGGGGGTGCGGTCGACGGTCATATCGATGACGCTCAGGCCGGTGGAAATCTCACCCTTCTCGGTGAGGCTGGTGATGTAGGCGCGGCTGCTCAGGTCGTCCGAGGGCTTGAACTCGTAGTAGACGATGCCCTTGGAGGCGTCGCCCTTCACCTTTTCGATGTCGATGTTCTTCTTATCCTCGGTGACGGTCTCCTTGTACTCCTTGTACTCGCCCTCGGGTAGCTTCGCCTCGGACGCGGTGGTCGAGGACGAGCCATCCGAAGACTGGGCGCTCGCCGAGGTGGAGGTGCCGTCCGCCTGGTTCGAGCGGTCGGAGGAGCCCGAGCCGCCGCGCGGCAGGAGCATCACGATGACCAGGATGAGGACGATCAGCAGGGCCAGCGCGGCGCCGATGATACCCAGCAGCTTGCCGCCGAACGCGCCCTTCTTCTTGGTCTCGGTCTCGGCGGGCTGGGAGTTCTGCTGCTCGTGCTGAGACGCGGAATCCGTCTGGGGGACGTAGGGGTTGAACGCTGCGGCGGGCTGAGCCTGCTGGCCACCCTGCTGACCTGCCTGACCGGACTGGTTTGCATGGTCTGCCTGACCGGACTGGCCGGCGGGCTGGTAGGGGTTGTAGGGCTGGCCGCCGTGCTGCGGGGCGAACTGCTCACCCTGGAACTGGCCGGGCTGACCACCGAAGGAATCGGCGGCACCCTGGTGCGGGTTCTGCTGGCCCGCGAAGTCCTGACCGGTAAATTCCTGGCCCGCGGGAGCCTGCGGAGCAAACTCCTGGGCGGCGAAGGCCTGGGGAGCCGCGACGTCGGCGGGGGCCGGGGCGCTTGCCTCGGGGGCCTGCGCGGGCTGCTCGGGCGAGGAATGGAACTCAATCAGCGGGGAGTTCTCGACGGAGTGGGGCAGGGAAGCCTCGGAGGGGGCGGGCTCCTCAACCGGCTCGGCGGGTGCTACTGCCTCGGCAACGGGCTCTGCGGGAACGTCTGCGGAGACGGGGGCCACGGGAATCGTCGGGGCGGCGGGGGCCACCTCGGCAACAACCTGCTCGACCACAATCTGCTCGGATACGACGGGCTCTGCGGGAGCCTCCTCAACCGGTGCCGCTGCCTCGGAAATAGGCTCAGCAACGGGCTCCGCGGGGGTCTCCTGAACGGGCTCTGCGGGAGCCTCTGCGGCGGGAGCCTCTGCGGCGGGGGCTTCGCCGGCGGGGTTCAGCACCTCTCGGGGTAGAGCGGTCTCCTGAAGCGGAACCGGGGTCAGGTAGCGCATGGGCTTCGGCTCTGCCTCGGTCTGCTCGGCTTCAGCCGACTCTGCGCCGGACTGCTCAGTAGCGATGGGCTCGGTCGCGATGGGCTCGGTCGCGATGGGCTCGGTCGCGATGGGCTCCGCGGGAGCCTCCCCGACCGGAACCTCTGCGGAAATCTCGGTCGCCTCGACAGCAGGCTCCGCAACGGGTTCCGCGGGTGCCTCAGCGGCGGGCTCGGAGGCGCCCAGCGCCTCGGCGGACTCTTCCGAAATGAGCGGCTCCAGGGGAGCGTCATCGACATCGATGGGCTCGGGGTCGGGCTCTTCGACCCACAGCTGCCAGCCATCGGGAACGGGACCCCAGGCCGGGTCGGGGCGCCAGGTAGGGGTAGGGGTCCAGCCTGCGGGCGGGGCGGGCCAATTGGGCGGCGGGTTGAAGACGAGTGCCATAAGAAAGCAGCCTTTCTGGTGCTGAAAACACCCCGGAAGAGCGGTCATCAGCGACTATGTATATGACGTGTATTATCGCTTCAAATTATGGCACAGCTTTATGGGTCAAAAGCCTTGCCTGGTCGTTTTTGAGAGGATTCACGGCATACTCTTCACTTTCGTAACATTCTGCGTTAATCCGCGGTTCAAGATTGGGGTTTGAGCTTAGGTTGAGGGTTTTGCGCGCGGTGCGCGATGCAACCGGAACGGCAGGAACCCCCGCTCCCGTGACACCTCGTGCCGGTATCAGCCCGAGCTGCCCGGCTAGGATTAAGGTATGAACACAACGCCGCCCCCCACATCCCCGCAAGCACCGTTCGGCCCCGCCGCATCGGGCCGCTCCTCCCGTACCGACGGCCTGGCCTACCATCGTCTTTCGCACGCCGACCCGGAGACCCGCTGGTACTCGCCCCTGCTGGAGGGCCTGCTCGGCGTCGTCGTCTTCATTGGCCTGTCCCTCATGCTGTCGCTCCTCATGGCCGCGGCTGCTATGGGTTCGGGTCTTTCCCTGCGCGAGATTACCGAGAACCGCTCCCTCGTTATGGAACACCCGGCGCTGTTCGCCCTGACCTTCCTCTCGCTCATCGCCATTGTGCCCTCGCTCCTTCTGGCGCGCCTGGTCGTGGGCCCGAAGCCCTGGGGCCTGATTCACTCTGTGGCGGGCCGCCTGCGCCGCTCGCTCCTGTTGCCGTACCTGGGCCTGGGCTTCGTGATTTACGGTATCTACTACGCAGTGATGGTGGCGGTGAGCGGTGCATCCCTGCCCGATTATCGTTATTCGCAACCTTCACAGGTTGAATTTTGGGTTATTGCGGTGCTGATTCTGCTTCTGGTACCCGTGCAGTGCTACGCGGAGGAGCTCGCCTACCGCGGGTTCATGATGCAGACGCTGGGCCGCTGGATTCGCACCCCCTGGCTGCCGATTGTGCTGCCGGCGGCGCTCTTCATGTTCTCCCACACTTACGATGCTTGGGGCCTGGGCTTCGTGTTTGCGATGGGCGTGTACGCCGGGTTCCTATGCTGGTACACCGGCGGCCTGGAGGCCTCCATCAGCCTGCACGTGGCCAATAACGTGACCCTGCTGCTGCTCTCCCTTGTGGCGGGTCTGGACCCCTTCGCCTCCGAGGGGGTGGCCCCCATGGATGCGCTGCAGGGCATCGCCCTGGAGGGCCTGTACGTGGTGCTCGCCTGCCTGATCTTCAACGCACGCGCTCGCCGTGGCGAGGTTTCACGTGAAACGCAACCGATCAAGGTTGATAACTAGGGTCTGCGATGGCCGGGGCCCGCGATAACCAGCGCATGCGGCGGGTAGCCCTCGCCCGGCTAGTCCAGCCCGCTCACCGCCGCCCCATTCGGGCCCCATCTGGACTTTCACCCCGGCTCACCCCGTCAACACCCAAGAAAAGGTAGGGTTAAACCATGACTGTTGATGCTGTAAAAAATATTGAAGACCTTGCCGAGTTTGTGGCGGAATCCCCGGTCTCCTACCTCGCTGCGCGCACGGTGGCGCGCCGCCTGCAGGCCGCAGGCTTCACCGAACTGGTTGAAACCGAAGCATGGAACCCGCAGGTCGCAACCGGCCGCCACTTCGTCGTCCGTGACGGCGCGATTATCGCCTGGGCTGGCGGCGTGAAGGCCCAGAAGGCAAGCGGCTACCGCGTACTCGGCGCGCACACCGACTCGCCCTCCCTGAAGGTCAAGCCCTCCTCCTCCATCACCACGAAGGGCTGGCACCAGATTGCCGTTGAGAACTACGGCGGCGCACTGCTGAACTCCTTCCTGGACCGTGAACTGTGCGTGGCGGGCCGCCTCACCGTCATGGAGGACGGCGAGCTGAAGGACCGCCTGGTGCGTACCGGTCCGATTGCGCGCATCCCGCAGCTGGCGCCGCACCTGGACCACAAGCGTAACGAACTGGTGCTGGACAAGCAGTTCAACATGTACCCCGTGTGGGGTGTG
>QWBZ01003358.1_pt1 | contig 12002 bp, 9 predicted proteins | sample 1972441 | NCBI WGS metagenome assembly QWBZ01 (sample SAMN09866721, study PRJNA288562) | Human oral metagenome isolate term6_saliva, whole genome shotgun sequencing... | isolation source: mouth | host: Homo sapiens | place: USA: California
GCGTGACGCTCCTGCTCCTGCGCAATGTTCTGCAGTTCCTCAAGAATGTCACGCAGCTCGCTACGAACGAAGTCACGGGTCGCAACCTCACGCAGAGCAATACGCAGCGAAGCGATCTCGCGGGTCAGGTACTGGGTCTCCTCCAGGTTCTGCTGGTCACGCTTACGGTCCTCAGAGGCCACCACGCGGTCGCGGTCATCCTGACGGTTCTGCGCCAACAGCAGCAGGGGAGCAGCGTAAGAAGCCTGCAGGGACAGCATCAGGGTCAGCAGGGTGAAGTTCAGGCTACGCGGGTCGAACTGCATCTCCTCCGGCGCCAGGGAGTTCCACGCCAGCCACACGCCACAGAAAATGGTCATCCACATCAAAAACTGCGGGGTACCCATGTAGCGTGCAAAACCCTCAGTCATGCGGCCGAAAGCGTCCGGGTTGGGGCTCGAGAACAGCTTCGGCTTGCGGGTGCCGGGGGTGCTCAGCTGCGAGTCGCTACGCTGCGGGCGGGAGTCGCCGCGCTCGCGGTTGCGTTCAGCGTACTTCTTCTCCAGGCGGTCCTTGAGGATGCGCGCCTTATCGATGCGGGGGTTCTCTTCGGTACGGTTTGCGTCGCGGCGGTTCGATTCAGGCAAAGCGTCGTCCTACCTTTCGTACGGGAGTTCCATCATCGTAAGTGCGCCAGTCTTCGGGCAGGAGCGCATCGAGCACGTCGTCGATGGTCACGCGGCACACGCAGCAACTTCTGCATGTGCACCAGACCCAGGTACTTGCCGGTCGGCGTTTCCAGGGGCGGGCGGGTCACCATGACGGCAGCCGCCATCGCCGGAGGGATCTCCTCGGCGCGGATGTGCGCGAGCGCCTCCGCAACGGTCGCCTCCGGGGAGAGGATGATCGGCACCGGGTTCATGAGCGAACCAGCGGTACCCTCGTCATATTCGAGCAGTCGACGCACGTCGTCTGCTTCGTCGGGTTCCATGAGTTCGAGCAGCTTTTCACGCTGGGCGTCGTCCAGCTCGATGAGAAGGTCGGCGGCGTCGTCCGGTTCCATCTCTTCGAGGACCTGCGCGGCACGCTCGTCGTCCAGGTGCGACGGCCGCGTCGTCCGGTTCCATCTCTTCGAGGACCTGCGCGGCACGCTCGTCGTCCAGGTGCGAAAGAATCTGCACCTGGTCCTCGGCGGGCAGCTCCTGCAGAACGTCCGCGAGGCGTTCGTCCTGCAGCTCGGCGGCGATTTCGACCATGCGCTTATCGCTCATCTCGTGGATGGCGTCCGCCAGGTCGGCAGGCTTGGAGTTTTCGTGGTTGGCCACGAACGCGGTTGCCGCCTGCGGCTCCACGTCGGTGGAGAGCAGGGCCTCGTCCCAGTCGACGATGAGGGTCTCCTTGGAACGGCGGCGCCACGTGCTGGAGCCGGAGCTGACGCGGGAGACGAACAGCTCGGTCACGCCCCAGTCGCCGTTGCGGCGCTGCTCAATCGCGACGTCTTCAATAACGGCGTCGCCGCTGCCGTCAAGCAGGCGTACGCGGCGGTCGAAGAGCTCACCGACGATGAGGGTCTCGGAGTTGCGCTGCTCGAAGCGGCGCAGGTTCACCAAGCCGGTCGAAATAATCTGGGAGGCGTCGATGCTGCGCACGCGGGTCATGGGCATGAACACGCGTTTCTTGCCGAGCACCTCAACGATGATGCCGACGACAATCGGTTCGGTGCCCTTGGCGGGGCGGGCGCCGGCAATGGAGGCACCCAGGCCGCGTTTGAGCACGACAACATCGCGGAGACGGCCGAGGCGGTCACCGAAGGGGTCAAAAACGTCGAGGCCCAGAAGGCGGGCAATGTAAATCTTGCTGGGGGCGCTGAACTTAGAATTGCTCACCCCTCTAGGGTACGCTCCGCCGCCTGGAATCGCACTTTGGGCGTTCTCGTTCTCAGCGGTGCCCGCAGGGAAGCCCCGCGGCCGGGCCCGGACAGGCCGGTACAATTAATGCCATGACTTTTCAGCTGCCGAATCTGCCCAATACCCCGCCCTCCTCGTTTATGGCCTCGCGCCTGGCCCAGGCCAACGGCCACCCCCTGCCGAGCGGCGAGCCGGTAGCCTCCTTCGTGCGCCACGACGACGCGCTATCCGCTTTTGACGTGCTGAACGAGCAACAGTTCCCGGTGACTGCCCTGTACCTGGTCAACGACGGCATCCGTCAGGTGGAGTACCCCGTGCAGACCGGCTACGGCCGCGCCCTGCTGGTATCCGCCATCCAGGGTGTCATGATCGGCCTGCTGTACTCGATGTTTGTGGCGGCCGGCGGCACGAACTTTATGAGCGCGCTGCTCTCAACGGTGCCGATTTCAGTGGCCATTTTTGTGCTGTGGCGCGTGTTTGACCTGCGCCGCGGCCGCGGGGTTCGCTACCCCATGCGCACCGAGGCGATTCCCTCGCGCACCGTGCTGTACGCGCTGCCGGAGTACGCCCAGGAGGCGCGCCGCGTGCTGGGCGGTCATTCCCGCTTCTCGGCCGCGGTTGCGGCCGCGCGTGCGGCGACCGCCCCGGAAGCTTCGCAGGCGCGTGCCGCGCAGAGCACCGTCTCGATGAACGGTGCGCCGGTTCCGACCGGCGCTCCGAAGGCGCCCTCCTACCGTTCGCAGGCCGGTAGCCAACCCGCCCCGAACCAGAACCTGCCCGAGCGCGATACTACCGCGCAGAACGCGGTGGCCCAGAGCGCGGCCCAGAACATGCCCGCGCCCGTCCAGCCCGCGCAGAGCGTTCCGCCCGCCGCTCGGGAGGCAGCAACCGCCGAACAGGTAAACAGCGCGCAGGTGACCGATCAGAAGGCAGAGCCGCAGAAGCGTCCGGCTCAGCGCTTCGGCCTGCGCGTGGACGACCCGGAGGAATACGCCAAGCTGATTCAACCCAAGCCCGAGCGTCCCACCCCACGCCCGCAGGGCCTACATGATAAGAACCAGCCCACTCAGGACTCCGAATAACCTCAACCTGCAACACGGTAGCCGCCCCTAGCCGTGGGAAACAGGCAGAGAAGACGGCAATATAGAAGACACGCGGAAGCCCCTCACCGATTCACTCGGTGAGGGGCTTTCCTCATGCATAGACAACCGGTACTAACCGGTACATCCGGCGGGGATGGGGTTACGCCTCCTTGGAGAGCTTAGCCATCCACTCCTCAATCTCCTCGACGGTGCGAGGCAGTGCAGCGGAGAGGTTCACGTTGCCGTCTTCGGTGCAGAGCACGTCGTCCTCAAGGCGGATACCGATGCCGCGGTACTCCTCGGGAACCGACAGGTCCTCGTCCTTGAAGTACAGGGCCGGCTCGATGGTGAAGACCATGCCCGGCTCCAGCTCAGCCCACATGTACAGCTCGGCCTTAGCCTGCGCGCAGTCGTGCACGTCCAGGCCCAGGTGGTGGCTGGTGCCGTGCGGCATCCAGCGGCGGTGCTGACCGCCCTCAACGGTGAGCGAAACATCAGCGGAAACCGGCAGCAGGCCCAGACCTTCGCCTGAACCTCGGTGAACTTGCCATTCACGGGGAAGGTGCGGGTCACGTCAGCAGTGTACAGGGTGTCGTCCTCAACACCGGCGTCCAGCAGCAGCAGCTTGCCCTCGTCCACGGTGCCGTTGTTACGAATCCAGTGCAGGATGGTCGCGTTGTTACCGCAGGCCGCGATGGTGTCGTAGCCCAGGTCGTTACCGTCGGTACGTGCCACGGAGAAGAACGCGGTCTCAACCACGCGCTCGCCGCGGTGATGCTTCACGGCCTTGGGCAGCTCGCGCACAACCTCTTCGAAGCCCTTGACGGTCATGTCAACGGAACGCTGCAGGTTCTCAACCTCGATAGCGTCCTTAATCAGGCGAGCCTCGGAAAGTGCCACGGCCAGCTCGGAGTCCAGCTTGTCGGCCTGCTCCAGCTCCACGCCGGTGTTGTAGCGGGAGGTGTCAACGAGAGCGTCAACAGCCGGGTCAACGTTGCGGACCAGGCGGATGTTCACGCCGCCCAGACCCTGGTTGCCGGCGTTCTTGGTGATGGCCACCTCAAGCTCGGACAGGTCGCGGGTGCGGATGCCGAAACGCTCCGAGAACTCCTTCAGGGTCGGGCGGGGGCCAACCCAGAACTCGCCGTAGCGTGCATCGGCGTAGAACTCGGTGGTGTCGCGGCCGGCCAGCGGGCGGAAGTACAGGGTCACCTCGTGGTTGGAACCGTTATCGCCGGTACCCTCTTCGACGGGCTCAAAAATCAGCACGGCGTCCGGCTCGTGGTCAACGCCCAGACCGGTCTGGTGAGCGAAGGCCGAGTGCGGACGGAAGCGGTAATCGCAGTCGTTCGAACGGACCTTCAGCGGGCCTGCGGGCAGAACCAGGCGCTCGCCGGGGAATGCCTTGGAAATCTTGGCGCGGCGCTCAGCTGCGTAGTCTGCTACGGGCTCGCGGGTGTAGCCGCCGTCCTCGGCCTTGGCCCAGTCCTTAGCGATGAATTCGGTAAACGCAGACGCTTTGGGGGTGCTGCGGTGATCAGTCTTCTGAGCTTCGGTGCTCTTCTTATTGTTCTCAGTCATGCCTTAATCATATCGCCTTCGCCACAGATGGGCGCATATTCGGGTCCCCACGACCAAATAGTCGGTGGGCCGCCGCCAATGTTGGTAGGGTGGAAGAAGAGAAAGACACCGTAGACACCATTCAGACACAAATCCCCGAGAAACGGGCCCCGCCGCGTGAGGCGGCGCGGGCACCCGTACGGGGTGAGGAGACGGAGCGGCACATGAGCCAGGCAGAGACGAACCCGACGGCCCCGACGACCCCGGAACGTCGAGAGCACAACGGACGCTACGATCTGCACATCCACTCCGCCATCTCAGACGGCACCCAGAGCCTTGAAGAGCTGGTGCCGCTCATCGCCCAAACCGGGCTGGCCGGGTTCGCCCTGACCGACCACGACACCGCATCCGGCTGGGATAGGGCCTCCCGCCTGGCCGAGGAACACGGCCTGGACTTTCTGCCCGGCGCCGAGTTCTCCTGCCGCTACCACTACACCGAGGACCGCCCCCGCACGAAGACAATTCACCTGCTGGCCTATGGATTCGACCCGGTGCGCTCCGAGCTTGCACACCGCGTGGAGCAGATTCGCCTCAGCCGCGAGGGCCGCGCCCGCGCCATCCTCGAACGCCTGGCCGCCGACTACCCGCTGACCTGGGACGACGTGCTCGCGCAGGTGGGGGAGGGCAACGCCGCCGTGGGCCGCCCGCACATCGCCGACGCGCTGGTCGCCGCCGGAATCGTGCAGGACCGCACCGAGGCCTTCAACCGCCTGCTCTACACGGGCAGCCCCTACTACGTGCCCCAGCAGGCCCTGGACCCGGTGGAGGCGGTGCGCCTGGTCCGCGAGGCCGGCGGCGTGCCGGTCATCGCGCACCCCATGAGCACGATGCGCGGGCCCGCCCTGAGCCTGGACTACCTGGGCAAGCTGGTGGATGCGGGCCTGGCCGGCGTGGAGGTGTACCACCGCGAGAACTCCGCGGAAGACCGCGCGCGCCTGCTGAAGTTTATTGAGGAGCGCCGCGCGGCGGGCACCGACCTGCTGGTGACCGGTTCGAGCGACTACCACGGCGCGGGCAAGCCGAACCTGCTGGGCGAAAACACGACGGACGCGGCCACGGTGGCGCGCATCCGCGAACAGATCGCGTAGGGCACCCGACGGGCCGCACCCATTCACGCCTATTCACACCTATTCAACGAACGCACGAAGGGGCGGGACGGAACCTCAGAAGATTCCGTCCCGCCCCTTTTCGCATACGGGTTGCGCCCCTGGCGGCGCGGCTAAACCGGCCTGAATTACCGGGCAGGTCGAACGAGCTGAGCCGGCCCGAAAAGCAGAACCGGCCGCGCGGTTACAGGCTCTCGCGGGAGGCCCGGTGCTGCAGCACCTCATCGGCCGTGGAGGCGGCCGCCTCCGCAGCCTTCGCCGCGCGAGCCTTCGCGCGCGCCTGACGCTGACGCTGACGGCGCAGTTCGTTCCGCCCGTCGACGCGCATCTTCCGATCCACCGTATCCATTGACCAGTGACGCACGAACTTGCACGAGGCTCCCTCAACCGGGCGGGTCGTCTCGGTCAGCGTCTCCAGCACAGCCTTGAGCGCGTGGCGGCTCGCCGCCGTCAGCGCGTCTCGGCTCGTGCCGCCGCGCACGCCCACCGTGCGCTTGGGGGTGAACAGCACGCTCGCCCCGCGGGGCACGCCGCGGTACGCCTCGAAAGAGACCGGGTCCACGTTCAGGCGCTTCGCCATGACCTCAATCGCCGGGGGATTCTGGTCCACGCACACGAACTTGCGGCCCAGCTGAGCCGCCGCCGCGCCCGTCGACCCCGAACCCGCGAAGAAATCCAGCACCCAATCGCCCGGGCGGGAGCTTGCCGCAATCATGCGGCGCAGCAGGCCGGTGGGCTTCTGCGTGGGGTAGCCGGTCTTCTCCTTACCCGTCGGTGACACAATCGTATGCCACCACACGTCCGTGGGGAGCTTGCCTCGCGAGGCCTTCTCCTCGGTCACCAGGCCGGGGGCCATGTACGGTTCGCGGTCCACCTCGGCGGTGTTGAAGTAGTAGCTGCGGTGGTCTTTCGCGTACACGAGGATGTTGTCGTGCTTGGTCGGCCAGCGGCGCGTGGACTTCGCGCCGTAGTCGTACGCCCAAATCAGCTCGTTAATGAAGTTCTCACGCCCAAAAATCATGTCGCACATGATCTTCACGTAGTGCACTTCGCGCCAATCCAGGTGCAGGTACAGGGTGCCGTCCTGCGCGAGCAGGCGGTGCGCCTGCTCAATGCGCGGGGCCAGGAACGCCCAGTAGTCCTCGAAGGAGTCGTTGTAGCTCGCCAGGGTTTGCAGGGTGCTCGAGTAGCTCTTGCCCTTGAACCCGGTGCGGTCGCCCTTCTCGGAGGCCTCCGAGCTCAGCGTGCGGCGCGTCTGCTTCTTGCCCGTGTTGAAGGGCGGGTCAATGTAGATGACCGTGAACGCGCCGTCGGGTAGCTCGCGCAGGTAGTGCAGGTTATCGGCCTGCACAATCAGGGAGGGGCCCTGCGGGTCGAACGTGCCCGAACGCAGGCCGGGCTGCGCGGAGGCGCCACCCGGCTCGGCGGGGGATGGCACGGCGGGCGCCGGGGATGCTGAGATACCCAACCCTAGCCCTCAGCACCGGGGCGCTCGGCGCCGGAACGCTCGGAGGAACGGCGGCGGGTGCGGCGGCGCGGCTGACGCTCCGCGGACTTGCCCTCCACCGGCTGGCCCTCAACGCGGCGGGTGCGGCGACGCTGGCGGGGTGCGCGCTCGGAGCGGGGTGCCTCGGACTCAGAACCCGAACGCTCGGAAGAGCGCTCAGCCGAACGTGCGGAGCGGCGGCGACCCTCGGAACGGCCGCTCTTCTCGCCATCGCGGGAACCGCGACCGCGGCGGCTGCCCTTCTCACCGTCGCGGGAACGACCACCGCGTCCACGGGAATCGCGGCGGGTTAGGTCGTAGAAGAGGTGCTCGGAGGAGGAGTAGGTCTCCACGGGCTCGGGCACGCCCAGCTCGAGGGCGTCGTTGATGACCTTCCAGCGGGGCAGGTCGTCCCAGTCCACTAGGGTGACCGCGGTACCCTCGTTGCCCGCGCGGCCGGTGCGGCCGGTGCGGTGCAGGTAGGTCTTCTCGTCCTCGGGCACGCGGTGGTTAATCACGTGGGTCACGTCGTCGACGTCGATACCGCGGGCGGCCACGTCGGTGGCGACCAGGATGTCGACCTTGCCGGTGCGGAACGCCTTCAGCGCCTGCTCGCGGGCCACCTGGTTCAGGTCGCCGTGCAGGGGAGCGGCCGCGAAGCCGCGGTTGACGAGCTCCTCGGCCACGCGGGCGGCATCGCGCTTGGTCTTGGTGAAGATGATGGTGCGGCCGCGGCCCGTGGCGCGCAGGATGCGGCCAATCATCTCGTCCTTGTCGAGGTGGTGGGCGCGGTAGACGACCTGGCGAATCGACGCCTTGGTCTTCGAGGCGTCCTCGGGGTCGGCGGCGCTAATGCGCATGGGCTTGGTCATGTACTGGCGCGCCATGGCAATCACGGGGCCGGGCATGGTGGCGGAGAACAGCATGCTCTGACGCTTCTCGGGCAGGTAGCTGAGAATCTTCTCTACGGAGGGCTGGAAGCCCAGGTCCAGCATTTCGTCGGCCTCGTCGAGGACCACAATCTTGACCTGCTTGAGGTTCAGGAAGCCCTGCTTGTACAGGTCGATGATGCGGCCGGGGGTGCCCACGGCCACTTCCAGGCCGCGGCGCAGCAGCTCGGCCTGCGGCTCAATCGGCACGCCACCGTAGAGGGTTGCGACGCGGGCGTTGCGCAGCTTCGCGGCGATGGCCAGGTCGTCGCCCACCTGAATGGCGAGCTCGCGGGTGGGAACCAGAATCAGGGCCTGGGGTGCGCCGGGGTACTCCAGGTCGGCCCAACCCTCATCGTCGCGGCCGACCACGCGCTGGATGGTGGGCAGACCGAAGCCGAGGGTCTTACCGGTACCGGTCTTGGCCTGGCCGATGATGTCCTGGCCGGACAGAGCCACGGGAAGGGTGAGCTCCTGAATGGGGAAGGGGGAGGTGATGCCAACCGCCGCGAGGGCGTCGCTAATGTCCTGGCGAACGCCGAAGTCGGCGAAGGACTTTGCAGTCTGAGTGGTTTCCTGCGTGTTCGTTTCAGTCACTGGACCGTATCTTTCTACCCCGCGCGCGGGGTGTGTCGTCTCCCCGAAGGGGTAGGGGCCAGTGCCAGCGGGGCTGTGCAATGGCCGGTCGATATCGAAAGCCGGCCGCGGGAAATTCTAGTGCGGGAAATTCTGCCGAGAACGCCGCGTTCGAGCCGGTCCGGCGGGTGGGCCGGTGCGGTGTTGCGGGCTCGCCGCCCGGCGTAGGGGGTGCCGGGGTGCGGTGCCGCGCTGCGGCGTGATACTCGGGGTACAGGGTGGGTACGACCGGTCATTCACTTAACCCCTCAATATTAACCCGGATCGCTCCGGAACGCACCATCGGGAGGCTGTGGTGTACGCCCCTCGCGGCCGTTGCGGAGGCGTGCGGGAGGAACGCGGAAAGGGGCGAGGAATACTGCGAGAGGCCCCGCGGATGCGCAACGCCCCGCCGCTCCGCGGGTGAATCGCGGGAGGGCGGGGCGTGCAGGGTACGATGCGGCGATTAGGCGCCGATGCCGAAGCCCACGTGGCGCTTGGCGTCGCTACCGAGTTCGACGTAGCTGATCTGGCCGCCGGGAATCAGGGTGGTGTTGCCCTTATCGTCCATGATTTCCAGGATCGAGCCGTCCTCGATGGCCTTGGTGACCTTCTCGGTGAGAATTTCCTTAGCCTCGCTGGTCTCGACAACGATTTCGCGAGTGTTGTGGCGAACGCCAATCTTGATTTCCATGGTTCTCCTTGCGGATGCTCTCGGGACTCGCCGCCGGCCAACCGCGGTCGGGGCGCGCCTCTGCTTCGTTCTGTCTCTACCCTCTACTCTAGCGCGCGAGTGCCCCGCGGCACGGCCCGCCGCGGGCACTTCGCCCCGGGCTGAGAGCGAGCCGGGCTGAGCATATGCCGGGTACAGCGGGCACGGAAAGGGCCCGGCGCGCATGTTCGCCGGGCCCAACCCACAAGCTCTATTGCCTAGTCGTCAGCAACCTGAATACCGTACAGAACCTCCAGGGCGTGCACGTACTCGTCCGTGCGGCCCTGAGCCGCCAGCATCTTCGCGCGCACCGTCGGGGTGTGCAGCAGGGACTTCACGGTGCGGCGCATCGCGATTTCCAGCTGCTCGGCGGCGGCACCGCATCCGAACTGGTTGCGGGCCTTCTCCAGCTCGGAGTCGAGCACCGCCATTGTGTGCGAGCGCAGGGCCACAATGGCCGAGTCAATCGTGCGGGCGCGCTGGCGCGACAGGAAGGCGGCCAGCTCGGACTCCACGATGCGCAGCGCGGTGGCCACGGCCTCCTCGGTCTCTTCGGGGGCGGCCAGGCGCACCGACTCGAGCGTAATCAGCTCGACGTTCGGCAGGTCGGCCACCGAGGGGTCGAAATCGCGCGAGAGGGCCAGGTCGAGAATCGTGTGGTGACCGGCGGGAATCTGCTCGGGCTGAAGCGGTGCGGAGCCGCCCGAGCAACCGATAATCAGGTCGGCCTCGGCCATGGCCTGCTCCATGCCGCCCTCGGGCACCGCGAAAACATCGCGCTTGGCGGCGAACTCGGGGGCGCGTCCGGAACGGGAGTTCACCCAGATGTCGGTGCAGCCGCGGTCGCGCAGGGCCGCAATCGTGGCGCCCGCGTAGGCGCCGGTGCCGAACACCAGGGCGCGACGGGTGGGCCAATCCTTCTCGGTCACCTCGTCGGCCAAATCCAGGGCCACGGAGACGATGGAGCGTCCCTGCGAGCCCAGGAGGGTGTGCTGGCCGACCTGGCGGGCCGTGTGCGCGGCGTGTTCGAAGAGCTGAACCAGCTCGCCGGGCAGGGGGCGCTCATCCCGCTGTGCCTTCTCCTGGGCGGAGGCGAGGGCGCGGCGTACCTGGCCGGCAATCTCGCGCTCGCCCACGACGGCGGACTCCAGGCCGGAGGCGACCGTCAGCAGGTGGCGGACGGCGTCCTCGTCCTCGTACAGGTCGAAGCTGCCGGAGACGAGTGCGGGGTCCAGCCCGGACTGACCGGAGATGCTGGAGGTAATCATGTCGCGGACGGCGGGCAGGTGCGCGGCAATGGGGAGCTGGACGTACATCTCGAGGCGGTTGCAGGTGGCCAGGACCACCGCTCCGGTCACGCCCAGCTGACGGGCGTCGTCGCTAGAGAGGACGTCGGGTATGCCAGAGGCACCGGCGCTCAGGGCAGCGACGGTGGTTAGATCTACTGTGTGGTGCGATGCCACAAATGCATAAGTACTCACTAGTGACTAATCATAACCGCCGGGGGTGACGGGCTGTAAAGCGCGCATAACCTAAGTGGCTTCATGAAGTGTCATGTTGGCGGAGTGCGGACGAGGAATAACGGCGAGCAAGTACTTTCTAAAGGGTCCAAAAAATAGGCACGAAAGATAAGGAAAATAAGCGCGGGTCGTCGCGGGTCATATGGCCCAATGTATAAATAATCACTTCCGGGTGGCTTTCGGTGCGCCAAACAGTGCCCTATAGGCCTCCCACTAGGGGTTTTATTCATGGGTGGCCGCGAATAGCCTCGCCCCGCTCCCGCTGAATCGCGGACCAGATAAGGTAAGCCTGATATGTAACATAGTGAATCATGGGGGAACCTAAGCGTGACAAAGTGTCATAAAAACCCCTAACAAAACCTGTCACACTAGACACTATGAGCGAAAACCAGCAGCACACACTTCCGGCACAGAGCTCTGCACCCTCGCAGACCCTGCCCGCGCACCCCATCGATGCACAGCGCCCCCTGCTCACCGACGAGCAGCTCGCGCATCTGCCCGCACAGCACCCCCTGCGCGCCGGCACCGCCGCATCCTCGCCCATGCTCCAGGCCCTCACCGGCCGCCCCTCAAGCCACCGACCCGTCTGGTTCATGCGCCAGGCCGGCCGCTCCCTGCCCGAGTACCGCCGGGTACGCGAGGGTATCCCCATGCTGGAAGCCTGCCTCACCCCCGAACTTGCCGCGGAAATCACCGTGCAGCCCGTCCGCCGCCACAAGGTCGACGCCGGCATCTTCTTCTCCGACATCGTCATCCCCATGAAGCTCGCGGGCGTCAACGTGGACATCGTGCCCGGTAAGGGTCCGGTCCTCGACCGCCCCGTGCGCACCCTCGAGGATGTGCGCGCCCTGCCCGAACTGACCGAAAGCGCCCTGGACCCCATCCGTGAGGCCATCGCCGCAACCGTCGAAATGCTCGGCGACACCCCGCTCATCGGCTTCGCCGGCGCACCCTTCACCGTCGCCGCCTACATGGTTGAGGGCGGCCCCTCCCGCGACCACCTGCGCCCGCGCACCATGATGCACGCCGACCCCGCCGCCTGGCAC
>QWBZ01000868.1_pt1 | contig 11995 bp, 11 predicted proteins | sample 1972441 | NCBI WGS metagenome assembly QWBZ01 (sample SAMN09866721, study PRJNA288562) | Human oral metagenome isolate term6_saliva, whole genome shotgun sequencing... | isolation source: mouth | host: Homo sapiens | place: USA: California
ATGATTGCCATTCCTGCTGGTGTCCTGGAGGTAGGGCGAATACGACAGTGCCTCGTCGTACTTCCCGGATTCAATGAGTTCCATGTAGCGGCTCCACGCTTCGACGCGCGTCAGGTTTGGAACGCGCGTTGAGTGCCACCAGTATCCCCCTCCTGCGATGGCGGCCACGAGGCCCACGCACGAGGCGGCGGCAACCCAGCGCTTGCGCCGCGATGGGCGCGATGGCGACTCCGTCGACGAGTCATTCGTTGCTGTTTCGGTGCGTGACATGGAACCTCCCAGGGTGTGCAACAGTGAAAGATAGCAAGGGGTCACTCGGCGGCGCAAACACCGGAACATTCCGGCGCATCAGTTGTCGGGAGAATCCTTCAAGTGCGGTGCGTTGGTTGGGGCAGGCATCGTGCTCCTCCTGGGGTGGGTGCTCCGGCGTGCTACCGATTACGCTGCGGTCCGATAATATGTGGAGCGGTCAGGTTTTTCGCTCCTACGTGAGAGAGGCGCCATGACGGCGAAGAAGCTTTATCACCGCCTGTACGCGCGTGTGGTGCGCGCGCGGCTGCGCTGGTCTGTCCAGCCTCCCGCGTTTTTCGCGCGCCGCCGCTACTGGTTGACGAGCGTGGTGGCCGTCGTGGTCCTCATCGGCGGCACCGTGTCTGTGCTCGCGTGGCACTCCCACGTGGAGCGCGTCAACCGGGAGAGGGATAACGAGGCGCTCGCCGGTGCCACCAGCGTGGTGAACGCCTACTGTGACGCTGTCTTGGGTGGGCGCATCGACGAAGCGGCTGCGATGGATGGCCTCGCAGATTCTACGGACCCCAATTGGATGCTGAGCGATGCGGGGGAGGACTTCACGGTTGCGGCCGGCACCTTCGTGTCCTTGTCGGTGTCCGAGGGGGAGATGTCCCCGGACGGGCTCACTGCGACCTTTGATGTCACGAGCACCCCTCGCGTCGGGATGGCAGCGCGTGAGGAGAGTATGGAGATGGTGGCGCGCCGAGACAGCGTCGACGCTCCCTGGACGATCGCCACCAGCCTCGCGCAGACGGTGACGGTCGAGCTGCCCGGCGCCACGACCGACGTCTTGTTCAACGGGGCTACCATCGCTTCCTTTAACCCCGTGGCGGAGTGGCCGGTCAAAGGACGGGCCCTCACGTTGACCCTCTACCCGGGGAAGTATGAGATCGGTGCGCGCTCATTCAGCAGCGAGGCGCGCCTGAGCTCGTTGCCCGGCAAGGGTATGCTCCTGTATCGGGACGACAAACACGGCGCGGTCCAGTCCCAATTCACTGTTCTGCCCTCGCGTGCCGGTGCCGTCACGGTTACTCCCTTCGCCTTCGACGCTACCGTCTTGGAAAAGGAAACAGAATACGAGCTCGTGGAGCTCATCACGGAGTGCATCGACACGCAGGGAAGCTCATCGCACCTGTGCCCCGACGCGACCACAAACGCCCCACCGAGAGTCAAGCAGGCTGACCTTCGTCACGAGCTCGACTACTACGGCGTTCGTGTGACCATGGACTCTCCGACGACCTTCACGATTAAGAGTCTGCGTTTCCCGGACCCGGCGCCCGGCACAGCCGAGTCATACACGGGCAGCGGCACCCTGTCCTACGACGAGAACGGCAACGAAGCGATCACCGGGATCACCCTCGCCCCGAGCCAGACCTGACAACCGCTCGGGCTCTCAGTAGTAGTAGGGGTAATCCTCCCAGCGGGGCGCGCGATGCTCGAGGAAGGCGTCACGCCCCTCCTGTGCCTCGGCCGTCATGTACGCCATGCGCGTGGCCTCGCCCGCGAAGACCTGCTGGCCGGCCAGCCCGTCATCCGCCAGGTTGAAGGCGAACTTGAGCATGCGGATGGCCTGCGGGGACTTCGTTGCGATGGTCGCCGCCCACTCCAGGGCCGTCTCCTCCAGCTGCGCGTGGGAAGATCTCGCGCGCCCGCTTATCGCCCGCCTGGCGGGCCAGCAGCGCCGAGCCGTATCCGGCATCGAAGGAGCCGACGTTCGCGTCCGTCTGCATGAACGCCGCGTGCTCGATCGAGGCCACCGACAGGTCCGCCACCACGTTGAGGGAGTGCCCGCCGCCCGCCGCCCAGCCGGGGACGGCCGCGATGACGACCTTCGGCATCGTGCGGATGAGGCGCTGAACCTCGAGGATGTGCAGGCGTCCGGCGCGCGCGGGGTCGATCTGCTCGCGGCGCTGCGCGGTGGCCGCCTCCGGGTCCGCGCCTTCGACCTCGTAGCGGTAGCCGTCGCGGCCTCGGACCCTCTGGTCGCCGCCGGAGCAGAAGGAGTATCCGCCGTCGCGCGCCGACGGGCCGTTGCCCGTCAGGATCACGGCCGCGACCGAGGAGGTCTGGCGCGCGTGGTCGAGCGCGCGGTACAGCTCGTCGACCGTGCCGGGACGGAAGGCGTTGCGGATGTCGGGGCGGTCAAAGGCGATGCGCACGACCGGCATGTCGGTGCCCTCGGGGCGGCCGTCCGCCTCGGGGCCGCGCGAAATGCCGCGGTGGTAGGTGATGTCGGCGAAGTCGAAACCCTCGACCTCGCGCCAGCGCGTCGGATCGAAGGTGTCGGAGACGAAGGGGAGTGAACTCATGCCTCGGATTCTAATCGACGAGGCGGGGGCGGGCTTCCGTGCGCGTGCGTGCGGGACGGTGCTCGACGGGCCCTGCTGAAGGGGTGGCCAGGCCCTCCGACGCGTTGGGCGTGTGCAACCTAACCAATCGGAACAAAGGATGCTCTCGTGTTCGCACATGGTGAGATAACTAGTCACTGATGCGTGTGTCGTGACATACTCTTGTATTTGCCAGGCGTTCTGCTCTGTCAGGGAGTCTGTCACTTTGGGGCGCTTACTGCACAATTGCATACAAGTTTCAGCGTGATCGAGTTGTTGGCGAGCCAAGGTTGCGCGATAATATTACCGGTAAGTAAGGAGGCTCCTCATGAATGCAGCGCTGCAACCAACGCTCATGCGCATTCCGATGCGTACGCTGAGTCGCCAAGCGCGTTACGCCCTCGAGGGCGTCGACGACATTTTGGTGTACAAGGTAGCGATGACGACGCGTTTCCGCGGGGTGACGCGCCGCGAGGGTCTTCTTCTGCACGGCCATGCCGGCTGGGGAGAGGCTGCGCCCTTCTGGAACTACGACGACGCTGAGTCTTCCCGTTGGCTGGCGGCCGCGCTCGAGTCTGCCCGCCGCTTCCCGCCGGTGCCTCGGCGCAAGTTCGTGCCCGTCAACGTGACGATCCCCGTCATTTCCCCCGAAGAGGCCTACGAGCGGGTGAAGGGCTCGGGCGGATGCGCGACCGCGAAGATCAAGGTCGCCGAACCCGGCGTGAGTTTGAGCCGCGACTGCGCGCGCATCGCCGCCGTCGCCGATGCCCTGCGTGAGACGGTCGGCGGGCAGGCGATGATTCGCCTCGACGCCAACGGCGCGTGGGAAGTCGACGAGGCTCGCGCCGCGATCCCCGTGATGGCTGCCGCCGCGGGCGTGGTTCCCATCGAGTATGTGGAGCAGCCTTGCCTCACTGTCGACGAGCTGGCGCAGGTGCGCCGCTCGGTGGACGTTCCCATCGCCGCGGACGAGTCGATTCGCCGCGCGGAGGACCCGCTTGAGGTGGCCCGCAAGGAAGCCGCCGACGTGGTCATCATCAAGGTGGCCCCTCTCGGAGGCGTGCGCGCGGCCCTGCGCGTGGCGCGCAAGAGCGGGCTCGGGGTCGTCGTCTCCTCTGCCCTCGAGACCTCCGTTGGCCTGTCGGTCGGCGTCGCTGCGGCGGCTGCCGTGCCCGGCGTGCCTCGGGCGGCCGGCCTGGCCACGGCCTCACTGCTGGTGGGGGACGTGACCGAGCCCCTGATTCCCGAGCGCGGACGCCTGCCTGTGGGGCGGCGCGAACCCGACCAGGAACTCATCGACCGCACGCCGGTCGACGGCGATCTCGTCTCCCGCTGGGGCATGCGCCTCGAGGGTATGGCCGAGCACCTGGGGGCAGGGGGCCGGTAGGCTGGGTCTATGCCCTCCGTCGATACCGCCAGCGCCATCCTCGCGTCCCTGGAGGCCCTAGGCCTCACGCACGTCCTGTACTGCCCCGGATCGCGCAGCGCCCCCTTCGCATACGCGCTCGAGGCCGGTGCTTTCGGCGGCGACGCGCGCGCGGTCCTGGATGAGCGCGGCGCCGGCTTCATGGCCGTCGGCTTGGCCCGCACCGGAGCCCTACCCGCCGTCGTCGTCACCTCGGGGACGGCCGTCGCCGAGCTCGCGCCCGCCGTTCTTGAGGCCTCCCACGCGCGCCTGCCGCTCCTCCTCCTGACGGCCGACCGCCCCGGCGAGCTGCGAGGCGTCGGCGCCTCCCAGGCGACCGACCAGTCTCGGCTCTTCGGTGCTCACGTGCGCGCGCAGGTGGACCTGGAACCTCAGGAAGCGTCGACGACGCTCGTCGGACACCTGACGCGCTGCGTCGCCGCCGCGTGCGGCGCGCCCGCGGGCACCCCCGGGCCCGTCCAGATCAACGTCGCCTTCCGCGATCCCCTCACGCCCGCTTCGCCCGCGTCCGCTTCGGCTTCCGGGGACGAGGCCGGGGCTTCCTTCGTCCCGCGCCCGACCCGGGTGCTCGCCGCCTCCCCCGTGAGCGCGCGCTGGGAGGACGTGGTCGGTCCTGCCACCGCCGGGCTGATCGTTGCGGGTGAGGGGGCGTTGCCTCGCGCCCTCGAGTGGTCGCGCGCCTCGGGATTTCCCCTGCTGGCGGAGCCAGCCTCGGGCGCGTGGGCTGGCGGGGGAGTGACCCCCTTCGAGCAGTCCCTCGTGTGCTCACCCCTCGGGCGCGAGGCCGACACCGTCATCGTCACGGGCCGTCCGACGCTGTCTCGCCCCATCCACGCGCTCCTCGCGCGACCCGACGTGCGCGTTATCCTCGTCGACCCGCACGCCCCGTGGGTCGACGTCTCGGGCAACGCCTCGGTCGTGGTGGCCGACCTGGAGCCCGCGCGAGGGCCCGTCGACGCCGCGCAGGCCGAGTGGGCGTCGCGCGTACGCGACGCCGCTCGCGACGCAGGTGAGCGTATCGAATCTCTGCTCGCCGCCGGTTCGGGCCGGACCATGCTCGACCTCGCTCGGGTCGTCGCCGCCTCCTCGAGCGGGCCCCTCGTGCTCGGCGCCTCGAATCCCGTGCGCGCCTTCGACCTGGCCGTCCCCACGTTGGAAGGACGCGCCATCCACTCGAACCGCGGCCAGGCCGGCATCGACGGCACCATTGCGACCGCCGTCGGTATCGCCGTGGGCGCCGGGAGCGTCGGCGGGGCCACGGTCCCTGCGAGCGAGCGCGTCACCGCCGTCATGGGCGACCTGACGGCCTGCCACGACGCATCCTCCCTGGCCCTGGCAGCGGCCGCACGGGCACACCTCGACATCATCGTCGCCGACGACCGGGGCGGTGGCATCTTCGCCACCCTCGAACACGGGCGCGCCACCACCCCCGAGGCCTACGACCGGTGGTTCGGCGTCGCGCAGGAAGTCGACTACGAGGCGCTCGCGGCCGCATACCGCCTGGCCTTCGCCCGCGTCGACAATCCCGCGCAGCTCGCCCGCGTGCTGGAGACCCCGCAGGCCGGCCCCCGCCTCGTCCATGTCCCCGTCGAGCGCGGCGCACACCTGTACGCGGCCATCCGGGACATCCTCAACTGAACGTCGTGGGAGCCTGTTCGCTGTGAGAGCAGCGGTTTTCAGGAAACTTACAGGACGCTTTCAGTGGGCCTTTGAGGAATCGACTCATACTGGTGGACAGATAACGAACTGACATCAGAGGAAACCATGAACGAGTCTCAGATTCCGGCCCCCGACGCCGACTCGTCGCGCGATGCGATCACGGCCCCGGCACCCAGCTACCCGCAGCGTGCGACGGCTCAGGACCCCTCGGCCACCCAGGAACTGCCGGCCGCGCAGGACGCCACGCGCGAGATGCCCACCCCCTCCGCCGAGGAAACCCGCGCGGGTGGCGGTACCTACTCCGCTCCCACGGGCGAACCCTACGGCGGATACGCGGCCCCGGCCTCGCCCGAGGCGGTTCCCGCTCCCACGGCTGCTGCTCCCACCGTCATCGTCACGAAGAAAGGGCCGGGCTGGGTCGCCCTCTTCTGCGCGATGCTCGTGACGATCGGCTTGACGCTCGGCGCCGTGTTCTACGCGCGCCCAGCCATGCTGCGCGCCTCCACGCCGACCAACCTGAATGGGGGAACGGTCGCGGCCGTACCCGCGTCGAACAGCTCTGGGACGGACTGGACGGACGTCGCCTCCGCCGTGTCGCCCGCCGTCGTCACGATCCAGACCAAGGGCGCTTCGTCGGGCGGCACCGGTTCGGGCGTCATCTACGACGCGCAGGGAGACATCGTCACGAACTACCACGTCATCTCCTCCGTCCTGGGCGGCGGCCAGATCCAGGTGACCCTCGCGGACGGGCGACTCTACTCCGCGTCGATCGTCGGCCACGACAAGACCACCGACCTGGCCGTCATCCGCCTAGAGAACCCGCCCACAGACCTGACTGTTGCGCGTTTCGCCAGCTCCGCGAACCTCGAGGTCGGCGCCCCCGTCATGGCGATCGGCGCGCCCCTGGGCCTGTCGAACACCGTGACGACCGGCATCGTTTCGGCCCTCAACCGTCCCGTCGAGGTCTCCATGGACGAGGACAGCTCGTCGCAGAACAGCACCCAGGCGTCTTCGGACCTCGTGGTGACGAACGCAATCCAGATCGACGCCTCCATCAACCCCGGCAACTCGGGTGGCCCGCTCTTCGACGCGACCGGCGCGGTTATCGGCATTAACTCCTCGATCAAGTCACTCGCTACTTCGTCCGACGGGCAGGCCGGCTCAATCGGCCTGGGCTTCGCGATCCCCTCCGACCTGGTCGTCTCTGTTGCTGATCAGCTGATCGCCACCGGCTCGGCGTCCCACGGCATGCTCGGCGTGACCGTCAAGGCCGCGACGACGACCGTCGGCTCCGACACCTACGTCGGCGCCGAGGTTCAGGAGGTCTCCGCAGGTTCCGGTGCATCCGCTGCGGGCATTCGCTCCGGCGACGTCATCGTCAAGGTCGAAGGCCAGGAAGTGACCAGCCCCAAGCAGCTCATCGGCTACGTGCGCCGCTACAAGGCTGGCGACACCGTCGCCATGACGATCGTGCGCGACGGCGCCACGCAGGACGTGTCCGTGCGGATTCAGTGAGATGCGTGCACTGTGGTCGTGCGTCGTGGCGCTGTGTGCGCCCGGCATCGCGTGACCTGCACACCGTGCGCGCACTGACGAGGCCCGCTGTCCCTGTGAAGGGGCGGCGGGCCTTTGCGTGTCGACGGGTCGGTCAGACCCCGAGGGCGTCCAGCAACGGGCGCATCTTCGCCTCGGTCTCGGCCAGCTCGGCATCCGGGTCGGAATCCGGCATGATGCCGGCACCCGCGAAGAGGCGCAGGCGCGTGCCCGACGTGAGCCCGCAGCGCAGCGCGATCGCAAACTCGCCGTTCCCCGCCGTGTCGACCCAACCGACGGGCCCCGAGTAGCGGCCGCGCTCGGTGTCTTCCAGCTCCTCGATGAGTCGCATTGCCGCGTCGCGCGGGGTGCCGCACACGGCCGCCGTCGGATGCAGCGCGGTCACGAGGTCGAGTAGGTGCGCCTCACCCAGGCGCGCGTGCACGTCCGTCGCCAGGTGGACGACGTTGGGCAGGGACAGGAGGAATGGACCCTGCGCGGTCACCGAGGTGCACAGCCGCGTCAGAACCGAGGACACGGACTTCGAGGCAAGGTCGTGCTCGCGCAGGTCCTTCGCGCTCGAGGCGAGCATCTCGCCCTCGCCGGGCTTGCACGTGCCCGCCAGAACGCGGGAGGTCGCCGTGCCGCCCGAGGCCGCGATCAGCATCTCCGGAGACGCGCCGAGGAGCGAATCCACGCAGAAACGCCACGTCGACGGGTACAGGTCGCTCAGGCGCTCGAGCAGGAAACGCTCATCAAACCCATGCGCGCACCGCACCGTCATATCGCGCGCCATGACGGCCTTGTCGGCGGCCCCCTCGCGCAGGCGCTGCGCCATCGCCCGCACCGAATCGCGCCACTGGCCGCGCGACATCGACCCGTGTCCAAACGTCAGAGATTCCGGCACGCGCGGGGCAGGCCTCGCCTCGGACAGGGCCTCATCAACGGCCGCCAGCGGATCCGGGGCGTCCCCGATGCCCGCCGTGATCGCCCAGCGGGCCCCGGCCTCGTCGATGAGAGTCAGCGCGGGCACAAACGCGACCGAGCGGGCGGGGGAGCGGAACGCGAAGGATGCGAAGAGGACGGGGGAGGGGGCACCGCCGACGGGGGCCGAGGCCCGAGCGGCCTCCTCGGTGTGACCCGCGTCAGGAGCCGAGGTCGGGGTCGCCTCCCACGCGCGGCGCACCTCGGCGATCGCGCCCGGGGCCGCGGACTCGAGCGTCAGCGCACGTCCCAGGCCGATCATCTGGCGGCGCTCACCCAGCCAGGCGGCGCCCCCAGAATCGGGAAGCAGGGACGTCAGTGAGCAAGTAGACCCCGGGTGCTGCGGGGGTAGGGCCAGCGCTCGAAAGGTCAGGCGCGAGCATCCGAAGTCGTTGTGCATGGGTCCCATGGTAGGAGCAGGGGCGGCACAGTGCTGAAAGACGTGCGAGTATTGACGCATGACTGAATCCCCGCGCGCGGACCTGAGCAAGGTTCCCGAAGAGATCGCCTCAATGTTTGACTCCGTCGCTTCTCGCTACGACGCGATGGATACGCTGATGACGGGCGGTTTGAACAACGTGTGGATGACCGCCCTGCGCAAGGCGGTCGCCCCGCACCCCGGCGAACGCATCCTCGACCTGGCGGCCGGAACCGGCGCGTCGTCGGCCTCCCTGGCCAAGGGCGGCGCCGAAGTCGTCGCCTGTGACCTGTCTGAAGGCATGATCGAGGTCGGCCGTGAGCGCCACCCCGAGATCGAGTTCGTACACGGTAACGCCATGGACCTGGACTTCGAGGACGGCACCTTCGACGCGGTCACCATATCGTGGGGCCTGCGCAACATCCCGGACCCGCAGCTCGCGCTGCGCGAGATGGCGCGCGTCGTGCGCCCGCGCGGCCGCCTCGTGGTGCTGGAGTTCTCCACGCCGCCCTCGCGCATTTTCCGCGGCCTGTACAACGTCTACCAGTCGACCGTCATGCCGGCGATCGCCCGCGTGGCCTCCACGAACGACGGTGCCTACGACTACCTGGTCGAGTCGATCCGCCAGTGGCCCGCCCAGGAGGAGATCGGCCGCATGATCGCTGCCAACGGCTGGAGCGAGGTCGAGTACCGCAACCTCACCGGCGGCATCGCCTGCCTGCACCGCGCGGTCAAGCCGCTGCCGTAATTTTTTCGATAGCGACGAGGCCGGGGAAATAAAGATGACAATCGAGAGTAGGGCGATGAGTAGGCTGCCGGAAGGCTACGTGAATCCCATGTCTCAGACCTACGGCTCGGACAAGGACCTGACCCCAGCGAAGCGTGAGGACGATGGATGGGATCCCCGCCAATGGTGACCACTCAGCACAAGGCCATGCGCGTACCGCTCGCTGTTGCCTCTGCGTCCGCTTTCGCCCTGGGACTCGTTGCTGTTCCCGTTGCTCCGGCACATGCCGCAGACACCATCACCGCAGCCGATCAGCCCTACTTTGCGTACTATCACCTCGACCAAGCAAGGGCCAAGGGCTACACGGGTCAAGGTGTCACGATCGCGATGATTGATGGGCCAGTTGATGTGACTGCTCCGGAGCTGCGTGATGCACACATTACCGATAAGAGCCCATGCACTGTCGACGCAAGCATAGAAAGCAAGAATCACGGTACTGCGGTTGCGTCCGTATTAGTTGCCAATGAATACGGTGTAGCGCCAAAGGTCTCTTTGCTGTCATATGTCAACGTGGATAAGACGAGCGCCGTGGGGAGTGACTGTATCACTCCTGAGGGGCTTGACCTTACCTCCAACGCATCTCTCATTAATCATGCGATTAACGATGGTGCGTCAATCATTACTAATGCAACAGGCTCGAAAGACCACGGTAACGGGATAAAGTGGGCAGTCGCCCGAGCTATTAGCCAAGGGGTTATCATTACTGACGCCATTGGTAACGAAGCTCGAGATGAAACCGCAGATGGACTGTCGTATTGGTCAGGTGTCGTGGGTGTGTCTGCGGTTGATACAAACGGTGCGCGGGCAACATATTCCTCCTGGGGACAGGGGGTCACAACTGCGGCGGTGGGCGGTCCGTTAACTGCTCGTGAGTATCCGAGCGGGGCGTTAGTTCAAAGTAACGGAACATCTATTTCCACGCCCATCGTCGCGGGATTCCTCGCGATGGCTCGCCAGAAGTGGCCCGATGCGACGTCGAACCAGCTGCTGCAACTGCTGATACACACGACTGTCAACCCGGACGGCGGGTGGAATCAGTACACCGGCTACGGCCTCGCGAGCCCCGCGACAATGATGAACACTGATCCCAGTCAGTACCCCGACGTCAACCCCCTCGCGGACAAGGGAGGCGGGTCCAGCCCGACCCCCGAAGAGATCGCGCAGTATGTCGACGGCGTCGTCCCACCGGCTGAGATCGTCTTCGACAACTCGTACACATACCGCGGCCTGGACGAATCCGTCCTCGGAGCAACCACGAACCCGTACCCGACACACCTCGGTACGAGCCCGCGCTACCACGCGAAGTAGCAGCAGCGCCTAACCGGAACAGTGAGAGGCCGGGGCCCCTTGTGTGGGGTCCCGGCCTCGTCAATGGAGTGCGTGCGCTGGCTCGTTTAGTACGGTCCGCTGTCGACGACCGCCCACGTTCCATCGTCCTGCAGTCGCAGGAAGACGACCTCGCGCCCCTTCACGGGCTCCAACGAGTCGTCGGAGTAGTTGCGCAAGTAGTAGACGTTTCCGTACCAGCGCGTCGGGTCAGTGTTCGGCTGCTGCCCATGGTTGTTGCTGCCCGTGATGGTGACGGTCGTGTGGGCGCGGTTGGCCAGGAGCGGTAGGAATTCACCCTGACCGTGCTCCAGGTCGGGCGTCTTCGTGTGGCTGCTCGCTCGTTCCGGTACTTCGTACACGCTCGCGCGGATGAATGCATAGGCGTTGGATTTATCGCGCGATGCATCCCACGTATTACGCGTGATGGTGTAGGCGATGGCGACCTGCTCGGGATCGGTGCGGTCCACCTCGCGCGGGTCGGGGAGGAGGTCGGGGAGCCACTGGACCGATGCGGGATAACAAGCATGTGCCAAGTGGCGTGGGGGAACCATCCTCGCAGACGGGGGTGGTCGGCGTCGCCTCCGTCGGCGTCGGCGCGGCTGTGGAGTCGCCGGATTCCTGGGACTGTGTCTGGTCCGAGGAGGATTGCGCGGGTGATTGTGCGGACTGTGCCTGGCTATCTGCGCTGGGCTGGCGTGACCCGCAGGCGGTACCCGTAATTGTGAGGGTAAGGACGGCTGCCGACGCGACGGCAATCAAGGTGCGTCGTTTGCGGGTATGAGTCTGTTCTTCTGAGCCCATGCGTGCTCCCCTTCAATGGTCGTGTGCCGAGGTGTGTCGCGCGTGTCTTGCGCCGGACGAGTGGGTGCTCGGCGTCAACGCTGGTCGTCTCGACGCGGGTCATCGTATCGAATTGTGTGAGGGTGTCGCGCGGGCTCGTCTCGGAGTGCGTGACGCCCGGCGCGACGAGGCCGGGGCCACCATTTACGACAGAGTTCCCTTGCGCAAATGGAGCGTATGAGCGTGGCCTGCCCAGGCCTCGTTCCTTGACATTTCGGGGAAAAGTGCGCTCGGTCGCCGAGGTGAGGGTGGCCTAGCTAGGCTTTCTTGCGGAATGAAGTGATGTGCACGCTTCGTCCACCTTGCACACTCGCGCGGACGCACCCGCGCACCACATGACGGAGGAATGCCGTGGCATCCACCATGCCTAGCGACATGAGCGCTGACGTTGTCGTCGTCGG
>QWBZ01000765.1_pt1 | contig 11942 bp, 11 predicted proteins | sample 1972441 | NCBI WGS metagenome assembly QWBZ01 (sample SAMN09866721, study PRJNA288562) | Human oral metagenome isolate term6_saliva, whole genome shotgun sequencing... | isolation source: mouth | host: Homo sapiens | place: USA: California
ATGAAGATGACGATGGACATGGCCGAGGCCAGGCCGTAGTTCGGGGAACCCGACTCGATCGCGATCTTGTAGACCATCGAGATCAGGATGTCAGTCTGGCCGACATCCAAGCCCGGGTAGTTCGGGCCACCGCCGGTCAACATGTAGATGAGCGAGAAGTTGTTGAAGTTGAACGCGAAGGAGGCGATCAGCAGCGGGACGGTGGACTGCAGCACGAGGGGCAGCTTGATGGACCACACGGTGCGCAGGCCGGAGGCGCCGTCGATCTTCGCGGCCTCTTCGACGTCGCCCGGCAAGGACTGCAGGGCGCCCAGGCAGACAAGGAACATGTAGGGGAAGCCCAGCCACAGGTTCACGCCCAGGATCGAGAACTTCGCCAGCAATCCGTCCGTCAGCCACGGAACTTTCGCTCCGCCGAGAAGGACGTTATTGATGAAGCCGAAGTCCGTGTTGAGCATGCCCTTCCACACCAGGGTGGCCAGGAAGGCCGGGAAGGCGTAGGGCAGGATCATGAGGGACTGGTAGATCTTGCGGCCCTTGATGCGCTTGTCCGCGAAGACGAGGCCGAGGATCAGGCCGAGGGCGAAGGTGGACAGCACCGAGCCGGCCGCGAAGATGAAGGACCACAGCAGCGCCTTGAGGAAGGGGCCAGCCAGGTCGCCGCGGGCGAACATGTTGGCGTAGTTGTCGAAGCCGACGAAGACGCGCCAGCCGGGATCGAGCTGGGTGCCGTCGGAGGCGACGAACGCGCCGACCTTGCCGTCGGCCGTGTAGACGGTGCCCGACTCGGTGTCGGTCAGCGTGTCGGCCGCCTCATCGTAGCTGTAGCGGGACTTGGCCAGGTAGGCGGTCGAGCCGTCCTCGCTCTTGTAGTGGCCGTCGTTGGGGTCTGCCGTGGCCGGGACGCTGAGCGCAAAGACCTCGGTCTGGCGCTTCAGGACGTCGTTGACCTTGAGGACGGTGTAGCCGTCGACGGCAGTGATCATGCCAGCGGAGACGGTGCCTTTGGCCTCGTGGAAGGGCGTCTCGGAGTTGCCGACCTTGACGGCGCCGGTCTCGGCATCGACGATGGCCAGGCCGAGGCCCGAGCCGTCCTCAACGATGGCGGCGGGAAGGTTGACGGCGCCGGGGGCGCGCTGTTCGGCGGCCTTCAGGATCGAGGCGACGGCGTCTTCCTTGGTCGAGTTGTGGCCCTGACCGTAGTTCGTGAAGGACACGTAACCCGTGTACCCCATGACGAACACCTGGTAGATCAGCAGGAACACCATGCCGGGGACCAGGTACTTCGCGGGGATCATCCGCTTGGAGAAGTACACCCAGTTCACGACAGCGAGCAGGACGGCCAGGACGGCGAGCACCGTCCACGACTTCACCAGGTACGCGGTGAACATGCCGTACATCCCCAGGGCATCAATGAGCATCATCAGGATAAGTTTGACGAAGAAACCAGGCTTGGTCACTTCGCTCGCGTGCGAGGCCTTGGGCCCCGCCTTTTTCTTTTCTGTAGCCTTCGCTGGCTCAGACATCGTGTCCTCCACACGTGCGCGTTCGCGCGTCATTGCGACGTATCCCGCCGGACGGCGGGTAAAGAAGTGGGCACTGAGGGTGCCTGTTGGCCGCTGGGCGGCCGCGGTGTTCAACGCCGCCCCACCCCCGCCCGCCGCGTGGGTGCGGGCGGGGGTGGGGCGTTGTCACGCCTGAAGGCGAGCCTTCGTGGTGGCTGCTAGCGGCCACCACGATCGCTCACTTGGAGGCGATGGCGTTGTTGATGTTGGTGACCATCGTAGCCCAACCCTCGGCGGGGGTCTCCGTGCCGGACACGATGTTGGCCTCGGTCTGGCCCCAGTAGTTCCAGACGGAGCCCATGGCGGGGATCGCGGGAGCGAGCGCGCCGGCCTCGGCAACCTTCGAGAAGTCCTTGAGCGGCGGGGACGGGCAGGACAGAGACGTCCATGTTGGCCTCACGGAAGGCGGCAACGTTCCAGGGGCCGGTCACCGTGTAGGCGGCCTTGCCGTCGAGGAAGGCCTGCTTGGCGATGTCGCCGGTGATCGAGGGGGAGATGATGCCCGCGTCACTCTGGGCCTTGAGCCAGTTGGCGAAGTCGGTGCCACCGGAGCCGCCCATGGCCAGCTCGGAGGTGTACTCACCGTCGGCGTTGGTGTTGAACACGGGGGCACCGAAGGAAGTCTGGAAGCCGTAGAAGTGGTACGGGTCACCCTTGTCGCCCATCTGGATGATGAAGGGGTACTCGACGCTCGCCTTCTTGCCGGAGGCGATCATGTCATCGTAGGTGGTCGGGGCATCCTGGGTGAGCGCATTGTTACGCACCAGGGCGACGGACTCGACGGCGTAGGGGACGCCGTAGGTCTGGCCGTTGTAGGTGACGGCCTTGACGGCCACGTCGGAGAACTGCTCCTTGTTCTGACCCAGGTCGACGGGGGCGACAACGCCGTTAGAGACGAGGGCGCCGAGCTTGTCGTGGGCCATGACGATCAGGTCAGGGCCGTTGCCGGTGGGGACCTGGGTCGTGAACTCGGTGTCCATGTCGGCCTCGGACTTCTGGACGACATTGACGGCGACGTTGGTCGCCGCCGTGAAGTCCTCGGCGAAGGACTGCACCTGCGAGAAACGGGTGTCGTCGGCCCAGATGGTGAGGGTCGCGAGGGTCTCGTTGGAATTCGCGGACGAGTCCGTCGTGGGGGTGTTGCCACTGCAGGCGGCCAGGGCGGTAACCGCCGCGAAAGCGCCGAGTGCTGCGATGCCACGTCGCATGTTTACTCCTGTGTTGGTCGGGCTGGTCGCGTCTATCAGCGACCCGCTAATGCCACTGTAATACCTCCGTTTTTCTTTCTGCAACAATTTTCCGAATTGTGAGCTACCTGTTACATTTGTATTAACGATGTCGCGCTGACCCACCCGAAGGAGAGCTGAGTCGATGACGAAAAACCGCACGAGCATGGCCGATATCGCCACCCGCGCCGGCGTCTCGACCGCTACCGTCTCGCGCGTCTTCAATGGTGTCGGGCAGGTCTCCGCTGACACGCGGCGCAAGGTCCTGACCGCCATTGACGAGCTGGGATACGACCGCCCGACCCCCGAGCGCACTCCCGACACGCCCACGATTGGCATCGTGCTCCCCGAGCTCACGAATCCGATTTTCGCGTCTTTCGCCCATCACCTCCAGGTGGAGGTATCCCGGGCCGGCGGCATCGCGATGATCCGCTCGCAGACACCCGGAGCAACCTCGGAGTACGATCACTTGTCCTCGCTCATCGAGCATCGCGTGAGTGGCCTGATCTTCGTCTCGGGCAGGCACGCTGATCTGCTCGCTGACCTTGACCCCTACCACGATGCCGTGCAGCGCTCGATTCCCCTGGTCACGATTAACGGCGCCCGCCCAGAGATTCTCGCCCCCGATTTTTCGACGGGCGACGCGCTGGGCATCCGCGCGGCCGTAACGCACCTGCACGAGCTGGGCCACACGCGCATCGCCCTGCTGACGGGGCGCACGCACGTCGTCCCCGCGCTGCGCAAGGCCGAGGCCTTCACCCAGATCATGGGCGAGCTGGTCGGCGACCACGCACCCATCATTGAGGAGACCTTCTATACGTACGAGGCCGCGGCGGCGCATACGAGCGGCCTGATCGAGCGCGGGGTCACCGCGATCATCACCGGCTCAGACCTGCAGGCTCTCGGCGCGATCCACACGATTACGTCGATGGGGCTCTCCGTTCCCGCGGACGTCTCGGTCATCGGTTTCGACGATTCCTTCCTCATGTCACACCTCAGCCCAGGGCTGACGACGGTCCACCAGCCGGTGCCTGCGATCGTGACGGCTGCCGTGCGCAACCTGTTCGAGGCCTTGGCCACACCCGACTACACTCCTGAGCACGCGGATTACGTCTTTTCGCCTGATCTGGTCGTGCGTGGAACCACGGCGCACGCGCGCTAAACGCCCTGATCACAAGGGTCCATGACCCGAGATTGACTTGACAATCGTTCTCACCAGCCTAGAGAATGATTCTCATGTCGAAAAGAATCCTTGCTGCCGCATGCGCGGCCGCCACAGCGCTCGCTCTGTCCGCTTGCTCCACCACGGCCTCGTCAGGAGGCGGCGCCTCCAAGGACGGCACCCTGACCGTCATGGCTTCCTTCTACCCGCTGCAGTACCTGGCCGAAAAGGTCGGCGGCGAGCACGTCACCGTGACCTCGCTGACGCCTGCGGGCGCCGAGCCCCACGACCTTGAACTCTCCCCCAAGATGGTCGACTCGCTGTCCAACGCGGACGCAGTTGTCTACCTGGCCGGCTTCCAGAGCGCGGTCGACGAGGCCGTCGAGCAGCACGCCCCCAAGACCGTCATCGACGTCTCCCCCGCCGCCGAGCTGGTTGAGGTCGACTCCAGCGCCAACCACCCGGCCGAGGAAGAGGGCCACGACCACGAGGCCCAGTCCGGTGAGACCGAGGCCCACGATCACGACCACGAAGGCCACGACCACGAGGCCCACGATCACGACCACGAGGGCCACGATCACGAGGGCCACAGCCACGACATGAGCGCCGACCCCCACTTCTGGCTCGACCCGGTTCGCATGGCATCCGCCGCGACCCTGGTGGGCGAGAAGCTGGCCGAGGCGGACCCGGCCAACGCCGAGACCTACAAGGCCAACGCCAAGGCCCTCAACGAGGAGCTCACCGCCCTGGGCGACGACCTCGTCATGAAGACCTCCAACTGCCAGGTCACAACCTTCGTGACCGCCCACACCGCCTTCGGCTACCTCGCGGACCGCACCGGCCTGACCCAGGTGGGCATCTCAGGCCTCGACCCGGAGTCCTCCCCCTCGCCGGCGCGCCTGGCTGAAATCGGCCAGATCGCCAAGGACCAGGGCGTGACGACCATCTTCACCGAGGCCCTCATTGACCCCAAGGTCGCCCAGACCCTGGCCGACGACCTCGGCCTGTCCACGGCCGTCCTGGATCCGATCGAGTCCCAGACTGATGCGTCCAAGGACTACGCCGCGGTCATGAACGACAACATCGCTGCTCTGACGAAAGCAAACAACTGCCAGTGAGCACAACCGACTCCCACGCGACGGCGGGAGCCTCCCACGCGGAGGCGACCGCCGTCGTGCGTCTCGATAATCTTCACGTCGCCTGGGACACGGACCTGATTCTGCACGGCATCTCTCTGACGATCCCCGCCGGTCAGACCGTGGCGCTCACAGGCTCGAACGGCTCGGGCAAGTCCACGACCATCAAGGCGCTTCTGGGCACCGCCCCCATCACGGGCGGCGACGCCCAGCTCTTCGGGCGCTCGATCACCACGCGTCGCCGCGTGCCGTGGAACAGGGTCGGCTACGTTCCCCAGCGCATTTCCTCGGGCGGCGCGATTAGCGCCAGCGCGATCGAGGTCGTGCGCTCCGGCTTGCTCGGCCCTCGCCGCCTATGGGCGATGCCCGGGGACACCTCCCGCGCGATGGAGGCACTGGAGCGCGTCGGCATGGCCCACCGCGCCCACTCCCCCATGAACATCCTGTCGGGCGGCCAGGCCCAGCGCGTCCTCATTGCGCGCGCCCTCGTACGCCGCCCCGAGCTGCTCATCATGGACGAGCCCATGGCCGGGATCGACGCCGCCTCGCGCGCGCGGCTGGCCGACATCGTCGCCGACGCGAAGGAACAGGGCACGACGATCCTCATCGTGCTGCATGAGCTCGGCGAGCTCGGCCCGCTCCTGGACCGCGAGCTGCACATCAGCGCCGGGCACGTCTCCTATGACGGCCCGCCGCACATCGACGACGACCACGAACAGCACCACGGCGGCGAACACTGCCACCCCACGAAGGCCAGCTCCCCCACCGCGGGCGGCGACGGCCTCGTCAGTGGAATCTGGACGGGAGAGACCAATGATTGATGCCGTGACCACCCTCCTGTCCTCACCCATGATGCAGCGCTCGCTGCTGGCGGCCCTCATCGTGGGCCTGACCGCACCGATCATCGGGACGTACCTGGTCCACCGCAGGCTCGCGATGCTTGGCGACGGCATCGGGCACATCTCGCTGACCGGTGTCGCACTGGGCTGGCTGGTCGGTACCTTCGCGAACGTGAGCCCAGCCGACTCGTGGGCGATCCCCGGCGCCGTCATCATCTCTCTGCTGGGTGCGCTCACGATCGAGCTGGTCCGTCAAAGCGGGCGCACATCGGGTGACACCGCCCTGGCCATGCTCTTCTACGGCGGCATCGCCGGCGGTGTTTTGCTGATTGGCTTGGCCGGTGGTACCTCCGCCCAGCTCAATTCCTACCTCTTCGGCTCCATCTCGACCGTGCGCTGGAGCGACATCACGCTCATCACGATCCTGGGCATCGGGATCGTCGTACTCGGCGTTGGCCTGGCCCCCGCGCTTTTCTCGGTCACGAACGACGAGGACTTCGCGCGCTCGACGGGACTGCCCGTGCGCGCGCTCTCCCTCCTTATCGCCATCCTGTCCGCCCTGACGGTCGCCGTCGCCATGCGCGTCGTCGGCTCGCTGCTGGTGAGCGCGCTCATGGTTATCCCCGTCGCAATCGCACAGCTGGCTGCCCGCTCGTTCCGCTCGACGATGGGTATCGCCATGGTGCTCGGCGTCCTCATCTGCACGTGCGGGCTGTCCCTGACCTACTTCATTGACCTGTCTCCGGGCGCGACCATCGTCGTGGGAGCCATCGGACTCTACGCGATCGGGTTTATGATCAGGGCGATCATCGACCGCATTCGCCGGGTGCGTAGGCTTCGCGTGGCCCGCACCCACAACCAGCACCCGGAGCAAGCAGCGGCCAGCTGAGCGGCCCACACGTTAGGAACACACATGCAGCGCATGACCAAGCAGCGCCAGGCTGTCCTCGACGAACTGACGCGGGTGAACGACTTTCGCAGCGCCCAGCAGATCTTTGAGGATCTGCGCACCAACGGCCAGCACGTGGGCCTGGCAACCGTCTACCGGTCCCTGCAGGGCCTGGCGGAGGACGGCCGCATCGATGCACTGCGTTCGTCCGAGGGTGAGTCCCTGTACCGCATCTGCACGAGCAACAGCCACCACCACCATCTGGTGTGCCGCGAGTGCGGCCACGCTGAGGAGATCGAGCAGTCGCAGATCGAGGCGTGGGTAACGTCTGTCGCCCAGGGGCACGGCTTCGCGAACGTCGAACATTCTCTTGAGCTGTTTGGAACGTGCGCCCCCTGTCAGGAGAAGAACGCGACGGCCTGAACGTGAGCGGGTTGTCTCGGTCGGAACTACCAGTTTAAGCAGCCGCTGAGTTAGGATAGGCTACGTTTCATTTAGTATCCGATGGAGGGCACGTGTACACCGCAGGAATCGACAACATGGTCCCGGCCTTCGCCCGCGAAGGCATCTTCCTCTTCGTCTTCCTGTTCGGGGTCGCTTTCTTCCGCGCCCAGTCCACCTACTGGCTCGCACGCGGCGTTGCTTCCGGCGCGATGCGCGCCTCGGGGCGTACAGGATTCCTGGGGGCCGTTGCCCGTTGGTTCGATGGACCGGTCCCCCGCAAGGGCGCTGCGATGCTCGACAAGTGGGGCATCATCGCGATCCCCTTGTGCTTCCTGACGGTGGGCATCCAGACTGCGATCAACGCTGGCGCGGGCCTGGTGCGCATGCGCTGGAGCACCTACACAATTGCCATGATTCCCGGCTGTGTGCTGTGGGCGCTGCTCTACGGCCTGGGTATGCTCGCTGTGTTCGCCGCGGCGGTGCGCGCCATCGCCGGTTCCCCGTGGGGGTGGGCGGGTTTGGCCCTCATCGTCGCCCTGATCGCCCTGAAGGTGGTGTGGGGCCGCCGCAAGCGCGCGGCCGTCGACCTCGCGTTGAGCGAGGATCGCGCCTAAGAGTGCGCGACGCGGTCGACAGCCCCACCGAAGCGCCGGTCGCGCCCAGCGAACTCCTCCAGGCACCCCCACAGTTCCTCGCGGTCGAACGCGGGCCAGGGGGTGTCGACGAACATCATTTCGGCGTAGGCCATCTGCCACAGCAGGTAGTTGGACAGGCGTTGCTCCCCCGATGTGCGGATCATCAGATCGACGTCGGGCACGTCGGGCAGGTACAGGTGGCGCGCAAACGTCTTTTCGTTGACCCCGCGCGGGCTCAGGCGCCCGGCGGCCACGCCCTCGGCGATGGAGCGCGCGGCGTCGGCCAGTTCGGCCCGTCCCCCGTAGTTGACGCACATGATCAGGTCGAGCGTCTTGCAGTGCTCGGTCGCACGGTCGGCTTTTTCCAGGGCCTTGATGACGCTGGTCCACAGGCGCGGGCGGCGTCCGCTCCAGCGCACGTGCACGCCCCACTGGGCGAGCTGGTCGGTGCGCCTGGCAAGCACGTCGGAGGCGTAGTTCATGATGAAGGAGACCTCGGCGGGCGAGCGTTTCCAGTTTTCGGTGGAGAAGGTGTAGACGCTTAGGTAGCGTACGCCCGCGTCGATGGCGCCCGCGATGGTGTCCATGAGGGCGTACTCCCCTGCCCGGTGTCCCTCGGTGCGTGTCAGGCCGCGAGAGTTGGCCCAGCGCCCGTTTCCGTCCATGATGAGGGCGACGTGTGCGGGGACTTCGCCGCGCTTGAAGGTGGGCGCGGGCACGTGCCACTGGCCGGGGCCGAGCAAGGGCGCGGCGGGGTCGGCGGGTGCGCGATCCATGGGGGTCGGACGATGGGTGGTCATGGGTGGCTCCTATCGATAACGGTGAGCGAGCGCAGGCGCCTTTCGAGATGCCATTGAGTATAGGAGGAGATAAGGCCCGAGGCCTCGGTTCGCGCGTAGGCCTCGCATCGGTCGGCGTGCGCCCAGTCTCCGCTGAGGAGCTGGCCGAGGAGGGCAACGCTGTCGGGCGCGGGCGAGGAGGCGCCGGGCGGGCGGCAGGTGTCGCATACGGTGCCCCCGTCGGGGATGGAGAAGGAGGAGTGGGGTCCTTGTGCTCCGCACACGGCGCAGTCGAAGCAGGAGGGGGCCCAGCCGGCCAGCGCGAGGGCGCGCAGGGTGTAGGAGGAACGGATGAGCGTAGGGTCGTGGCGGCGGCGCGCGAGGGCGTTGAGGGCTCCCAAGAGCAGCAGGTACTGGGAGTGGCTGCCGTCGTGCGCGTCGGCGGTCAGGCGCTCGGCGGTTTCGACGACGACGGTTGCCGCGAGGTAGAGGTCGTAGTCGGCGGCGATCGACTCGCCGTATTGGGCGATGGAGGCGACCTGGGAGAGGGTGTCGAGGCTGCGCCCGCGGTGCAGTTGTGCGTCGATGACGGAGAAGGGTTCGACGCGGGCGCCGAACTTGGAGGTCGTCTTGCGCACGCCCTTGGCCACGGCCCGGACCTGGCCGTGTTCGGCGGTGAGCAGGGTGATGATGCGATCGGCTTCGCCCAGCTTGTGGGTGCGCAGGACGATCGCCTCGTCTCGGTAAGACTTCATCACGGTGTCATTGTGTCACGGGGGACGAGGCCGTGGTGGCGTCGGATGCGAGGCGTCGCGCTGGGCGAAATTCGTTGTGAAGTGTGGTGTCACGGTCACCGACAAGTCCCCCTGTGGGCGTTGTCAGCAAAGTGTGAGAAACTGACAGCGTGGTCGGTCTAACACCTTGCACACAGTTTTCGAGTAGATAGTTTTCTCGCAAGTGGTATGGTTTACTCGTAACCGTCGAAGGAAGGAAAGATATGGCTCCCCCGATTGATGCCCGCGAAAAGCTTGGCACTGCACTGCGCCAGGCCCTCACGCAGACGCCTCTGTCAAAGATCTCTGTCAGCGCACTGACACGCGCAGCCGGGGTCACCCGTCAAGCGTTCTACTACCACTTCAACTCGCTCAGCGACCTCAACGCCTGGGTTTTCCGCGAGGAGATCACAGCGCGCCTGACCACCAGTTCGGGAGAATGGCTCGACGCGATCGAAGCGACGATGATGTGGATGCACGAGCACCGCGATGAGACCGCTTCCGCCATGAAGACCATCGAGGCCAACGACCTGTGGGCATTCCTCGCCTCGCACATCCAGGAACTCATTGAGTCCCGCCTGGACGGATCGGCCACCGCCACCGCACGCGACGTCGTCGCCCAGCACTTCGCCCTGGCCTCCACCGCCCACATGGCTCAGTGGATGCTCTCGGGCCTGGAGGTCAACCCCTCGCTGGCGATCGCCCGCATGCGGGTCCTCATGACCGACCAGACCACCCCGGCTCTGGCACGCCTGGCACAGTAACGCGGTCCCCCACCAACCGCGCTAGGGTGCACAGCTTCCCCCGGCCTCGTCCACACCGACGAGGCCGGGTTTTTCCATCCCACAGAACAGCCCAACACACCCCTGTGACGACGAACCATAAGCTACAACCTGACCACGGGAGTAAACACGGGTCGACAATCCCGCCTCATCAGCAACTTTCAACACACCCCAACTCCCGCATAACCGCAGACTTTGTAACTTCTTGGTTACGGTCAGTTCAGGGTGTCAAGTCGCAATTTGTGCGGAGTATCCACGTGTGAGGGACGCCGCGCTGTACAAATGGCCAGCGGTGTCTAGGCGCAGGATTTAGCGGTTCCGCATTCTGACATGTATAGTTCGCACGTAACCTCTCTCTTACCGTTGACGAGGACTTCCGATGCCCCACCCCGATGCGAAAACGGCGCTCGCGCTTGCACTGCGTGACGCACTCTCGACCACACCCCTGTCTAAGGTGACGGTCTCCGGTCTCACGCGCACCGCCGGCGTGACCCGTCAGGCGTTTTATTATCATTTTTCCGACATTCGTGACCTGACCGTGTGGGTCTTCAAACGCGAGGTCGGCAACCAGGTTGGCACCCACTCCAGCTACGACGAATGGTCGGACGGCCTGCTGGCCATGCTCGTGTGGATGCAGTCCCATCCCGAGGAAACGCGCTCCGTCATCTCCTCGCTTGGCATGGAGGAGCTCCAGCTCTTCTTGCACAAGCAGCTGCGCTCCGTCATGGAACCCATCGTCGACGAGCTCGGAGCAAACCTGACCATCACCGAGGGTGACCGCATGTTCGTCGCCGACCACTTCACGCTGTGCGTGCTCGGACACGTCTCCCAGTGGCTTGCCAACGGCATGAGCGCCGACCCCTACATCCTCACCGAGCGTATCGCTCGCGTCCTGGATGGCCAGATCCTGCGCTCGCTGACGATGTTCGCCAACAAGCCCACCAGGACCTCGGGCCGCGGCTGATACGACGAAGGACCCCGACCTCGTTCACTGACGAGGCCGGGGTCCGTTGTGCGCATGTGCGTACTTAGCGCAAGGCGCGGTTGACCGCCGAAATGACGGCCTTGTACGAGGCGCGCGTGATCGAGGAGTCGATGCCGACGCCCCACACGATCTGGCCGTCGACCGCGGCCTCGACGTAGGCGGCGGCGCGCGCGTCGCGGCCCTGGCTCATCGCGTGCTCGGAGTAGTCGAGGATGCGCACGTCAAGATCGAACTCGTGCAGCGCCGAGACGAAGGCGTCGATCGGGCCTGTACCCGAAGCCTGCACCTTAACGATCTCGCCGTTATCCGTGAGCGTCGCCTTGAGCTCGACGCTCTCATCGTCCATGGACGACACCTGCGAGGAACGCATCTCGAAGCGGCCCCACGGCTCCAGGCCGGGAGCGGCGCTCGTGGGCAGGTACTCGTCCGCGAAGATCTGCCACAGCGTAGCCGCGTTGATCTCGCCGCCGTAGGTATCCGTGTGGCGCTGGACGATGCGGGAGAACTCCACCTGGAGGCGGCGCGGCAGCTCCAGGGCGTGCGCGGTCGACATGAGGTAGGCGACGCCACCCTTGCCGGACTGCGAGTTCACACGCACCACGGCCTCGTACGAGCGGCCCACGTCGTGCGGGTCGATCGGCAGGTAGGGCAGCTCCCACACGACGGCGTTCTCGTCGCCGCCAGCGGCGTCCACCTTGGCCTTGCGGGCCGCGAAACCCTTCTTGAT
>QWBZ01002026.1_pt1 | contig 11919 bp, 3 predicted proteins | sample 1972441 | NCBI WGS metagenome assembly QWBZ01 (sample SAMN09866721, study PRJNA288562) | Human oral metagenome isolate term6_saliva, whole genome shotgun sequencing... | isolation source: mouth | host: Homo sapiens | place: USA: California
ACTCTTTCAGAAATATTGATAACTTTGTTAAGATGCTTCGTGAAGCATTGAAATTACAAAAATTAACTACTGAAGCAGTTATTGCCGCTTGGGTTAAATTATATACTCCATCCACTTTATTTGCATTAGAATATTTCCCTGCATTCTCTTCTATGATGACTAATGCTTATATTGGATGCTATTTGAATAATCAATCTACTATTGAAAAAGTTACTAACCGTGGTCTTCCAGAATATGTAAAAAGTATTCTAGAAACGGGAGGCAATTATTATGAAGCTTTACGATAACGAAGTTTATAACTACGTTGATCAACTTAAGAATTATTCTACAACTAATATTTCTAGTATTCAAAAAGGTATAGTGCCAGAAGTAGTAGACTTGACTTGGAAGAAGACAAACTACTACGTTGCTGATGGTATTCGTAAATATGTAACTTATGAAACAAAAGGTTTCATCTTACGAGTAACAGGTGTTCGATATAGAGTTCTAAAAGTTAATAGAAAGAATATTAACTTTGATAAACGAATGACTGATGCGGTTAATGAAGGTTTAGTATATCCATTTATGCTATTTGTAAATGGTCATCATATTAAATGGTCTTCATTCCGTGTTGTTCGTAATTCCAAATATACATATATTGTAGCTGATGAAATGAAGACTGAAGATGTTAATGGTCTTCATATTGAAAAAGTAGCTATAGTAAATCTCCCTTATACATATATGAGTTATTCCGAATCTAGACGTATTCCAGGAGGCTATCAAGAATTATTCCGATTTGCCGATGATGGTACACTATCTGGATTCGGTGCAACTGTTTATAGTTTAGATACTGAAAAGATGGGTGTTACTTATGGTAACATCAAAACTCTTAATGGTGGTAAATTAGTTAATTATGACTTAGGAGTGAATTCTAAATTCAAGTTAACTAATAATAACTTCTTATGCTGGAAGAATTCTTTATTTGATAAAGATCTAGATCCAGAAGTTAAGAATCTTAACTTAATTTCTATGAATAATGGAGATCCAATCGATTATGATTTGGATATCAAATACTTCTATAGAGATATTACTAACCATAACTTAAGTAATATTACTATTCCTGAAAATACAACTCTTCTTAAACACTTGGTAGCTGAAAAAGAGAATGAAATGCCTCAACTAGACACAACAGCTCTAGGTAGAGACTTCGATTTCAAATATAAAGGTGATACTGAGTATGAAGATAATGTAAACTCCGGTATTAGATATATAAGTCGATATAACTCTAAGTTATTCAATGATTTATACAAAAAACGTCTTAAAATTCATAGCCGCCAGTTCACTGGTGCTGAATTTAAGCAAAATATTTCTAATAATGTATTAAGGATGCCTCGTGGATTCCATAAAAGTCCTGATGTATATGTAATGATTCATAAAGATGGTGAACTATGGGATCACTATCATAGAATCCGTTATGTTGGAGCTGATTTTGAAGTTCCATTGACCGATACTGAAATCTCTAAGATTGCAGACTATAATACATTTGAAGTTGTTTACTTTACTGGAGTTAATAATAACTTTATCGAAGTAAACTGTACTGAAGATAATAATAGCATTGAAAATACTCTAATTAAATATGATGACTTGATGGTATTTGCTAACTATACTGAAGATCATATTTATAAAGAGCTAAACTTCAATAAACGTACTATCTTTGACGTTAAATATAAAGTTGATAAAGATCATAAACGAATCACATTTACTAATCCAGCGTATTATGGTAAGACTATCTATATGGCCGCTAAAAACCAATTCAAATATGCTCATTTCCAAGTAAATAAACCAACTGTTCGTTATTTCTTTAGTCGTGACTTTATTCCTTGTCTTAATACTGAACGATTTGTAGTATTCCATAATAATAGAATGCTTACAAAAGACATGTATAGGGTAATTGTACCTCAAGTGGAAAATACTTCCACTGAAGTATGTATCCATGTTCGGAGAGTGGCTCAACCTGGCGATACAGTCGATGTTTTCTATTTACCTTATGACTTTAATTATGTTGATATTGGTCGTTCTAACCAAGTTGATGTAGTTACAGTTAGAGCAACTATAGATAAGCAACCAATGTTTAGTATTCCTTACCCATCTAGATCTCAATTACTTAATGGGGAAAGCTTCTTCTTAATGAGAGGCTCTGTTATGGTTGATCAATCTAGATATAATGTAATTGGACGTAAGATCGTATTTACTGATCCTGATGATTATGTAGATTATGGTCGTGAATTAACATTCGTATTTATCTATAATAAAAATATTGATCTTAATCCTTATGGTGGTATCGAAGAAGAAGATGTACTTAATGTAGATCCTAGATTCGTTACTACTGAAAGAGATAATCAATTAGAATTTGAAATTCCTTATCCAGAAGGATTCAATGGTTTCTTCTTCGTTTCTTATCGTGGGTTATATGTAAACCCTAATAGATATATCATTAACGAAAAGACTAAAACTATTAGATTCTTAAATGTTAATACAGGTCTTGCTAAAGGTACAGCTGTAGTATTTGTATTTATTTATCCAAATGATAAGAATAAAGTAAGTACAACTGCTGTTACAGTTAGAGCTACAATTTCTAATCAAACTAAATTTAGTATTCCTCTACCATATACTAAATACTTCGAAGATGACAATAGTTTCTTCTTGATTAAGAATGGTGTATTCTTGAATAGCAATGAATACTACGTTGATAAAAAAGAAAAGACTGTTGAATTGCTTACCACTGAAGGTTTAGACAGAGGACAAGAATTAGTATTCAACTTTATCACTGGCAAAAACTTATCTGTAAAAACTGCTATCGAAGAAGTTCGTGCAGATCAAGATGGTCAGATGGTATTTAAATTACCTAAGTTATTCCATGATTATAACAGAAAAGAAAGTAAGTTCTTCTGTGTAATCGGTGATACTTATATTGATAATCGTAGATTTGAAATTGATGGTAATGACTTTAGATTCTTAAGTAATGAAGATAGAGTTCCTGAAGGACGTATTCTTACATTTATATTTGCATATCTTGAAGAAATTGATTCTGAAACCGCAACTATTGGTAAGATTGCCGATACTTCTAAATACGCTACCTTCAAAACACAATCTGTAGTATGCTCCGAAAATGGACAAAGAGTATTTAATATTCCTTGGACAGATTCTATGCTATTAGATAAGAAGATTCTTGTTACTGTTGGTTCTACTTTTATTAGAGAATCTCAATATATAATTTCTAAAACGAATAATACATTGACTATCATTGATGATAATATTGTAACTACGACTGATCGTCAAGTTACATTCACTTTGATAGATTCTGACTATGTAGTAATTCAAAAAGAAATTATTGACGTTGATGCTATTGTAGATAATCAAATGGAATTTGATATTCCTTTACCATATAGAAACTACTTCAAGCAAGGTAACTCTGTAATGGTATTTACAAATCAAACTTACTTAGATCCTACAAGATATAATATTGACGTTGACAATAATAAGTTATACTTATTAAACTATGATGAATCTCTTCTTAAAGGTCAACAATTATCATTCCTATATTTCTATATTGCTAACCAATCCAATAAATCATTAGATCGAGAAGATGTACAACATCCATTGATTAATGAACGTGGTTATATCTATTTAAATAGAGTTGATTTAGATCATCCAATGAATAGCAATCTATATTTCTTATACATCAATGGTAAGAAAATTGATAGAGATAATATTAAGGATATTGCTAATAATATCATTAGACTTAAGAGTGACGTTCAAACTCGTTTCAATACAGTATTGATCGATTACACTCCATCTATTCCTGAATTAGATACTTATAGAAATATTAACTCTGATTATGATATTATTATGAACCAAGTTTCTAATGAAGATATCAATAAACTATTCAATATCTATAATAATATTACAGATCTTGAAGGTCATATTGTACCAGATACTTCTCAAGAAGCTATTATTAATGATATCATCAGAACTCATTACTTAGGTAATGGTATAAATAAAGGTTTACCATTTGTTTATACTTATGATACAACTACATTGAAGAATAGATCTATTTATGAATTAGCTACAACTACTCATAGATATATCTCTCCTGCTAAGTATACATTTGTAGTTCCTAAAGGTGTATCTTTACTCAATGTAAAAACAATTGCATCTGCTGGACGTATTAAACCAATTACTAAAGCAATGCAAACTCTTGGATACTTTACAGATTCTGATATCGAATATGGTGGTATTAGTTACGTATTACCAACTCAAGTTGCAGATTATGTAGAAAATGTAATCGGATATGCTAACTTAACTAAAGCTAGTATTCCGTTAGATAAACCATATTCTACTAATTTAGATTTGACAAAAAATATGTTTGAACCATCATTCATTCCTAAAAGATCTAATGATACTATAGAAACTCGTGGTAGATTTAGACCAAATTACTACCATAAAGAAGTAATTACTAATGTGAAAGTTTACCCAGGTTTGAAATATAGAATCAAAGTTCCTGAAAATGGATTTGTAAATATTGCATATAATTTATGCAAGACTGACTTGCCTCAATATAATCTACCTTATAGAATTAATTTCGACTCCGATAGACATTCTGCAGTAGTTTTATATAAAGGTGATACTACAAGAGTGGCTGATGAATATATTGAAGACTTTGCTGAAATCTACAGTGATGAAACAATGCTCGAATATAATCAACCATTCAAAGAACCAGGTGAATTCTATTGGACTTGCCCTGATCATGTAGCTGAAATTATTCTTACAATGTGTAGTGGCTATAAGAGCACTCCTACAGATAGTGATCCAAATCATATTGATAGATATTCAGCAAGCTTCCAATTCTGTGGATATAATTACATTGACTTCTCTACTGCTCCAATTCCAGAGCCAGGTAATATAGAAGATCTAGATGTAAATAAATTCTATGATAGAATTGCTAATGAATATGATTCTACATTATTAAATACAGTTATTGGTGGTAGTGAATTATTATTTGCTACAGATCACACAGAGTTTGCTATTGGTACAACTGAAGTTGGTTTTGTAGAACCTACAGATACATATGTAATTGATAGCTCTGGTAATAATACTACATATAGACAAAGATTTAACTATCTATTGGCTAATGGTGTATCAGCTTCCAGAAGCATCAGTACTATTCCTGAAGAGGTTACTACTTATATCAAAGTAAAACCATTAGAAAGCTATACAATCTATGTAACTCCTCAAACTACATCTACTCAATTAGATATGACTAGATATGAAAATAAGAAGTTACATGGCGCTGCTGGTATTTCATTCACTACTGCAGTAGAAGATGTAAATACTTTCAATAAGAATATGTATATTGCTAATACTCTTAATGCTGATCATTTAGCTAACCCTCATATTAATTATGAAAAACTAAATGTAGAGCCTAAGAATAGTGAATTAGTTGGAGACCCAAGTTTATCTCATGTAATTTCCGAAGAGGAAGCTATATTAGAAAAAGATAAACCAGTATTCAATAAACCATTACCTGAAATTGACTTTGACGATGAAAATGAAATCATTGATATCGATAAAGTTATTATTCATGATGGTGATACTATTATAAATAAAAATGGTTAATTAAGTTCAAAACTATAGAGCTAGGGCCTTTTGTGTCCTAGCTCTATTTTTGAACATTAATGTAATTATCTAACTTTTCAAGGAGGTAAACGATAATGGCAACTTCCAACTATAATGGTCTTCGTGTCCCTCTTATAGCATTAGATTATAACTCTCGTTTTATGGCAGAGAAGAAAGAAATCTTATTTGACTATAAAAATGGCAAGCTATATGTAGTTTCGGCTGAAGATAAATCTGTTATCTTTGATATAACAGAACTAATTCTAAAAGAAGTAGAGAAGAATGTAGACTTATCTAACTATACATTCAATATCAAAGGCGTAGGTGTTGTAAACCTAGGCGAATATATTAAACAATTATCTGAATTTAACCTTAAAACTTTGGATGAACCTAATAAGCGTTATCGGGTTCCTCAAATCAAATTCGATAATGATTCCATTTCCAATTTCGATGGTAATATTGAAATTAAAATTACGGCAGACCAATATGCAGATCTTCCTATTTTACGAAGAGATGTTGATACTGCAAAAGAAACTGCTACTCGTGCTCAAATAACAGCTGATGGACTTAATGGTAAGATTGAATCTGCAATTAATAATGTAAAAGCTGTTACAACTGGTATTGATGATGCTAAGAAACGTCTTGTTGCTTTAGAAGCAAAAGAAGACTTAACTGCTAGAGTTAAAACTGTTGAAGGTAAGGTTGATAAAATTGAAGCTAAGACAGATTATGGACCTCAGATTAGTATTCTACAACAAAAAGTATCCACCTTAGAGCAAGCTGGTGACAATACTGCAACTATTAACGAATTGAAACAAAAAGTTTCTACTATCTCTGATGGTATTGAAACTAGAACTAGATTGGTTAATAGTGAATTAGAAGAATTAAAGAAATATAATGCTACTAATACTCAAGCTCGTGACGCTTTAGGTGCACGTATTGATGCATATGATAACTTGAATATTGGTGATACTTTAACATCTTATAAAACAAGACTTACTGCATTGGAAGCTATTCCTAACTTAACACAAAATGTATTGAAAGTTGAACAAACTACAAATACATTAACTAATAGCTTCGCTCAATTGCAATCTAAAGTAAATGGATTATTATCGGCTGAAGATCCATTGCCTAAAATTAGAGCTCTTGAAGCTGCTAATACTAATAGAAATAACTTAAGACAAGAATCTCAAGTTAACTTAGCTGGTGGTGTTTCTAAAGAAATCACTCCTGGTGTTGTATATAACTTCTTATTAGATACAGCTGAACCTCAATTTACCATCAAAGCTGTAACTGATACAACTCAAGAAATCATCTTGATTCTTAGTCCTCATAATATTGGGGCTCAAGCATTCAATGTACATATTACTCGTAAAGATGGTATTGAACTTAAATTACCTAAACGTATCATTCCTAGTAAGAATAATGAAGCTCAATTAGTTAGACTTAATTCTTACGATGGCGGTATTAACTGGTTCTGTACCGTTTCTCCTACCTTTGTAGGTAAAGACGCAAATATCGATAATTAATCTGGAGGTTTATTTAGATGGCGACTTTAAAATTTACACCTTCTAATCGGGCTGATTTATCTCAGGTCCCTATTACTGAAGGTCAGTTTATATTAACAAATGATACAAATGAAGCATTTTATGACGTTGCTTATGACATTCGTTTTAAAACTTCTTCCTTTGTAGCTTTAGATACAGATGCCGACAGATTTAAATTATCTAATAATGATAAAGCTAGTTCTGGCAAAGTATACTATGTAAAGGGAACTCAATTATTCTATACTTGGACTCAAGAAAAGAACTGGAATAATGTAATTGCTTCCCAAGAAATTAGTAAAGTTATTGGGGATTATAAAAATATTACTCCAACAACTTTAGTTAAAGGCGAAGAACGATTCGCTCCTTTAACAATTGCATCTCAGGTTTATACTGATGATGGCGAAACTGTAGAATCTAAAGTTAGACAAATCTCCCATATTTCTTCTTCTTTTGATTCTATTGTAGTTACTAAGAAAGGTAAAACTTTCAATATCCCTGTACCATTTGAAGGTTATTTTAACTATCCTAATGCTATGCTAGTATATATTGGTACAGTTCAAATATATCCAAATCGTTATTCTGTGGAAAATAATACAATTACTTTCCAAGAAGAAGTAGATATTAACCGTACTATCAACTTCCAATTCATTTATAATACTCAAGCTCCTAAGCTTGAAACAATGAATTTCATTGATGGTGCTTATATTGCTAAAGGTACTATTCCTATCGATAGAATGGTTAAGTATAGCAATGACTATATGACTAATGATACCACTGCAGTTGCTACAAGTGCAGCAGTTAAAGGTCTATATGATGTAATGGCTAACTTAATGGATAGAAGTGCTATCGTTATCCGTTGTACTACTAAAGATGATAATTCCCATATGGGAACTAACTTATCTGATGATTATAAACTAATCGATGGTAATATCCTATTAACTCGTTTCCATGCTGACGTTGCAGATAATGCCACAATTACGGTTGGTGGAGTATCTTATCCAATCTTTGTTGGTGCTAATCCTGTAAAATCTGGTCAAATTAAAGCCAATGATGAATTATCATTACAATTTGACTCTAAGTCTAATAGGTTATATGTAACAAATGGTATGCCATATCTTATTGATAGTACTACTTATACATATACTGCAGCCAATGATGGTGAGTCTAGCATCAAATTTGATGCACTAAATTACAATCCTGGCACTGATAAATTAGAAGTATTCCAAGATGGTATTAGATTGACAGAAGGTATTAACTATAAATTTAGCGATACATCTAAATCTATAGTTTTATTAGGCTATTCTGCTGATAAAGGTGATACATTTGAGTTAGTTGTTTATAAAGTTTCTCGTAGTAGAGGCTCTAATAATCAAGTAACTATCTATCGCCCTGAATTAGATGAATCTGTAAATAATTTCAGAAATGAATTAACAGCATTCAAAAAAGAAATACAAAAAGCTGATGAAAAATCTTTAAGTGTTATCTTTCCTAAATATGGTGCAGAAACTGATTTAGGCGATTGCACTATCGTAGGGATTGATAATGCTAATTGGTTTATAGTTGATTGCTTTAGTGAATCTAATCAATCATTCCAATCCATAACAAGATGCATGAATGAAAATCAAATCACTAAATTTAAATTTATTTTGATTACACATTTCCATGCAGACCATTATGGTAATCTAGAAAAATTAATTACTGGTAAAAAAGTAGAAAAAGTATATCTTCCAGATGTATCTAAAACTGCATTTACTAGTGGCCCAAATGGTATTAGTCAATCAGTATTACAAAGTTTATATAATAAATATAATAACTTATGTGCATCTAATAATATCCCATGTGAAGTTGCTCCTAACGGGTTGCAATCTTTTAATGGTGCTGAACTGACTTTCTATAATAATTCTCAAGCAGATTATGATTATTATAAGACTGGCAATAAAGCCAATAATAATTATAATAATTTATCTATCGGATTATTAGTTAGCTATATTGGCCGTAATGTAGTTTTAGAAGGCGATTGCTTAACTGAAGGTATGCAAAATACCGCTAAGTATGTGCCATCTAATGTAGATTTACTTAAATCTCATCATCACGGTATTACTGAAATGCCAGCAGTATATCGTAAAATTAGTCCTACTGATGTTGTAGTTACCGCAAATGCTAAACAACTTCGTGGTAATACAGTTGGTCACAACTACCAAGTTACTTTATCTGAGCTTGGTGCTAATATTTACGGCCTTGGCGATCAAGTAGAAGATATCAAAATTACATATACAGCTAAAAATAATAGTGTTAGTTATAACTCTAAACTATTACGTGATGGCGTTAATATGCAAGGTTCTGCATTAGATATCTATTTAGATCAATCTTATGCTGGAAATTATAGAACTGGCGATAAAGAAACACCATTTAATAATTTAAGTGATGTAATTAGATTTGTTCACTCTAATAACTATAGTGATATAAATGTTAATATCAAATCCGGTGATTATACTGGTGATGATCATTTAAATGATTTTGCAGACTCTAGTACAAGAACTGGAGTTGTAATTAAAAATCTTCAAAGCCATGTAGAATTCAAACGTGATGGTAGTGGTAATGTATTCTTACCACCATTAATCATTAAAGATTCTAAATATGTTGGCTTTGAAAATATTCAATTTAAAGTATATCCTACAGTAGCATCTGATACTGACTATGCTAATATAGTAATGAGTAATACTAATGGTAGATTTGAACGATGCACATTTAATAATAGTGTAGTTCTAAGAGATAGATTTACTCATATTTTAGTAACAGATGGTTCTAATGTAGTATGTAATAATATTACACTAAATGGTAGTGCTAGATCTGGGTTAGCCACCAGTCCTAACTCTAATATCACCGTAGGTGGCGATACAAATACTGCTAATAATGTATACTATGTAATGAATACATCTGGTGGTGGTACAATTCTAGTAAATACTCCATTTAACTGGAATACAACTGTAGTTCCATCTAATGGTAGTACTATATTTAGACCTTATGTAACTCCACCTAAATTGAGTGGTATCACTAAAGGTCAAATTGCTCCAGGCTGGGCTCCATATGGTGGCGTTCAATATTATATTGCCGATGGCCAAAATAACTGGTTGTCTGTTGATCATTTTAATATTGGTGGTAACTTAAGTGGAACTCCTAACTTTGCTGGTCAGTTTGGGTATAACAGGGCAACAAAAACTCTTAAGTTTGCATTAGATAATAAATCCAATAGTGACTGGCTAGAATTAGCCAATGTTTCAACCATAAGCGAATCTATGGAATCTATTAGACAGATTGCACAAACCGCTAACAGCAGTGTCGAAACTATAGCTACAACTCTAATTAAAGCTATTGAAATGCAAAGTGGATATAGAGTTTGGAATACTAATGCTAAATTCGTCAAAGGTGAAAAATTCATCTATGAAGGAAAAGCATACCAAGTTGTATCTAATAATGCAGTTTTTGTAAATAATAATAATGCTAATACATTGAAAAATAACAGCAATGTTATAGGTTCTATTATTAACCTAGAAGGTAATTCTACAGTACAATATTTTGATAAAGATGATAATCATCTAATCGGTGAACTTGTATTATTACCTTATAAACCAGATGGGTATGTATTAGCTAATGGTGCAGAAGTTACTATTGCTAGATATCCTAGACTCTATGAATTTGTAGAAAAGAATAGTCTTTGGACTACTGATACAAATAAAAAAGGCCTATTTAGAAAATCCGGCACAGATAAATTCTTCTTACCTGACTATAGATATGTATATCTAAAAGCTGATGTAGATACTCCTGATATTGGTAATTTTGTTACATCTAGTGCTCCTAATATTACTGGCGAAATGGCTATTCGTACTCAAGGACAAATCGGTATAGAAGAAGCATCTGGTGCATTTGTCAAAGATAGTGATCCAACCAATACTGGTGCAAATATGGAAACTTTCAACAAACAATACTTTGGTAAAAAGTTGAAGTTTGATGCATCTAGATCTTCAGAAGTATATAGTTCTAATAGTAGAAGTATACACCCAGATCATATTAATCTCTATCCAATGATGAAATTCTGATATAAAAATATCCCCATAGGAGTTAAACTCCTATGGGTGTTATTTTTACAAAAAAAAATAAAAGGAGGGAGATTAACTTCTCCCTCCTACCAGCATCATACAAATAATACTGGATTTAGATCATCATACTTCTTAGTACTAGGATTGTACATAAGATCAGTAGTCGTATATGGAAGACTAGCATCATCGTTCAAAGTGTTATCGCTAAAGGTAAATAGCTCTATACTAATTTTACTAGCGGATCTAACATGATTATCAATAAATGTTTTCATCGCTAATAACGCAGCATTAGAGGACTTAAATAAACCTAAGTCAATAACATCTTGACCGTTGTAGTCTACTCTTGCACATACGCTAAAAATTTTCATATACTTTTCCTCCTTAAAATAAATATAAGATATATGAATCACAATAATAATATATAACCCAAAAGGAATTTATTCCTTCTAGATATATTGATTAAAAATCTTTAAGACGTTAATGGGTGTATTTTAGAATACATGGATAAATCGTTATTTTACCAGGCTATATATATATATATATCTAAAAGCCGATATCGATTTAAATATTAAAAAATATCCCCATAGGAGTTGAACTCCTATGGGTTATTTCTTTTTTAC
>QWBZ01001017.1_pt1 | contig 11915 bp, 9 predicted proteins | sample 1972441 | NCBI WGS metagenome assembly QWBZ01 (sample SAMN09866721, study PRJNA288562) | Human oral metagenome isolate term6_saliva, whole genome shotgun sequencing... | isolation source: mouth | host: Homo sapiens | place: USA: California
TTTGCATTAAGACAGAGCATTTTGTCGTGATAAAAACGATAAAACTCTTCCTTGTTATTTTCATAGAAAGTGTGGCTCAAAATTGTTTCGGGAGGGAAGTCATAGGTCTGATTATACAGGCCGTCTACACTGCGAAAATCGGGTATGCCGCTTTCTGTCGAAACACCGGCTCCGCCGAAAAAAACGATATTGTCGGAATTCTTTACCATTTGAACGAATTGATCGATTTCAGACATACGAACCTCCTTATAAGGCGAAGATTTTGTTTAATAACGAAAGGCCGCTTTTTGTTTTGAATATGCTGTCGCGAAAATGTCGAATGGCATCCGCTTTTAATGCGTCTTCATAGGCATTGACAATGAAGTCGGCTTCCAAGAGGATTTGCCAGTCGGAACCGTCTATACCGCTATAAGTGTGGTGGTGAGCAATGAGAAAACATACTCTGTCTATGAGTTCTTTATCTGTCGTTAAACGGCTTAAAATTTCTCGTGCCGGTGCAGGACCTTCTATTTCCTGATATTTTCCCGAGCAGTTTCCGTACTTTTCTTCGGCGGCATGAATTCCTATATCATGCAAGACTGCCGCTGTGCAAAGAATTTCCAGCGGCTACCGTAAGTTTACTTATATCCATGTCAGGTACCTCAAAATCATACTTATTAATATATTTTCATTATACTAGGTCGTACAGACTTTTGCTATAAACAGAATATCTTTATAAATACGAATGACACGAGGCGATGTGCGCGATTCGGAAACAATGATTCGCAATATGAAAAGAAAGAAAATGACCATAAAACAGAAATAAATAAGGAAAAATAAGGGGAAAATAAAGAAAATACGAAAAACAACAAAGCTATAAACAAAAGCGATAGTTTCGATTTGTAACATATTAAAAAAGAAAGGGGAAAATCGCTTAATAAGGTGAATATTTATTGACAAAAACAACGGCACATCTTATGATTTCTATATGTGAAAATGAATTTTAACAAAAGGGGAGAGCTTTTATGGCTGCACTTATTTTAAATGAGTTGGATTATTTGGACAGTGTCCTCTATTATCCCGTCTTGGTCGTCGTACTGGTTGTAGCGGGACTTTATTTTTCTTGGCGAACCAGACTGGTACAGTTGCGGATGTGTGCCGAAAGTATTCGTGTCGTTTTGGAAAAACCGCAAGGGGCTGAATCTGTATCGTCTTTTCAGGCTCTTATGGTATCTACGGCGTCGCGTGTCGGTACGGGGAATATTATCGGTATTTCTACGGCTATTTGTCTCGGCGGTCCGGGAAGCGTTTTTTGGATGTGGCTGGTGGCTATTATCGGCGGGGCCAGTGCCTTTATTGAAAGTACTTTGGCTCAGATTTATAAACGGCGTGATTCCCAAGGCGGTAGTTACGGCGGTCCGGCTTACTATATTGAAACAGCCTTGCACAGTCGTTTTATCGGTGCTGTTTTTGCCCTCTTTTTGATTTTGACCTATGCCGGCGGCTTTAATCTCCTGGCTTCTTATAACTTACAATCAACCTTTGCCGTATACAGTTTTTATGATAAAGCGACGACACCTTGGATTTTAGGAGCCATCTTTGCTGTTTTGGTAGGGTATTGTATTCTCGGGGGCGGCAAGCGTATTGTTCGCACGACTTCTTGGATTGTTCCTATCATGGGCGGCATTTATGTAGTAGCGGCTTTATATATTATTTTGACCCATATTACGATGTGCCTTTGTTCGGGTGTGCCCATTACCAAAGAGGCTGCCGGGGCTACTTATGTACAGCAGGCCTTGACGGCGGATCTCGGGTCTTTCGGTCCGATTCTGATTACCGTTTGCATGGTCCTTTTCGCCTTCTCCACACTGATCGGTAACCTCTTTTATGTAGATAATTGCTTGACCTTTCTTCACGGTAAGGTGCCCAGCAAATCTTTTATGGTTGCGTATCGCATCATTGCGGCTCTGATTATCTTTGTCGGTGCCGGTATGTCCATGGCTGCGGCTTGGGACATAGCGGATATCTTTATGGCCTTCATGTGCCTTATCAACATCCCGGCATGTGCTATTTTGGGCACTACGGCCGTTAAAGCTATGAAAGACTATGAACGCCAGAAAAAAGAAGGAAAGAATCCTGTATTCTTGGCGAAAAATATCGGCTTGGATGAAACGAATCTCGATTTTTGGAAATAAGCCGAGTTGTAAACGGGGGCCTCTTTTGAGAGGCTCCCGTTTTTGTGTGTAAAAAATAAAACAGTAGCGTGATTAAAAGAGACTTTTCTTGACAAAAAAAAGAATATCAGTACAATAGGTCTATATACATAATGTATAAGAAAAAACTATGAAGAAGACGGTCAGGGAATATTCAGTCTTAAGCGAGTCGGTGACGGTGGGAGACCGACAGAAGGAACCCTTGGCGAATCACTTCGGAGTTGCAGCCGCGAACCGGTTGCCGGCTTACCGCCGTTAACGGGTCAAAAGTGGCTGTACGCAGTTATTAGGGTGGTACCGCGGTGATTAAACATCTTCGTCCCTTAGGGATGAAGATGTTATTTTTTTTAAGGAGGAAATCATAATGGATTATGGTAAAACCTTGCATCTTCCGGAAACGGAATTTCCGATGCGCGGCAATTTGCCGAAAAGAGAACCTGAATTATTGGCTTTTTGGAAAGATAACGATATCTATCACAAACGCCTCAAAAAAAGAGAAGGGGCGAAAAAATTTATTCTCCATGACGGACCTCCTTATGCGAACGGAAAATTACATATCGGTCATGCCTTAAACAAGGTATTGAAAGATATTATTTTAAAATACAAGACTCAGCAGGGCTTTTATACTAAGTACGTACCCGGGTGGGATACGCACGGGTTACCGATTGAACATGCCGTTATTAAAGAAACGGGGCTCAATCGTCATGAAATGAGTCCCCTCGACTTGCGCAAACGTTGTCATGATTATGCGTTGGCACGCGTCGATGAACAGCGGGCGGACTTTATTCGATTCGGGGTTCTCGGGGAATGGGACGATCCGTATCTGACTTTGGCTAAGCACGTAGAAGTAGCCCAAATCGGCGTCTTCGGTACAATGGCTAAAAAAGGTTATATTTACAAGGGCTTGAAGGCCGTATACTGGTGCCCCCATTGTGAAACCGCCTTAGCTGAAGCGGAAATTGAATATAAAGAAATTAAGTCCAACTCTATCTTCGTACGCTTTAAGGCTGAAGACTTAGGTAGCCATGCTCCGCAGGGATTCGATAAGGGCCATACATATGCACTTATTTGGACGACGACGCCTTGGACCATTCCGGCCAATAAGGCCATCGCTGCTAACAGTGACATTGAATATGTATGGGTAAAGGTCGGCGATGATGCTCTCTTGTTGGCCAAGGAACTCGTTGAATCTTCCATGGAAGCCGCCGGCTTAGTTCATACGGCTCCTGACCATGGTGTAGAAGACTTTGAAGTTTGCAAAAAATATCCCGACTGGCATTTGGAACCCATCGGTACCGTAGGCCCTGACGGAAAGTATACATCGGCCGTTCCCGGCTATGAAGGAAAGTTCGCCCTTGATATGAATGTAGAGATGATTAAAGCGTTGGCTGCTTCCGGGGCCCTCTTTGCTAAGGGATCATTGCGTCACCAGTATGCACATTGCTGGCGGTGTAAGAATCCCATCATTTATCGTGCTACGGAACAATGGTTTTCATCTGTTGACGGGTATCGTAAAAAGGCTTTAGAAGCCATTGATCAGGTACAGTGGATTCCTTCATGGGGACATGACCGTATTTATAATATGATTCGTGACCGCGGCGACTGGTGCATTTCTCGTCAACGTGTTTGGGGGGTACCTATTCCTATTTTCTACTGCCGCGAACATAACCATGCCGTTATTACGGATGAAACCATCGCTCACTTACAGGAAATCTTTGCTAAAGAAGGGTCCGATGCGTGGTGGGCTCATACGGAAAAGGAATTACTTCCCGAAGGCTTTAAATGCCCTGAATGCGGTTGTACGGAATTCCGTAAAGAATCGGATATTATGGACGTCTGGTTTGACAGCGGTTGCACGCACCAAGGCGTATTGTGCCATGATCCCGAATTGGCATATCCTGCCGACATGTACTTGGAAGGATCCGACCAACATCGCGGTTGGTTCAACTCATCCCTGCTCACATCGGTAGCAGCTAACGGCATCGCTCCGTATAAGGCCGTTTTGACGCACGGCTTTACCGTTGACGGTGAAGGTCGTAAGATGAGTAAATCCGTGGGCAATACCGTAGCGCCTCAGGAAGTTATTGACCAGTACGGTGCTGATGTTATGCGCCTTTGGGTATCGTCTGCCGACTATCAGGGCGATGTAAGACTCTCGCCGAAAATTTTGAAACAGCTTAGTGATGTATATCGTAAAATTCGTAATACATTCCGCTTCCTTCTCGGTAATATTAATGATTTTAATCCTGAAACGGATGCCGTTTCTTATAAGGATATGTCGGAAATTGACAAATGGGCTCTTCTTAGATTGGAACAGGTTCTGGAAACTGTTACGGAAGCTTATGAAAACTACCAGTTCCATGTTATGTATCATACCATTCACAACTTCTGCACCGTCGATCTCAGCTCTATCTACTTAGATGTAACGAAGGATCGTATGTATACGGAAAAAACGGATGCTCGTGAACGTCGTAGCGCCCAAACGGCTATGTATATCATCCTCGATACGTTGGTTAAAATCGTATCACCCGTACTTTCTTTTACAGCTGAAGAAGTATGGAAATATATGCCTGCCGTTTCAGGTAAGGAAGAAAGCGTGCTCCTTACGGACTGGCCCGAATATCATAAGGAATACCTTGATACGGACTTGGCGGCTCGTTGGACCAAGCTTTTGAGCTATCGCTCAGATTTGACCCGTATTTTGGAAGGGGCTCGTCAGGATCGTACTATCGGCCACTCTTTAGATGCGGCCGTTACGATTTATGCGACCGGCGATTCATATACTTTCTTGAAAGAATGGGAAGATAAATTGGCAACCTTGCTGATTGTCAGTGAAGCCACACTGGTTGAAGGTGCAGGCCCTGTCGATGCCGTTGCCGGTGAAGAACACGGTGATATGAAAGCTGTAGTTGCAGCCTCGGCATATGAAAAGTGCGAACGTTGTTGGAAACATGATAAGACGGTCGGTACGGACTCGGATCATAAGACCTTGTGCCACCGTTGCGTTTCATCTTTGGAATAAAAACCGGACTTACATGAAAAATCAGGCCTTGAATTTCAAGGCCTGATTTTTGTATTGGCAGAGACTTTAAATTAAACCACGGCTTTGTAAATAGTGTTTGGCTACATCCTGAGCGCTCCTGCCGTTGACACGTACGTCGTAGTTCATGGTACGCATTTCGTCTTCCGTTATTTTGCCGCTTAAGGCATTTAAAATCTCCTTTAATTCCGGGTGGTCTATTAAGACCGACTCGCGAATAAGGGGGGCTCCCCGATAGGACGGGAAGAGGTGTTTGTCGTCTTGCAAGACGACGAGATCATATTGCACGAGTTCACTGTCAGTAGAATATGCATCCGTAATCGTAATGGCACCGTTCGTAAGGGCTTCGTAACGAAGGGACGGCTCCATTGTCTTTACGTGTAAGTTCAGGCCGTAGAGGGACTGAAGACCGCGGTAACCGTCCTCCCGATCGGTAAATTCCAGGGTGAAGCCCGCCACGGCATAGTCGGAAACTCGAACCAAGTCGGAAATCATTTTTAAGGAATGAGTTTCGGCAAAAGCTGAGGGAACGGCAACGGCGTATGTATTTTCATAGGCCATAGGCTCTAAATAGACAAGATGATCTTGTTTATAAATAAGGTCTCGTCCTTGTTTATATACTGATTCGGCGTTTGTAGACGGAGTCGGTTTTTCCTTCAACAAGGTGGTTGTTACAGTTCCCGTAAATTCGGGATATATATCGATATCGCCGCTTTTTATGGCTTCGTAGAGAAAGGCCGTTTTGCCGAAATTCGGTTTTAATTCCACCTTTAGATCGCTATGAGCCTCAATAAGCTCCTTATACATGTTAATCAGTATATCCGGTTCAGTGCCGAGCTTTCCGGCAATAATCACTTTATTATGAGGCATATTCGGCTGAACGAAGGCAGCCGTTGTACCGATAGCTATGATAAGGAAAGAGACGGTTATAAAGCGGAGTGAACGCCTTTCTGCCAAGCGTAAGAAACTGCTGAAAGCAATGGCTAACAGTGCTGATGCGAAAGCGCCGATTATAATGAGGGAACTATCATGGCGATCAATGCCGAGAAGAATGAAGGAACCGAGTCCGCCGGCGCCGATAAGGGCGGCTAAGGTAGCCGTACCGATAATCATAACGGCGGCTGTACGCACACCGGACATAATGACGGGCATGGCTAAGGGAATTTCATAAGTTTTTAATTTTACGAAACGGTTCATGCCCAAGGCTTCACCGGCTTCTTGAAGGGACGGATCGATTTCGTTGATACCCGTAACAGTATTTTGTAAGATAGGGAAAAGAGCATAAATGACGAGGGCTACCAAGGCCGGAATGGGGCCGATGCCGAAGACGGGAATCATAAGGCCTAAAATAGCCAATGAAGGCAAGGTCTGCATAATTCCTGTCAGTTGCGTTATTACAGCGGCCATTCGGGGCTTACGACTGATGAACAGTCCCAAAGGAAAAGCAATGAGTATGGCCAGGCACAAGGAACTGACAGACAGTTCCAAATGCTGGATGAGCGCTGTAAAGAGGTCATGTTGCCGGTCTATAAAGACGGTTATAAGATTATTCATCAATATCACCGCCCATCTCGAATAAGCGTCTTACAAACTCGTTTTTCGGATGACGGCGAATCTTTTCCGCCGTATCAATCTGAATTATCTGCCCCTTATCCATAATACAAAGACGAGTACCCAAATAGGAGGCTTCAACCATATCATGAGTCACGAAGACGACGGTTAGGTTAAATTCTTGATGAATTTTTTTGATAAGACCCTGTAATTGCTTACGAGAGAGGGGGTCTAGGGCACTGAAAGGCTCATCCATGAGTAAAACCTTCGGACGACCGATGAGGGAACGGATGATACCGACACGTTGTTGTTGTCCTCCTGACAATTCGTGGGGATAGCGGTGCATGAATTCGTGAGGATCCAGGCCCGTCTTTTCAAGCCATAGATGGCTACGCCGCCGAATTTCATTTTTATCGATATGCTTCATTGACGGGACGAGGGCTATATTTTCACCGACTGTTAGGTTCGGAAAGAGCGCAATTTGTTGCAGTACATAGCCGGTATCAAGTCGCAGTGACCGTAAATTCAGATCGTGAAGGGGCTTGCCGTTGCGGAGAATCGTTCCGCTTGTCGGCTCTATAAGACGGTTTAATAACTTCAGTAACGTCGTTTTACCGCTTCCGCTGGCACCGACGAGAACAAAAAACTCCCCGTCATTTACCGTTAAGGTTGTTTCGTGAAGAACCGTGGTTTGACCGTATTGTTTAGTTATTTTTTTCAGTTCGAACATGGCTAAATCCTTTTTTTCAGTCAAGGGCAGTAGATAGCATTCCGGTGCAAGTCTTACTTTCAGAGCGAATAAATCAGTCTGTGTTTGTTGCTTTTGAGGTACTATAACAGCTGTGAGTATAACTGTCAAAGTATTAGATATAAAAAATGCAGGTGTACGCATGTACACCTGCATTTTTTATATCTTTGGTACTATCTATCCTTCCGAAATACAATCATTCAGGTCGGCAATTAAAGCGTCTACGTCGATTCCGTGAGCTCCGGCCCCTTCACCGATTGTTTCAAAATGAGATGCCATACAACCGACGCAACCCAGACCGTAGTCTTGGAAAATTTCAATGATTTGCGGATATTTCTGAACTGCTTCAATAATGTTCGTATCTCTGGTAATGGCCATGTGAAAAGCCTCCTTATATTTATACTGGATAAGTAGTTTTTACGATTTTTATTATAGCATACTTTGGCGATTTGGCTATAAAAATCTAAAAAAAGAGGTAAAACTTGCGGCTTCGCGGGACACGTGATAAAATGCCATAAAGTCATTAAACTGTCGATACCGATGTTTTTGTGTAATTAGAAGGTGGAGGCGGGCACAAATATGAAAAGACTATTCATAAGCATGGGCTTATTTTTGTGGCTGATTATAGGCGGAGTTATGATCGCCGGAGCGGAATCATATCCTGTATATTTGAATGAGGACAGGAACTATATTCTCTGCGATGCCTATAAGGAAACAGCCTGGTATTTGGATCGCAGTTCATTAAACGTACAAAAATATGATCCTCCGCAATATATTATTGCCGTTAATGTTGTCACCGTGCCTGATGCGGATCGAGGGGGGACGGATATTAACGGAGTCAGGACTTTTCGCTTTTTTTATAATTACGAATTAAAGCGGATGTATGTGGATCTCAGTTTGACAGATGCTTGGCGGTATCTCGATCCTAACGGCGATTGGGCGGCGACGGATATATCTTTGCCTGTAGGAGAATTATCTTTTGCATTAGCTTACAATATGAAATTTTACGATTCTTATGATGACTCTTTTTACGGCCGAATATAAAGAGACGCTTCCAGTGAAGCGTCTCTTTATATTTTTTGACAAGAATGATAAGGAGTATCAGCATTGTGTGAAATGATAAGAAAATGAGATTGCCTAATTTATATATATATGATAATATCCAAGCGTAATATATAAGCTTGTTTGATAGGTTTTTGTCATTTTTATCATTTATCTGCCGGTTCATGTTCAGCAGCAAAAACTTATGAAACGGAAAATGGAGGGACAATTATGTCAGCGCAAGTAAATGCGGAACTGGTCAAACAGTTCAACCGATTTAAATTTCAGTCCTTGTGCGGTATTTTTATCGGTTATGCAGCGTACTATATTGTACGTAACAATTTTATTTTTTCTACGCCTTATCTGATGGGTGAACTCGGGTTAAGTAAGAGTGAAATCGGCTTGCTTACCAGTTGTATGCTCATCACGTACGGTCTTAGCAAGGGCTTTATGAGTATGCTTGCCGATAAGTCGAATCCGAAATATTTCATGGCACTGGGTCTTATTCTTTGTATTCTTGTTAATATTGCCATGGGATTCACGACCAGCTTCTATCTTTTCGTACTTCTCGTCGTCAGCCTAGGCCTTTTCCAAGGTATGGGGGTCGGACCTTCTATTATTACGGTAGGCCATTGGTTTCCTCGGTCCGAACGGGGACGTGCCAGCACGACGTGGAATGTATCTCATAACCTGGGAGGCGGCCTCGTTTCACCTTTAGTCGGTGCGGCTCTCAGCTATATCGGTACGGAACATTGGCGCATCGCCGCTTATCTCGTGCCGGCAATGGCCGCTTTGGTGTGCGTTCTTTTAGTTCTTTATTTGGTTAAGAAACGTCCCGTAGAAGAAGGGTTCCCGCCTGTAGAAGAAGTCTTTCACGAAGAATCGGTCAATACGAAGGTCATGAAGAATTCGGACGAAAAGCCGAAAGATATGTCGGCCTTTAAAATCTTCTATGAATATGTCTTTAAAAATGCCAACTCCTGGTACCTGGTACTTATCGATATTTTCACGTATATGGTTCGTTTCGGAATGATTACGTGGATTCCTTTGTACTTATTGACCGAAAAAGGATTGACTCGCGGAGAAATGGGTTTTGCCTTCATGCTCTTTGAATGGGCAGCCATTCCGTCTACCTTGTTAGCCGGCTGGCTCGTCGATAAGTATTTTAAAGGGCGTGTCATGATGCTGCCTATTTATTGCTTAGTTGTTATTTTTGCCTGCGTATTCGGCTATATGTCGTCCACCTCTATTGCGGCTATTACGGTCTTTGCTACCATTACGGGGTGCCTCATTTATGTACCTCAATCTATGGTTGCCGTTCAGGCTATGGAAGTTATTCCCAGTTTTGCACTTGGTTCGGCTGTCGGCTTACGCGGTTTTATGAGTTATATTGTCGGCAGCTCCATGGGCACGACTCTCTTCGGCTTTGTCGTTGATCATTGGGGTTGGAACAGCGGTTTCTACCTGATTATGGTAGGCGTTGTTGTTTGCCTCTTTTCCTGCTATCTCTCTAATAGAGGAGTGCAGAAGATTTATCGCAAAGACGCTTAAGGCAGTAACCGTAAAAGCTCTGTTTCCTTATGGAAGCAGAGCTTTTTTTGTAAAATACGGGCCATTATGTTTCAGAAAAAAATAAGTTTATGTATAATAAGAAGGGACTTTATAGATAAATATTTTCAGTAAGGATGCTGCTCTATGTTACTTGCTTATAAAAAACGTCGCGAACGATATGCCGTGGCTGTTACTGTAACAGCTTGGGTAGGGTGTATTTCCTATATTGTATTTTTATTGTTAGCCTCTCTTTTGTATGAGCTGCAAGGAGAAGAGTTGCCTATGCCGTATCTGCCCTTTGCGACAGCCGGCACACTGGCATTGGCGATTTTTTGCTTCTTTTTGTATTTTCGTTGTAATCGTATCAAAGCTCGAGGGGAACGGCGCTTTCATGAAGGCGAGGCACGGCTTTTGCGAAAATGGTCGGCATGTACGCCTTACATGTCAACCTTACCTAAAATCATACAGGTGCAGGTACTGCACGAAGTGGTTGGGCAGGTTCGCCTCGTCGGAATCCTTGCTATTTTAACACCCGGTGTGTACTTTCTTTTCGGCAATATAACAACTAACCGTTTTATTTTCAAAACATACTTGCCTTTCGTTACGCAACTTCTGCATACGCCTGAAGGGAAAGGGACTTGGTTGGAGCCGATGGTCGCTGTCATGCCTTTCGTAGTTCTTGCTTACGCACTTTTGCATCTTGTTGAGGTGTGTTTTGTGCCGTTATTTATTAAGCACTCGACACGGTATCATTTAAAGCGTCACAGCGAGTAAGGGCTGTGTAAAAAAACTCACGAGAAATTTTTTCTCGTGAGTTTTTTGTATATAATGCGGGAATATAAGAAGTTATGACCCTATGTCATTGCAGACGAGCATAAAGGATTTACTTTCCGTAATGCCGTCCAGAATCCAGGTATCCTCTTCTTTTATGCGGGCAACGAGGCGTGTTTTCGGATCTGCCGGCAAATCTGTTGTAATGATTTGTATTTCGCCGTTATAACGACCGTAAGCACCGGTGTCGACCGTAATATCACCGCGACGCCGCACCGTTGTATCGGCGTTTATAGGGACGGATATGTCTTTAAACACATTTGTACGCATACGGTTAACGCGAATGGCGTTGTAGGCCCGGTCAGGACGGGACAAGAAGGGAATGTTGACGATCTTTTTCACAAAGGATTTGTCTGCCTGAGGTACAATGGGGAGTTTAATGCAGTCCGTCGATTCATAAGCGCCGCTCTTAAGGTCCTGAATGTCTTTTTGTGTAGCCCGAGAGTCGCCGATGAATACTTCGTCAGTGCCTAAGAGACGTAAGAGACGAGTAGCTTTATAAATATCCGTATTACGCGTAGTTTCTAATGTAGGTAGGCCGCAATGCAAGGGACCGCGTCCGTGATTTGCAGCGGCAACAAAGGCGCCTGTTGCTATACGATAGTGGTGAAATAATTTATTTTTATGATATAAGTCACGAGGACCGAGGCCGGTATAAGGTCTCGGGTAGAAGTTGTGTAGACCTGTAATGCGCGAAAAATCACAGCCGGCACTGCAGAGGGCATCCAAATCGTTGTATGACAAGGTAGAAGCGTTTAAGGCCAGGGCGGAGTCATAAGACAGGTCGGCAACTTCATGGGGCAAAAAGCCGTCGTCGAGGCGAAGGATGCTAATACCCGCTTTATGAAAACAACTTGCTTTTTTTCCGAATAATTTTTTCGTTTCAGGAGTCATATCGGCGATAACGTTTATGTGATTTTTTCGACTTAGGGATAAGACGTACTCCAGATCTTCGGAGAAG
>QWBZ01000703.1_pt1 | contig 11883 bp, 9 predicted proteins | sample 1972441 | NCBI WGS metagenome assembly QWBZ01 (sample SAMN09866721, study PRJNA288562) | Human oral metagenome isolate term6_saliva, whole genome shotgun sequencing... | isolation source: mouth | host: Homo sapiens | place: USA: California
ATTCCGCCTACTCCCTCCACCAAATCATCGGCTGTGCTGATGGCTGCATCTGCCATATCTCTTATAGTTTGTGCGATTTTTGGCGTTTCCTTAGTTGGTTGTGGGGTATATGAACGGCTTGGGGGTACGAGTTGATAGTCAGCATCCTTAGTATCTGTATGCTTTGACGATTTGCGTATTACTTGGTCAGATTTATTCGTATCGGCTTTCTTACCTGCCTCGAAGTTCTTTTGCAAAGAACGGTAGGCAAACTCTCTGCCGATTTCAGAAGCTTTGAATGTCTGGCCACAGTAGGAGAACTTCAAACCATATATTTTGCCCTGCTTGTTCTTCAAGCGTTCGATGGTTACACCACTCTTGTTAAGGTCGTAGAGGAACATGGAGTGTCCCGTGATGCCTGTGCCTTTGTATTTTTCAAGTAGGGCATAGCAAATCTTCTGTATTTGTTGCTTGGTCTGTTCTCTCGTAGGATTGGCTTTTGCTTTTTGGTGTTGTCTTTCCGCTTTTACTTCCTCTGCACTCGCTTGCATTGTCTTTGCAACAAAAGAAAAAGACGGGGCAGGAAAACGCAAATGTGAACCGATGAAACAGATTGCTCTTTTCCCGATAGTTCCCGATACTTCCCTGCTGTTCCCCGCTGCTTTGAGAGGCGCACGCACACCATTACCTTTGCCAGCAGAAACAGGAAAGACCTGAGACAACAAACAATAACAAAATATGATTATGAACTATTACATCATTACAGAAACCAATTGGACAAAGCTTCGAGATGAAATCTTAAGCCTTGCAGAATGCTGCCACAAGGCATTCGGAGAAAAAAGCAAGCACACGGACTGGCTGCACAACGGCGATGTGTGCCGGCTGCTGAACATCAGTAAGCGCACCTTGCAGCATTATCGTGATACGGGAGTGTTGGGCTTCTCCCAAATCGGGCATAAGTGCTACTACAAGCGTGAGGACGTGGAACAGTTGCTCCAAACAAAAACGGAGAAAGCTGAAACGGGAAAAACTAAAATCAACAAAGTGGCACAGACACACAAACCGCTGTTTGGCGGTGAGCATTTTCTTACGGGCAAGGAAGTATGCGAGCTGCTGTATATCAGCCCTCGCACCCTGCAGGACTATCGGGACAGGAGGATTATTCCCTACACGCAGTTCGCTGGGAAAATACTCTATAAGTCTTCAGACTTGGAGAGGATGTTAGAGGAGATTTATAAGCCCCTATCTACCCATTAAGATCTAAGACGCTGTTTTCAATGACTTTTCTAATTCCCATCATTAGAAAAGGATATTATAAATACTACCAGCCAGAACTTTACAGGTAAGACTACGACGTGTCAGATTTAATGATAAATTTAAGATAAACTAAAATATAGTTACCCTATTGTACATAGACATTTAAGGTATGCCATAATAAACTCTTGGCATACCTTAAATGTAACGCATAAATTCTCGATATTCCATTGTTTACAAATATCAAGAAATACTGCTAAGATTATTTACGACTTTCTTTCTTTATATAAATGGTAGATGTACCATCTTCAAAGAAAAAGCCATAGCTTCCATCGTTAAAGGTAACCTCATCATAACCATCATGGTGCTTGATTTCTGTTACTTCAATCTTGGATTTACTTTTAGCAGCAACTGTTTGTGGTGCAACTACTCCTAAACTAAGAGCTAGTGCCAACGAAAATAAAAATTTTTTCATTTCTTTTTGATTTTAAATTATTTATAATAACAGGATACCCTGTCTATCTTTACAATGATAGCATTATTTTCAGCAAAATATCTCTACTTCTTAATTGTGTAGCTGTATATATCTGTTGAGTGTCGGTTATTTGCTGTCGGATGTATTTATTCTTGCCTAGAAGATTATTGCAGACAAGTCCTATTTCGTAACGTTTACGACGATAATATACGGATATGTCGGCAAAGTATGTGAACGAGACTGAATGGTCGTTGCTATGGTACAACTCATTGTTCCACTCTATTTGGAATTTACCAGGCATAAGAAAGCATTTCAACTGATGACTGAAAGAACGCAAGGGTTCAATATTGAATGCTGCATTACCCTTTGATAGTTGCCTTATATAACTATAAACACTCTTCTCCTCTATGGAGAACCACTCAACAGGTTGCAACGAAAAGGAAAGAGAGATATTAGCAGATTGCGTTTGGAAAGGTACAAAACTATTTCCAATAAGCATCTTATAGTTGCTCCAATTGTAGGAACAGCCAAGGATAGTTGTCAAATGTGCAATGTTCCAACTTTCACTCATTCGTCCATCTATACCATGTGTGGTACTATTTGCTGTAAAATCTGTTGCAAACGTCTGATAAGAGTTGTTTATAACACGTTGCGAATACATACGTTGGTTTCGCATATTGGTAAAGCTATAGCCTATATTGACAAAGAAGCCCTTCAACACGTCTTTATATTCTACAGAGGTTCTAAGAAAATGCGACAGCGTATAGTCTAGTTTCCCGTAACCTTGTCGCATCGTTATATAGTCTGTAAACAAAGGAATGTCTATCGTTGAGGAAAACTCATTAGGTCGCCATGCATAGTTATAGATACCCATAAGAGTTAACGATGGTGTAGGCATGGCAGATATATATAAATGTGGTTCTATGGTAAGCGTGCTTTTATGCTGATTTCCGTAATATCGCTCTGTCCAGTAAAGCGGTGTACTGGCTGTGAGATGAATATTGTTCGACTTGTAACTGAATGTAGGACGAACGAAACTCCTCCATTCACTATATCTTCGTTTCGCACTTATGCTATCATATTCGATGTTCATTCGTTGTAATTTTGCATCTGTTCCAAAATCGTAGTTCAGATGAAATTTGCCCACTTTATGTCCCCAATAAGTATTAAATCCGCCCAATATGCTATGTTTTTCCAATCGTTCGGTAGTTTCATTTGATAGCAACAGCAAATCTGGTGTATAATTTAATGAGAGATAGGCATTCGCTGAAATAGAATGTTTACCGTTAAGGTTTCGGATGAAGGAAAGTTTGTCGGTGAGATAGCGCTGACGTGGCTTTACATATTGGCGAGTATTTCTACCATTCAATAGCGATATACCATCGCTTTGGTCGAAGTCTATATATCCTCGCAAATCATTGGTAAGGTATTGCTTATCCGTATTTTGCTTGTACAGCACCTCTGCATTGAGTGCGTTGTGATGACTTTGTGCCGACACGTCTTCCATGATTGCCTTGCTACCTGCCATTGTATAGATGGTTGAAGTTGTTCGCCTTTGTATAGTCTTGTCTGCCATTGCGTCCAACTGTAGTCGCAAGTCGTTGTTGCCTTTTGTCTTGAAAAGCCAATTTGTAGCAAACAGGTGTGTTTGGTTAAATCGGCTTCTAGCAGTTTCTATATCGGGTGCTGGCAATGAAATATTGGCGAGAATTCCGCCGTCTGTGGGAGCAGAGTCGTCTAAATAGGCAGCCATTGGCGACACTTCCTGTCCAATACTCTTACCTGTGTTGTTGTTTTTATACATGCTGATACTTTGCACTTTTCGCGAGAAGAACATAGAAAAAAGCCTATTGTTATAGAGGAAGTCAGACTTCCTGTCCATTGCCATACCAACAGCAAGGTCTATGGTATGTGTCCATACGTTCTTTGCGCCATCTCTCAAAACGATATTCAGTGCAGCTTGCTCACTGAAACTGGTGTTTTTCAATGCTTTGATTGGTTGATGACGCTCGAAGACTTGTATTTTCTTTACTTTGTCCACATCAATGTTTTCTGATGCTTGTGTATATTTTCCACCAAGTAAATCCATTCCCTCAATATAGAACTTATTGATTTTCTTGCCTTGATATTCTATGGATCCATCTTCGTTAATGGCTATTCCTGGCATTTTTTTTAATACATCGGCTATGGTTCTGTCTTGCTTAGTTTTAAAAGAATTGACAAGGTAGTTAAGCGTATCGCCTTCTTGGCGTACCTTCTGCGACTTCACTACCACCTCTTTCAGTTCGTTTGTTTTCTCTTGCAATACAATATGTTGCCCATTCTTGAAATCAGATATGAACAAAGAAATTGTTTCGTAGCCCATCTTTCTTACCTCTATTATGCGAAACTCTTTTCCTTTGGCATCAATGGAAAAGCTACCATTAGGGCTTGAAAAAGTGTAAGCTATGGTTTGTTTCTCGTTTTTCAAAAACACGGCAGCACGCTCAACAGATGTGTTTTGTGTAGATACAATCTGCCCTGTAAGTATTTGACCTTTTGCCGTGATGGCAGACAAGAGAATTAACCATATGAGAAATGCTTGCTTCATTTCTTGCTCAAATCTTCTATCAACAAAGGAGTCAACTTTCTTTTCTTTATGTTACCGCTGCCACGCACACCTTTGAGTCTGATGATAGCTTCCTGTGGGTCGGTAGCAGTAAGAACTTCGAGTTTCTGTAAGTCGGCTGCATTTGTATTTATAAAGTTTTTCTTAGCAATAGCAATCTTTTCTCCATGTCCTTTTTGTATGCCTGTGCATTCAAAAGTATATTCGGCATTGTCAGAAACTGCTTTCAGTATCAGTCCTGGTAATCCACATAGCTTCCAAGGTCCTTCACTTATGGTAAGGTCGGGCGTATACCATACTGTCCATACTCTGCCACGAAAAGCCGTTCTTGCCTTGTTGCAACTATATTCGGCAATGATGCTGTCGCCATCTAAAAGTTCCCATTCTAACGTTGGCATAGCCTCCTCATACTTAAAGGCTGTATTCCCCACAAGTTCTGTGGTATAAGTAAGTTTGTTTGCTATGGGATAGTTCTTCAATACTACATAGTGTTGTCCTAATTTAGAACTTGCTCTCATCTTGGAACTTGCTGCTAGAACCTGAGAAAGATTTCCGCCTGTGGTTTGTACCACACTGTCTAATGTCTGCTGTTGTGTTATGTTAGTGGCAGAATAGAAACTGCTGCTGTGCTTTCCAACCAATAATATCATATCATCGAACAGCTGCGGACGTTCTACACAAGACTTAAATGCTGCTTTATAACTAATTTTTAGCGTAGCCGTGTCTGTTTGCCCACAAATAGAGCTTAGTTTAAACACGGCAGCTAAAAATATGAGTATTATTTTGTATCTATATTTCATAGGTGTTTTATTGTATAACGTAATTGTGTACTATATGACTGCAAAAATACATAATTTATTCCAACCCCACAAATTTCAGATTAAAATAATATGCAATAGTGTTGTTTAAAGCACTTCGATGACTTTTTGCAAAATATAAAGCAAGTAAATACATTTGTGTATGCAGTAATGTCTAAAAACAAAGCAATACTGAAAATCCTCTTTTTTATACTCTCATGTAAGTAGTATGTAGTCATATTGTAGTAACACCCATAAACACCTGTTTGATACAATGTAATTCTTTCTCTTTCAACGATATATCTTGTATTGTAGTAATATTGTAAGATAACAGTGAAAGAAAAAGGATTGATACATTATTCAGTTATTGACACCCTTGCCATATATGATGATTGGGGCGAGTGCATTCCTTGGACGTATTAACTCACTGCACACATATCTTCTGAACAGGTGGGTTTCTACACTATCAAGTTGGAAGGATAGGGCAATGATGATTGGTAGCGGATAAAGTGGAGCATATCCTCGCAAACGTGCATTCGTCCCCCATTTCGTGGGTGTATACGTATTTGCGGGCACGATAAATCGGACCCCTACGGCTGCTAACGGATTGCCAATTACGTGGCGAACATTCCGCAAAATGCCAACGAACAATCCGTGAAATGCGCAACGAACATTCCGCCAGGCGTAGGGGCAGATTCACCGCACACGCATATCCACATTATCAAATACGTATATTCACATTATTAAATACGTGTTTCCGTTTCAACGCACACACATATCCACATTATCAATTACGTGTTTTCACATTATTGAATACGTATATTCATTTCACCGAATACGTGCATTTGCATTACCGCACACGCATATCCACATTACCGAATACGTGCATTTGCATTATTAAATACACATTTCCACATCACCGCACACGCATATCCACATTACCGAATACGTGCATTCACACCACCGCACGCACATTTCCGCCACCCTTTTTGTGGGTGAATACGGATATGCGGGCACGATAAATAGGACTTTTGCGGCTGCCAATGGGTGGCAACACGCCACTTCTCCCCTACTCTACTACAACAAACTGTCGCCGTAGATGGCTTCTTTTATGTTCTTTTCGTGGTCGAACACGAAACGAGCTACTATGGAACTGAGCAGCGCTGTTGATGGCATTTTTATGCTGTTGGCTGACTTCAGACGGTCGAGAACACTTTTTAAATCGGAGTCTATATACACTGTTGCCAACTTAGAATCGCGCAACTTGTATTCTTTAGCCAGGTCTAAAAACATCTGCCAGCTGTCTGTGGTATCGCCTTGTTGTAGTGTGTATTCGCGCGCAAGCTCTTTTCCTTCTGCTTTTGGCAACTTTTTAGCTGCCGGAGCCGACCTGTCTTTCTCGTCGGCAGGTGCCGCTGGCTTGGTGTGCAGGGTGGGTTCGTGGTGCACAGGCTCGCGAATGGGTTCGGGTTCGGGTGCTATTTCTTCTTCGGGTTCGGGCTCTGCAGGGGGTGTAACTGTGGGTTTCTCTATGCCTTGCACCTTGTTTACTAATCCAGAAATACCGCCTGGCATTATAACTCTTGTTTTTTTCTTTACCATAATAGTATGTTGCTTTATTTTTTTGCTGTATGTTCTAGTTTTTAAAAACCTACTTTTTGCGTTGCAAAAGTATGGTTTTTGGCGTGCAAAAACCCACTTTTTACATTGCAAAAAGGGGGTTTTGCATGTCTACTTCATTCGTTTTATCATATATTCGAATGCTCCCTTCACTGCTTCTCGCTGTGTGGCAAGCAGTTCGAAGGTGTTTATGCGCTTCAGTGTAGCCCTACTGTTCACCATAGGAGTAACCTTTCCAATCTGCGAAAATATGTCGTTGGTGTCGCTCCACATACGTTGCTCGTCCGATGTACCTATACGGGGGTCTATTCGGTTTGGCACAAAAAATATTTGAGCGTGCATTTCTGGGTTCACATCTTTTAGGGCATTAATAACCTGAACGAACACTCCGGTAGAGTCTAACGTCTTGTCTTCGTATTCGTAAGGGCACACAATGTAGTCGGCATTGGTGAAAAGGGGCACCAATCCGTCCTCGCTTACGTTACCTGGAGAGTCGAATAGCACGTAACCTTCTACCTCTGAAGCCGATTCCATTAGCTGTTGCATCAGTTCGGGAGCACTTACGTCGAAGCTTTGCACACTGTATGGCTCTTCTTCGTCGTATATTTGGACGTCTTTCTGACGCTGCATTAAAATGGTTTTCTGTAAGTCGGTGTCGATAATACACACGGGTTTGCCTTTCCAACTTAAATAATTGGCAAACAGCATACATAGTGTGCTCTTACCTACTCCACCTTTCTGATTTGCAAATACTACTTTAATATTCTTCATACCTTATTATATTTTTATATTATTATGTTTGTTCGTAAATAAATTTTCCACCTTATATACATCGTATTAATGGTTGAACGATGTGTCGAAACGGTTGTTGTCGGTGTCCGTTTTGTTGCCTCTATACTTTAGCATTCGGGTTAAAAGCAAGAAACAACTGGTTTGAAACGCAATCGAAATTGTGAGCGTGATGGCTGTAAACAGACTTGGAAAGTTAAGCAAAACCAGCCATGTAGATGCAACAATAAAAATAAACGCTAACAATGCCGCAAGTAGCGCATAGCGAAGATAGGTGCACAACTTGCTGGAAGCGTGGAAATAAACCCACGCAAACACGCCGAACGCAAACACAAGGTAGAACAAATGGGAAAGAAACGCCGTCCAATCGAGTAAGTCGGGAAGGTCTTCGGTGCCATAATAAAGCAGCGAAAATTTGCCCAAAATGGCATAAACAACACCTAACCCCATAACTGTAGTGAGCACGTTGGCACACCTAACAAGCGACTTTTGGTGGCCTACCCCATTTAAACCACGCTGCAAAATGGCTAAAAATGCCACTTCGCAAAACAAAATTAACCCTTCGGCGGTGATGGAAACTACATCAGAAACCGACACGCTACCCTCTGTAAGCGTCTCGCCACACTGGTTTACCATAACCAGAAAAAGAGCAACGGTGCAAAAAACATACACTATTTCTAACACCTTAAGCACTTTTAGTTCGTTAGAACGCAGACTGAAATGGTCTATTATAAGCTTTTTCATATTTGTATATTTCTATTTTCGGATCGCCATTCCGCTATAAAAGCAAGGCAAACACCAACATTTTATGTTTTTATATATTTACTTTCGGGCTGCCATTTCGCTATAAAAGCAAGGCAAATACCAACAGTTTACATTTTTATATATTTATTTTCGGGCTGCCGTTATGCCATAAAAGCAAGGCAAAACCCAACAGTTTATGTTTTTATATATTTATTTTCGGGCTGCCGTTATGCCACAAAAGCAAGGCAAATACCAACATTTTATGTTTTTATATATTTATTTTCGGGCTGCCATTTCGCTATAAAAGCAAGGCAAAAACCAACCGTTTATGTTTTTATATATTTATTTTCGGACTGCCATTTCGCTATAAAAGCAAGGCAAAATCCAACGATTTACATTTTTATATATTTATTTTTACATATCTGTTTGTATTTAAACAGTCTATAAAGTCGTATTATTCAATATTTTATATATTTACATTTATACACTTGTAGCTATCTTTTTATTTACCTTAAAAGGTATTATTGTATGTTTGTATATATACTTCTTACACACAAAAGCATACCTTTTACACAACAGATAGTAGGGCGCGCAGCAACAAAAGCCACACTCCCCCACTCCAACTAATCGTCGGTTGAAGTGAAAGCCCTATACATTAATACCCACAAAACCAACTGAAGCACAAACTGAACAACCAACATTGTAATGCGATAAGTATCTAACGCTTGCAACGTAAGTCCACCCACGCTCGTATATAAATAGGTGTAAAACTCGCCAACCAACATAGATAGCACTGGCAAAACTGCCAAACCAATGCCGTAAAGGCGCACCCTGCCGCCAAACAACCGAGCAATGCCAATACCTAAACACAAATTAACAATGCCAATAGCCATATTATTGTAGAATGGAAACGCCAACTGAAATTTGGCAAAACCACCCAACAGCGACGTGCCATGCACCATTTGAGCCGTATCCGAAGGGATAACAGCCACCACTACCCCCAAAAAGGTAAGCACCATCACCACTATCTGCATAAGCTGCAACCAGTAATGGTTGGCTTTTAGTAAGGCATGGCGAAGCTGTTCCCACGCCAACAGCGAACAAAAAGGCACCAACAGCCCACAAAGCCATAACAATGGCGTAACCTTAGATGCCGTATCGGCAACGCTAAACCCATCTGCCGTAAGCTCATCAATATGCTGCCCATACTTTTCTGATAGTTGCAACAACATGAAAACCACACATAAGCTCACCGACCAACCCAATATTGCAACGCGACGAGACGTTACTTCAAACACATTTACCTTCATATTTTTATATATTTATAGTTTTACTTCTTTACATTAGTACTTTTAAATATTATCAGTTCTTTACCTTTATAAGTACATAAACATTTGTTTAATTATGTTTTACACTATATTTGTATTTACATTAGTACCTTTAAATATTATCAAATCTTTACCTTTATAAGTACATAAACATTTGTTTAATTATGTTTTACGCTATATTTGTATTTACATTATGCCATATAAATATATTAAAAGGTATACCTATAATCCAATTATAAGCAACTAAATAAAGAATTAAAGGTATATTTATATATTTACAGAAGAACGCAATAATATATTAAAACAACTATTCAAAGAACGCAATTAGCACTGTACTGTCAAGCGAAGAGATAGTTATTGAAACGCATTTATATTTTTATATATTTGAATTATATATTATATATCAACGTTTTACACAACTTTCAGTCTACTGTTATCGCCATAAGTGCAGCACAAATGTATATGTTTAGAACATCAAAGATATATTTATATAAAAACATAACCTTAAAAATCTTCACATAAATACAAATGTACAACAAAACATTTAAATGGCAAAACGTTTTTAATTTTTTATAAATTGCTCTACAAAAATAGAAATCTTATTTTATATTACAATATCTTTGTTTCTTTGTTTATATATATTTATATTTTCAATATAATAGGTATAGTGTTGTAATATATTTTTATTCACTTGCTTGAATTTATCTTTTTGTTTCTTTGTTTTTATATATTTATATTGGTTTAGATTTATTTTTATACAAACAAAGATATCTTATTATTCATATTTTTAGGGTTTTATATGGTTCTTTTTAGTGGTTGCGCACAGAACGGAATGGGAAACATAGATGCATTAGAAGGTATTTTCATAAGTGGGGTAGGGTAGTTGGTATGGTTAGAAAATGGATATTTGAACGGAAAAAGATATTCAGTAGAGAATGAAAAGCGAGAGAATGGATAATAAAATTATATTCGATGGCAACACAATTGCACGAAAATAGTGGCAACAATATACAATTGAATGATACAAATTATACGAGTGCATAAGACAATTTCTACGAATGGGTGGGGCAAATTCTAAGAGAATGCAACGTGGTTTCTATGAGAGGGTGGGGCAAATTCTAAGAGAAGGCAACGTGATTTCTATGAGAGGGTGGTGAAAATTCTAAGAGAATGCAATGTGATTTCTATGAGAGGGTGGGGCAAATTCTAAGAGAATGCAATGTGATTTCTATGAGAGGGTGGTGAAAATTCTAAGAGAATGCAGTGTGATTTCTACAAATGGGGTGCGAATGGAGTGGGAGGCGTGAGAGCAAATTATTCAGTCCGTGCATAGTTTGGTACAGTTTCGGGGAGTGAAAATTCGGTGTGCACGTGTTTTTTTCCTCCATTCTGTGTAAGAAAACGGTAAAGAGGTGAAATAAATCGGGGTTCTACGCTGGGAATAGGGAGGATAATTGGAATGCAATTTCTACCAGATGTGAGAACGAAATTAGGGTGCATACATATATATAAGGTGGAGTGTAAGGCACGATTCTGTATTTTTATGAGAAAATAGCCTAAGAAACAGTTTATGCAGTTTACGTGTATATATATGCTATATTGGGTTGTTTTATATTCAATATTATAGATAACAAAAAACGAATATATTGATATGGTAATGCAAAGATATGTGCGTGGTGAGATGAAAACACGTAATTGATAATGTGGATATGCATATTTGATAACGAATATACACGTATTCGGTAATGCGAATATCTGTAATTGGTAATGTTAGGATACGGGCACGATGAATCGACCCCTACGCCTGACGGAGTGTTCGCCACGTAATTGGCAGCCGTCAGCAGCCGTAGGGGCCGATTTATCGCGCCCGCATATAGGAAAATACACACGAAATGGGGGACAAATATGCGTATTTGGTAATGTGGAAATGCATTTTTGGTAATGGAACGTGCATGCAGTGAAATGAAGGCATAGATTTGAGAATGAGAAGAATATCGATTCGGTGATACGAATGCCAGATTTTGTAATGCAAATATGTGTAATTGGTAATGTCAGGATACGGGCACGATGAATCGGCCCCTACGCCTGGCGGAGTGTTCGTACCCCATTTCGTAGGTGTACGTTGAGTGTTTTGCAGAATGTTTTGTGGGTTTTTCGTAGGTGTTTGTGGATTTTTCACGGTGTGTTCGTTGGAGTCTTGCAGAGTGTTCGCCACGTAATTGGCAGACCGTCAGCAGCTGTAGGGGCCGATTTATCGTGCCCGCATATACGTAAACACACACGTAATGG